>Ga0307512_10004244_pt1 | contig 15840 bp, 13 predicted proteins | sample 14_EM_MG_FD_200267 | JGI IMG/M metagenome (GOLD analysis project Ga0307512, IMG submission 200267) | Populus trichocarpa ectomycorrhiza microbial communities from riparian zone in the Pacific Northwest, United States - 14_EM | ecosystem: Host-associated > Plants > Roots > Unclassified | place... | reverse complement strand
GAGGAGCAAAACCCTCGAAACCGGCGAATGCACCCGAACTTGGACTCTCTGATAAAGTCTGGAAGCTGCTAGAAGACTGCTGGCAAACCGACCGTACTTCTCGGCCATCGGTAAGCGACGTCTCGGACCGTGTCAAGATAGCCGCCTCGGTCTGTGGTATACTCTCCTCTGTCGGGAATGCACCTCAACAGTACGAGGACCCTGACTCAGACTTGGGCGAATTCGGTAGGTCGCCTTCCCACTCATCGAGTGAAATAGAACTCATGGAACTTGTAGATCAACTATTCCCCAGAACGTCCTCCGGTGAGTTTACATCTTCTGTTACGTACCCACAGAGCGCTCATATCACGTGGTTTAGACAATGAAGATCTTGGTGTCTATGGTAAACACGTCCCTGGATACTTACCCTCAACGAGAGTAATCTCGGTCTGATTACGGAATCGTTAACATAGGTCCATCGCTAGAAGCGGATCATGTCGCTTCCCTACTCAAGGATATGAGCCGAGCCGGGCAACTCATGAGTCTGGAACGTGATCAAGCTCAGAAATATGCGAATATCCTTGATACGGTTTGGTATTCCATATGACGAGTGCCTCAGTTGATCTGACCCTATAGACAGTCTCTAGACGAGAGGAAACTATCAAATCAGACACAAACCCAGCATTTGAAGTACTTGAGGAGGCTTTGTGGCGCACATGGCATCCTTCCATCGTCGTTCATTCTCCCAGACTCATTCGATGTGCACGGGACGGTGCCATTCGCCAGTGGTGGTTGCGGAAACGTGTACCAGGCGGTGTTGAAAGGGCGCTGTATTGCGGTAAAAACTCTCTTTTTCACCAGCGGGACGGAAGGCCTTCATAAGATGCATAGAGTGCGTGTTCCAGCTCGCCGATATTGAAAAGATTATTCACATCAGGAATTCAGTCGCTTGCAAGCGAGGTTGTTGGCTGGAAGTGGCTTCAGCATAAAAACATTCTACCCTTCGTAGGAGTAACGCCTGAGCTTGCGATCGTTTCGGACTTCATGAAAGATGGGAATATCATGGAGTTCATCACGAATCACCCATGTCACAATCGCCTACATCTTGTAAGTGATATCACGTCATTCTGTATCCTGGTCTAAATGCTCCTATTCAGCTCATGGGCGCGGCATCTGGATTGGAATATTTGCACAGTCACAACATCGTCCACGGAGATATCAAAGGGGTGAGTGGTCAAACCTACCACAAGGTCAGATCTAACCTGGGTTATGGTGAAAAGGCCAACGTCCTCATAGATTCCAACTACTCCGCCCGTTTAGCCGACTTTGGGCTCACTACCATTATTGACGAGTCGACCGTTGGGTCCACTACTGGCCGTGATCCGCGGGGTACAATTCGATGGATGGCGCCGGAGATGCTGTATCCAGGGCACTTCGAGTTCCCCGGCGAGGTCCAGAAACGACTCCCGTCCAAAAGTACGGACGTATATGCGCTGGCAATGACTATACTTGAGGGATGTATACCCGCAGCCGAAGGGATCTTGGAATACTGATTGAAGCCTTACAGGTGTTAACAGGGAAACGCCCTTTTGACAATTTTAGAACGGAGCCCCCTGTCATGTTAAATGTCATAACGGGGGTAAAACCTGACCGTCCCCTTTCGGGATTTTCGGATGGGTTATGGGATCTTTTATTGAAATCATGGGATCCGGAATACGGGTCCCAACCTATCATGCGACCGTCTGTCAAAACGATATTAAACCAGATGAAGGAAGATGCGAATGGTTGGGATCAATTTATCCACTCCCAGCTACAGCAACCTCAAGTGCAAACGGAGGAAAGCTCCTCGTATCCTACGTACTCGACGACACGGTGAGGTCCAATTTCTCGACGAGCAGCACCCGAGCGAAACTCGTCTGACGGAATCAACTTTTCGATTGCTGGCATGGTGACCCATAAGCAGTGATTCCACCGGGACCATTAGACCAAATGCGTACTATCAGACGGAGTCGTGAACGCTGGGTGCAAGGTATTTGCCTGCGGAGTATTTAACAGTTATTTGGGCCCGTGCATACAAGGAACGGGAATAACGCGACGGTTGCCCCTCGACCCCAAGTATATCACCTATTTTTCACATGTATCAGATGTTTGAGTCTCTTCAATGTACATTGCGGCTGCCGGTCGAACGAAACCGTAAAGATACTGAAGCTCCCCGTTCATCCAGTGGCACAGGGCGCGACCAGAACCGGGCAAGGTTAAAGTGGTTGCGCCTGTTCCTCCGACGATGTTGACGGAGGAAGCACTGGAGGGACGTAATCCGCGCTCATAATCTCGGCCAGACTCCTCGGATCTACAACCCAGATCGCGGCCGTCTCGATGACATTTCCCTCCTTATCTTCAATCACCTTTCCCTGTGCCTCCTCATGCTCATGCGCGCAGACCCCAGCGACGTAATAACCCCCACTCAAGACTTTCACCTCCTTCAGAATCTCCTTCACGCTGTGTTTGTTCGCCGTGAGAGTCGTCCAGCCCCTTCTCGCACCTTCGAGCAGGCTCTCGACGGTGTGAGCGGTGAGTTTTTGGTTCGCTTTCGTAACGGTAGCTCGTTGTATCTCTCCTCCATCGTCATCTAGGAGCGACAGTCCTTCCAGTTCGGGAGCATCCGTGCCAGGGGTCGAGGTTGGGTTCGGGTTTAGGGAAGGCGAGCCTGGGATTTCGGAGATGATATGGGAAGGGAGAGAACGAGGGTGTGGGACGATGTCCTGGGCAAGAATGTTGGTGCAAGTCTTGACTAGTCGATCGAAGAATGGGGATTTTGGGAGAGGAGATGACAGGTCATAGGAGGAAGAGGGTTCGTTCGAGGGCCGAGCGGTTTGAGGGAACACCTGCACCGGCGGGAGAGGGAGATATCCTTCCTCGTATCTTGAATTCTTCCAGTACGAATCCGAAGCCGCCTTCAATCCCGTCCCAGGATCACTCCCGCTCTCAGAGGATGCAGTCGTAGTGGGGGCAGGGGAGAACAAAAGAGCCTTAGCTCGCTCCCTCTCCCTCGTCCCACTGATCTTCGAAGCGATCCTCAAACACCTCACTCTAGCCTCCGCCGTTGTCCAAAACTCGACATTCTTCAAACTCGAGGCATCCTCATGGGCGAGTCGAACGGTTTGCAGGAGCCTATCGTGGATCTCTTCCAAGATAGCGCTCTCCATCTCCTGCTTCGTTTGGTTCGCGAGGGCCCGCGAATGTTTTATCGACTCTGGCTTCCCTTGGCCGGGGAGTTTCACCTTTTTCTTCTTCGGCACGCCGCTCCCACTCTCAGCACCACTCCCGTTATCATTGTGGTCATCTTCCAAAGATTCCAGTACGATGATCTCCTCCAATCGCTTTTTCTTCCATTCTACGTAACTCGCGGGATGTATGAACCTCTCCTCTGCATCCTTGTGACTCTTCGGTAGCGGTGTATGTGTGATATCCGAGATCAACGCGACAAGCAACGAAAGGTCCAGATTCACTTTCATCGTGGGGAGGAAAACACGAGGGGAAGAAAGCGGGGGAGGTGGATGAGGAATAGATTCTCCTAGTTTGACTTGGATCCCCATGTCCCCGAGAGCCCGGACCGTCTGTGATATTCTGGGGTCGAATAAAGAAGGGTCAGAGGGGGAGGGGTTCAGGCGAGTAAGCCGAACTATGAGTTGGATTCGTGAAGTCTGGGTATCGCTGGAACTTGAGGTTGGTATCAACGTGCTGGCAAGTTTGGCCGCAGAAATTAAGGAACGGCCCATTCGTATCACCGAATTATCGAGTTCGTTCTCGTTACGAGGGGGTCTACTGGGGCGCTGGCCAGGTCCTAAATCCTCTTCGCCGTCACCGTCATCCGAGTCTGTCAGATAAGAATCGATCTCTCGAAACTCTGCGAGGATCTTAGAGTTCTTAATCCTGTTTCCCGTCAATCGTGATCACGACTGAGCGAAGTCTTTGGTAGAAACTAACGTGTTGACTCGAATCCACGATAGCCCACCATCCGCCACGACGTCAACCTTAACATCTTGGACCTTCTGTTTCTTTTTTCTGCTTTCAGGCGCTTCATTGATTGGGATTGAGTGCCCCCCTGGATCCGGAAACGCACTCCAAATGCTCACAACGGGTGGTGGGGCAGCCAAAACCTCATCCCACACCGCCACGAGATAGGGCGCGTTCGTCGAAAGCGGCGGAAGCTCCTCGTTCCTAGGATCGGTCAAGAACTACTAATCGATGCACTCTATGAGCCTCGAGCCCGGTACACCTTGGATAAAACTCCCACTTACCTTAGTGAGAACATCTAGATCACGGCGGACCGATTCCTCCAATCCTCTGAGACCAGGAAGTATCGTCTTCTCCGCCGTTCTAACGCCTCCTACCCGAGCGGGATCGTCATTCGCCAGCGATACGTCCAACACTGGGGGAGGCCGTATGGGCGGTTCGAACGTGTGGATGGATTCCAAAATTTCTCGTAACCGCAGACGCAATCGATGTAAGTCACCATGTGCCCCATCATTGCGTCCGCTCCCGCTTCGATCCTCAGAAGCAGAAGAAAAATTGGGGTCCATCCCAGATTTCGATCTGAAACTTTCTGATCGTCAACGACAACGAAAGAAGTGAGCTTCGGGGAAGAACGGAGTGAATAAAGTTCGCGCGAGATCGCGGCTGCGTTTCCGATGATGCATCAGATGATCGAGGGAGATCACGCCTCGGAGTCCCGCAGAATGTAGGGTCTATACTCGAAACACCTGGCAACTGAATAGCTGGAGCACGCGGTATACGATATTCTACGTAGAACCTTTTCCTATTGCGTCGGGCTAACAACCTGATCTAAAGCCTTGATTGCCACGTGGATCCGTACCCCTTCCTCAGGAAAGACGAGATTTCATCACCTGAGCAGACAGACAGCAAATTCGCGTGAGCAGTTGGTCATCTCTATTCAAATTATGGAGTACCTGTATCCTGCGGTGCCTCATGGCAAAGCTTCGGAGTAAGAATTAAAAACCGGTCAAAAAGGAGCGATCTATCATAATTTCCAATTTCAAGTGCTCACCAGATGACCAGTTCCCATGATGATTACATGGGAGGAGTTCTTTGACCTCAGGAATGGCAAATACGGTGCCGACGTGAGACTAAAGATAGTGTTCGGCTCTTCTGGATCGTGACGAGCACCAGTGGGATGACTCACTCGAGTAGGTGAACTTCGGGCATGATGAACTTCAAAGCAACTCGCTCATCGATTAACGGCAAAGTATCCCACGCCTCGAGTGGTCCGCGATGACTGGCAAACACTGAACCCTCCTGTGAAGGGCGATCAGCCCTATGAAACAGCGAAAGAGGGATGACCACCAACACAGGTACCCGACATCTTCAACTTAGCTTCTCCAGTTTCCTTGTTCTCCCAGAGTTGGCATTCGGTATACAATTCCAGCGAGAGTGGATCCCAATTAGCGAAGAAGGGATTCTTCTTGAACGATTGCAATGCTTCTGCCCTAAAGATAATTTACGGATTAGGATCAGCCCAAACAGACAATAAAACACATACTTCGACTTCCAGCCATTCCTCCGGTTCACCGCACCATCGAGAAGCCTGTCGAGGGCTTTAATGGTACCCCAACCATCCGCCCAGGTCATTCCCGGTTCGATCGGGGGCGAGAGGATCACAGGATCTAACAGCACCAACGCGGAGAATAGTCCGGGGCGCAACACAGCTGCATGTGCCCTGAACGTAGGATCAGCCTCAGGTTGAGTAAGGGGAGGTACACCTCCTCACAAGGTGCAACCACCAAAAGAGTGACCGATGGCTACAAGGGTCCTATTGGCGAGGCCACTTTTTTCTCGTACTTCAGAAATCTCTTGGGGTATGAGAGGCAGATGCGTCGGAAGCCCGTCTCCGGAGTATCCGATGGTATCGGGGAGATAGTAGGTCAAAAAGTTGACAATATCGCGGCCGTTATCCAGCCATTCGTCTACGTCCGATGGACCTGCGTTAGTCGATACCAATTGACTTGGAAAGGGTGCTCACAGAGTGCACCGAGGTTCTGCTTGTTCATCAATGCGGAGTCTCCGTGGTTCACAGCCTCCCAAGACCAAATCTCTTCAATAATCGGATCATCATCCCCGCTGTTCGATAGCATATGTAGGAGGGCGGGTTCCCAGCACTACCACGAGAGAATGAACAAAGAGACGTAGGGGACTAAGACGAGCGTACACACCTCTTTCCCGAACCCATTTCCATGGGCGAGGAGCAACGTCACCCGCTTCCTTCCCCTCTCCTGATCCTCACTCACAGGAACCTTCCTCACAAACCTATTCACACACGCCCAAAACGGTTTCTCGCTGTACCCAGGCAACTCTCCTAACCAGTGCCTCTTGGTGATCCCGTACAACGCTTTTCTCACCTTAACTACCGTTTCTATCCTCGCTTTCTTCGCCGCAGCAGGCTCGGCCTCGACTTTTGGAACGACCAAGCCGTCCGCGTCGCACCCCTCCGGATAAGGAACATCTGGACCCGATCTCGGGAATGCGGCTGGTACGATATGCGTCGAAAGGGTGAACCATTCGTCAATGGTCCCCTTGCGTTGTGGCGTGGGGAGCTCCGGTAAGACAGCGTCACGATAGACGGAGGGTGGGACATCTCCGGGGTTCGTAATCGCAAGCATCCCCTTCCGCTCCGAAACGGATCTAGGCGGCGTCTTTGACGTGTACATCGACCTGGCCCTCATCTTCAAGTTCGCCGTTCGTTGTCTTGGGTGGTAGTTATGGTGATGCTGACGTCAAAGTGGTGGTCAACCGGTTTACTCGGGTGAAGCTGCGGTCAATGTCGTTTGGTTCGTAGGTTTCCACCTGGTACCGCCCGCTACTTGCCGCCTGTTCCGGCCACTCAAGCGTCAAACCCGCATTCACGCTCCGGATCACGGGGGGATGCTGACATTAAATCATTGACAAGCGCAAGGGACAGCGGGAAGTGCGGAGATCACGCCGAATGACATATAGACGCCAAAACGTTCGATTGACGTATACCGTTGACAGGGACCTACAAAGTCTACTTCATCCGTGTGCTGGGAATCGGATGTCGTTGTTTTTGTCGTCGCCGCGTATGTACGCATCAGCACCGGTGTCATGCGGCCGGAACTATTTTTTGTTTTCAAATCCCCATTCAGTGCGGTCGGATCGGCTCAGAAGAATCAATACAGAGTCCCGAAGACACTCGAAGGTGGAAGGGATGCTTCGTGTGCGTCTGGATGTGTGGGACACTCAGGTAAATCATGCCATCCGATTCGGGATTTTGATGTCGACTTAACAACGCGCAGTGACGCTGAACCACAGAGACGCAGTCATCACTCGTTCAGCTTCTTCAGAACGTCAGGTATATTTGCGAGGAGCGGGATACACATAATTTGGTATGCTAAGTAGATACAAAAATTCCAAATAGGTTTTGGCGAGAAGGCGAGGGATCGAATAATGAAAGCAGCCAAATCTAGGAAGAAGCTAGATTGGGCGCGAAAATAAAAACGAGCGGGAAAGGGCAGACTACAGGGATTCGACACACCCACTAGTATGGTACTAACGTAAACCTGCAGATCGGAAACATGGCTACATCGGGAGACGTCAGCAGCGGACGGCTACATAGGTAAAGAAACATGGGAAAACACGGCCAGGTCGGCGGGACGTCAATGAAACGAAGGGTAGTGGGCGAAGAAAATAGCGTAAGATTAGATAACTTCCGAGTCTTGTCATTAATGTAAGATATCTAGATGCCGGTCGCATGAACATCAATACAGTCAAGCAATGAAATGGAGATGAAGAGAACTCACTAGTAGAAATAATTTTCGGTAAGCTGATACATCGGCTGGTCTTGGTGGCCTTGATTGACCAAGTTCACTAAACCCTGAGAACCCGCTGACGGATGTTGTTCTTGCGGGGATTGTTGAGGTAGCATTCCGACATATGTCGGATCAAGTTGTCCCATAGCAGAGTGATCTGTCCACAGCGGCTGAGTGTATCGCGTGTTCTGGTCGCTACCACGATGACGATGACTGTGGCCACCTTTACCCACACCGCCGGGTACAAACCCAGTGCTATACTGTTGCGGCAGGAGACTCGTCGACAGGCTGTTCGTCGCAGCGTTTCCAAGTAAGTCTGTGCTTCCCATCCATCGACTATAATCGTAATAAGGGGAGTGATTAATCGGATCGACCAAGGGCGGATAAGTCCCCATATCGCTGGCTCCGCCCGCGAAAACCTGGTTAAAGCCAGAGGCCTGGGAACCACACCCGTTCCTTGGAGCATTATCGGGAAGCTGGGTATCTGCGAGTCGCTTATGATGTTGCTGCCTCTCCACTGGGTGGTCGGAGTACATCTTGGGGCTAGGCCCGAGGAGATTAACTTTGTTGCCATTGAGGAGTTCCCATGCACGCCCAGCACTTGGCCAGATGACGCCCATGTTTCGCAGCGTTTCCATACACTTGTTCAACCCCAAACGGGCTTGGGGATCGTCAGGGAAGGAGGTCACTAACATGAGCTGGTTAGCCGAAGACCGGGATTCATGTGGCATCGCGAAGCAGACTTACGAATTGACACGTGAGTGATACTGGCCGTGAAAACGTAATAGGACAAGAAGACGGGAGCTTTGTGGATTGAGAACTTCTCCGTGTAGGTGGTCACGATCGCCGTGATTCTGTTGGCAGCTTGCACGCAGATATCTTGGCTTCGGTGTGAAGCCTTGGATTCCGTCTCCTTGTTCCGAACACCAGACAAATGTCTGATAAAGGGTCTATGCAACAGAATGACCGTACACCAATACTTCATGTGCAAGGTCAACACATTCGGCGATGGCAACCGCGTCGCAGTCCCGTTGAACCTAGCCGCTAATGGGTCGTACCGCAGATGTTCTGGAAGTTCGAGAAGCCAGTTATCCAAAGCTTCTTCGAGGGCGCAGAATCGTGAGGTTCGAGTCTGTTCTGGCCTAATGGCGTAGATGGATTGGACGATCGAGCTAAGGATCATCGCTATAGTGTGGGGTCTAGGTTAAGGAACTAAAGGGGTAACATAGCAAGAGAAAGGGCGTACACAGTGTTGAGGCAGCGTTGAAACACGAGATGGTGTGGGTGTGTATGGTCATCGGTGTCCCTGGCGGGGCGTTCGGAGCAGCCTGGAACTCAAACACTTCGTGCTCTTCCATCTTTTGGTAACGAACCTTCATGAGCCGGCGATAAGAGATATTCGACGGAAGAACTTACCGCGTCCTCACTTGGTAGCTCCGTATCGAAGTCCCTTACAGAGATTGCGACTGGCCTTCCGATGTAGCTGCTCACATACCCGTCCATCACGGCACACGCGTACCAGATCCTCCGTCTCTCCTGCAACTCTGCCCTGGTGAACATATGCTCTCCCGCCCTTCTCCACCCCTCGGCCGTCTTGTGCATACCCAGATCCTGAGCCATCGTGACCGCCATCCTCACATATATCCATGCCTGAGCCATGGCACCTATGCCGACTTCCCGGTAACCCAGAAGTAGGAGGGCCTGACATGTTCCAATGCGTGGCGTAGAGTATATCGATGCCAAGATGGCTTTGGTTGATTCGAAGTACTGATCCCCGGCAGGCCACATCGTACCCGAGTCTTCGGGTCCATGTTGATCGGTATAGCGAGCGGCAATAGAGAACATAGCAAGAAGGAGGACCGCAGGAATATGATCCCGACCGCCTGGAGCGGGGCTGACGGATGAACCGGAATCAATGGAACGCGGGGAATTGTTCGCTGTAGAACTGGGGAAATATCAGCGGAGGCTGCGGAGAATAGGAGATATAATACTGACCCTCGTCGGAAATTCTCCAAGAAACTTTGCTTATACACAATCGGCAGGGCAGTGTGCACGTACTTCCAGTACAGGTCCAGGAGCTTTTCCTGTTCTTCCAACGGCGGCATCGAGGCAATGAACTCCCCGTCCTCTTTCATGAGCTGCGAGCGTTCGGTCGGGGGAAGAGGTGGCCAGACCCTGGCTTTAGGGAACCTCCAGATACCTCCCTCGCTCCTCCCATCAATCCGTTCTCGTGGAGCGAGGAGATGAAGTCCACTAGCCTTCCCGTGGAACCGAATCTGTTCATCCTCATTCAAGCTTAATTGTCCAACAGCTTCCTCGATATCTCCCTCTCCTTCGATCTCGCCTTCATCATCCTCTGACAGTGTTGTTGCCGGTGAATCCAGAGACTTGAGCATGTTGTGGCTTTGATGCGGGTGTTGAATGGAGCGAGGGGACAGAGGAGAGTTGGACGATTCGGGTGATATCGTTCTCCTGGCATCACTGCCAGAGTCAACTTTCCTCCTTAACCGTCTTGGCGAGTCAGAGTCCCCTGGGCAGGAAACAGATGTGAACGACGTATCCACCGAAGGCACTGACTGTTGTCGACACCCTACGGTCGACCTCGGCGGAGGCGAGGTTTTGATGGGGCTCGATTTTCCATTGGGCCTGGTGCTTCTCAGGGACTGAATTTTGGAGATGACTTGATCCTGCCATTCGTTTGATGGGCTGCCGATAAGAAGTAAGGCAGGTGTCAAATGTTGATGGTCAGATCCAAATCGGGGGATTCCGATCGTAGAATGATTTGGAAGGGAGGGGGGAAATTGTACCGATGTTAGAGAAGGTTTGATGAAGGGAAGAAGGGACTTACTGTGCTGAGGTAGCCAAATAGTCATGGGGTTTCAACTTCGACGGCGCCGCGGTGGACGGTTTACCCCTCGACTTTGAACCGTAGGGCGTCTCCTCAACACGAAGGAGGATAGAATGAGCGAGTGGATCCTAAGATAGATGGTTTATCAGCACATGGTAGCAAAGGAATTTGATTGCTGAATAAGCCACGGACCTGACACAGGTCTTCGATAAGGGAACTCGCTCCAGGGTCGCCAGGACCTCGACTCCCGTCGAGGCCACCGGCGAGTGACAAGATTATCCCAAGCACCGCCTCAGTTTGATGCAACCGTGCCTCAATTGCGTCAATGTACCCCTTAGGGGGACCACGTTTTCTTGAGGGTCCCAAGAAAGTGCACTCTAAAGTCACCATTAAACACGACGACTGCGAAGCAAACGAGGCAATCGACTGACCAGCATTGAGGGTAACACAGTTTCTGCAGGGGATATTAGGCCCTGTCCGTTCGCACTTGCACTTGAGTTTTCGACACTGATCACAAGCTGCATGAGGGACAGGGCGTCAATAAAAATATAACAAAAGCCGGGGGGGATGGAAATTAGATTCACCTTTGCTGCTCCTACGCCTGATGTGTTTCTCCCCTGATTTATCTGAAGAACCGGCGGATCTGGAAGTGGAAGCGGTTGGTTGGGAGTCGCTGAAAGGGTCGACGTCCGCGTCGTCATAAGAATCGTCCTGAGTTCCATGCGAACCGGAATCTAAGAGGGCCAGGTCAAACTTGACGCGGTTCGGGTTGTTTGTCGACTCGAAAGGATGAGTCCCGTCGGATTGAGAACGCATAGGGGGTTTCCACTGCTGGGCAGACATGAAGGTGTAGTTAAACGTAGAGTCGGAACCGAAGTGATATGGGGGCTGGTGGTTGGAGATGGAAGCACCCAATCCAGGGGTGTCTGATGATTCCAGTTTCACAGAGCCTTGTCTGGAATCACGAGATGGGGGGTAGGAGCTGTAATCGGTGGGGGAAATCTGGGAGTGCTGGAGCATCTGCGAAGCCGATGTACAGGAAAAAGGAGGGGAGGGGGGGAGAGGAGGAAGGGGGAAGGTGGGGAGAGAGAGGGCAGGTGAAAGAGGCAGTATAAGAATCAGAAATACGATGACGCGCAGATCCGTTACTGGCGCTGATCGATACTGTGGGATCCTGTGGGACGCGGATGCAGTTGGGGTCATGAAACCTTGCGTCGGTTTCCAGAAGAGTAGTTGGAAGAGAAACCCACCTCCGGGTCGTAAAAAAATGCGTTTAACGACAAAATAATCGATCTTCATCAGGTGCCTCTTCTTTCCGCTGTTGTGATCTCCCAAAGGCCCCGCGATCAGTCCATCAATCTTAAGTTACACCCCGCGAGGTTAAATCACCTCACCCCCGACGTTCTCTGCCAAAAAAACACACGACGAGAACTGGGAGGTGAGATTTGGATCGCATTAATGGGATCGATGGGCATGCGTGGCTCGACAGCGCTAGCAAAAAACCTGGTCGAGAACCCGGAGTATCCACGGAGTATCCCTCGGTAGCAGCGGTCCGGCTTGGACGCATCCAGGCTGCTCTGTAGGTTGGATGCCAACAAGTAAAAACGTGGCGAACGGTCTCACAACCATCAACGGATGTGACACACGTCCTGATCACGGGCTGCCCCCTTTAGGGGTCGTCGGTCTCACCCACAGCGGAAATCTCAACCGAGTAACTCCCTCGGTAGTGAAGTCCTCGGTGGATCCTGCACTTTCTCCTGCATTCAATTCAACAACCATACTACCCCCTAACTCTGGGGTCGTGGAACCGCGGGTAGTCTCGGCCCAGCTCGCCTAACCTCACTACCTCCGCCCAACCGCGTGGTCAGATATGCTACGCGAAACTGCCTTTGTCTATCCAAGCGACCCCTTGCACTTCTGCCAAGCTCCCATTCAACTGACCACCTATTAGCGAACCGCCCTCCGCAGACTTTACAAATGAGCTGAAACCGCTACGGGGAGAAACGGAGACCAGAACTTTGATCCTTGGCACCTGATGCTTCTTTCATTATTTCAATTTCATTCCACAGACAACGTCGTCAGAAGCCCAGGCAGGGGACCGGCGGAATAACAAACTCAAGCTACATCATTTCTTGTCGCCCAGGTTCACCACGCCTTACGAATCCATTACGAAAGAAAGATCACTTGAATTTCGATCCTGTCAACCCGGCTCGGAACGTCGATTCCGGACACATCGCCCACTCAGCCCTGACTCTCGTACGCATTGCTCTTGTGTTTCGGCAGGAACTTCCACGCCTCCGGCGCTGGACCCAGGAACATCTCGGAGATCTTCACCCAATCCCTACTGTCTGGGCTTGAAAGCAAGGTCTCTATAAACAAACGAGAAAACGAGGCATCCGAACAGGTGGGGCAGGGTAAATCAGCTGCCAACCCCCGTCAGAGGAGATCAGAAAGTACCGACCCAATTCATCTCTTCCCCTGTATGCAGGTGGCCTATCGTTGATCTTCCCGGGGAGGTACTCTAACAATCCTATCGGCACATAGCGATATTGAAAAGATAACGCTTCACATAGATATCTTCTTGTGGTATTCTGTGCATCGCGACCCATCATTCAGTATCCGAATCCGGAGCGATGGAACATGACAACCAACCACACCCGCGGTATCTGTGCCGAAGTGGCTACGACGGAAGAGGAACAAAGGCGTAGTCAGGCCCCACGATCACCGATCATCCCAATAGTATGGCAAACGTACCTCAGCCCATATTCAGCAAACTGCCCCCCACCGAAGCCAGGGCACCAGTTAGCAGAGTTCGGTACTTTTTAGATCAACTTACTCTTCGAATGAGTTCCAATCGTTCCTTCGAGCTGATATCCCATTCTCTTCTCTCTTTGATTTCTGTGAAGATCCATGGCTTGATCAACGCCCCGCGAGCGATCATGACCCCATCTGCTCCACTATATTCAACCTTTTCCCAATAATCTTGCGAAGAGAAGGCGTCTCCGCCGCCAAAGATTGGAATAGGAGGTACTGCGCGATGGGGAAAAACACCGTAACTCAGTCGATCGTAACAGACTTCCGAGCGGGAGTAGTCCGCAGCAACAATCCCAATGGTTGAAGGACAACACGGCCACTCGAAAGGAGGTAGCTGTACTCACAATCCAAGTCTGCTTCCTTCTCTCGCACGGCGGCAACGCACTCTTTAATGTAGTCCCAATCCGCGAGTTTCTGATACCTCTGCTGTCGCGTACGTCCATGCAACTGACCGCATCGTGAAAAATACAAACGTTAGACCCAGCCGGATCAATCGTCGAGTGAACACGAGTTTCAGTAGGGAGACGAAGGGTGCTTGTGACAGTCTCATCGTGCCGAAAGCTCGTGTTGAATAGCTGAATAACAAATATCACTCACAGTCATGCACCCAACACCCCATTCTGAAGCGATCCGAGGCATGAGCTTGTGCGCTGTATTGTGACCATCCTTTACGCCGGTTCGAAGCTTGATCGTCACAGGAATTTCTCCGAGCGCTTTGTTCATCCCGATAAGGATCTTGCCCAACTTTCCAGGCGTATCCAACACTGGAAGGTTGGCACCAGATAAGCTGGGTCAGCGGGCAATGGTCTCGATATGGAACAGACAAAAAAGCAAATGCAGTGGAAACCGGAGGGGCACTAGTCCTCCGTTCCCAAACCCACAACTCCGAGGAAGCCCCGAGACGTGAATGAATGGTGAAAGGGTGAGAAGGTGTCACGTTGTCAAAACTTACGGGCGGAACCACTCCCTGATTTGAAGACTAGATCAATCGGACAGCCACAGTTTAGGTCAACAAAGTCGATAGCCGGTCCACACTCCCGGGCGATCACCTCTGCGGCAGGCACCAAGATGGCGGGCTTATTTCCAGCGAGTTGCACGCCAAAGATCCCTTCAGAAGGATGCCTGCGGACCAGGGACCACTCTTCTTTCGAACCGGCTAGAAAGGAGGTGGCCAATCCCACTTTGATGTGTCAATTCAGTGAGTGAACTAGGGTTCTGGTTCTTGGTTAGGTTTTTAATGGCTCACTTTCACCACACGTAATATCTGCACCCAAAGAGACGCACAAACGTCGGAATGGCTGCCGAGCAATCATAACCAATATCAAAATCCCTCTTCGAATAGCTCAGGGCAGGCATCGAAACTTACGAGGTTGCCCACTGTTGTCAACGGGGCAAGGTCTGTGCCCAAATCCCACGAACAGTATAGTTACCCAAGCCACTCAACGGAACGAAACCACTCACAAGTCTTTCCAGCCCAATGTAGACGTTTCTTTTCTGCAAACCGCATGGGCGTATCCGGCGTGTAGGTTTGAGACATGTCGACATCCTGGCCCGACGTCTGGGGCTTCGAAGTCTCGAGAGCGGTACCAGATGGACCAATCTCTGTCTCCTCCGGCGGTTCTAGGGTTTCCTCGTTCTTTGCACCCGGCGGCCGTTGAATTTCCTTCAAGTAAGCGTCCGAAACCGGCCTCGGATACTGTACAGCACATCAGATGGAAATCGCGCGGTGCCACAATGCAGACTGTCAGCCGAGTTGTGACCGCAAGGTGGATGAAACGCTATCACCTTCCTCGTGCGGAGCTGTTTTCGAACATCAGGGTCGATGAAGTTCAATTCCACCGATGAAACAGCCGTATGTGCAGCCCTTTCTCCGTCAACAACGAGTGATAATTCGTCGGAGAAATCATCCCCCGCTGCCTTTACGTGTGCTCCAAGGAACCTGCACTTGAAACCATGTTTGCATTTTCCGGTTGCGGAGTAGACTGGACATATTGTTGTCGGATCCAGCGACGAGTTGATTTCGGCAACTTGATTGGCGATGTTTTTAACCTCTCCATCTCCCGGGAACACAAAGGGATCTTGGATTGAGAGGTCAGAAGGAGTTGGGAACTTGACATCCCTGGGTTTAGCGGAAAGGTACCCCTTGACATCATGAGTGAACCGGCATCTGGAGCCTGTTCAGTCAAACAGACGGAAACGCCAGGTTAGACGCACTCTGAACCGAATTCACAGGTTTCGCCTGCAGCAACTTTCCAGCACAAGTCCAGCTCGTCTCGGACTTTCTGGAACCGCCGGCCCTTATTCTGTCCTCTTCGCTTTTTTTTCTCCTCCCGCGCCAGTTTCTTGCGTTGGGCGCCG
>Ga0307512_10004243_pt1 | contig 15840 bp, 17 predicted proteins | sample 14_EM_MG_FD_200267 | JGI IMG/M metagenome (GOLD analysis project Ga0307512, IMG submission 200267) | Populus trichocarpa ectomycorrhiza microbial communities from riparian zone in the Pacific Northwest, United States - 14_EM | ecosystem: Host-associated > Plants > Roots > Unclassified | place... | reverse complement strand
ACACTCCGTATACACGCGTGGGGGGGGGGGGGGTGTCAAAGAGGTCGAATTGCTTGATTACCATAGAAGTCAGTTGTCAAGGACGGCATAACTGTGGCTAGGCACATTATGAGTGAGGTAGCCATAGGCAAGAACATCATGCACTAGAGCTGCCGCACTCCGTATTCCATCAGACGAAGTCGTTGAAGTGTAAACCAAATCCAAGCACTCCATAGATAACGAGGAAAAGCCACTTCTTAATAATAATCCATAGCTAGACACGTTACTCCTTCCTCTCAAGCACCCACCCCTCCCCTAGACCACCTCCGCAACCCTCAATCCCGCCTCCTCAATCTCCCTCCTCCGCCTCGCATTCTCCCACCTCACCAAACTCCACTCACACTCCCCTCTACACTCTCTCTCCTTCCCGCGCCAGCATTCAATCACAAACCGATCCGTCCTAACCTTTCCCTCCCACCTCACCACCGTCGGCATTTTTTATACATCACCCCTTCCTCCTCCATACATACTTTCCAAAACCAACTCCAGTTCCTCCTCAAACTCCCCCTCCTCCTTAAACACACTCACCACCGCCCTCCCTCCCACGGCCAGCACCCTCACAACCTCCCTCAGAAACCCCACTCTCTCCTTAGGTAAAACCAAGTTCTGTACCCCACCAGCCGCAAACACCGCCAGATCCACGCGTCCGCCTAACTCCTCGGGCAGTGCAGTAGCGCTAGTTTCCACCCAGTGTACGTTCCTCCCCGGCGTTGTGTCACGGGCGCACGAAAGCATAGCGGCGGAGTGGTCAATCGCCCAGATTTCGGCGGGGGAGGTGGCGGATTATACTACCGGTTCCGGTGCCGATGTCAAAGATTGTTGGGTTTGGGTGTTAAGGGAAGAGGCGGGCTAGGAGCGGGGTTGAGGCGGGAGGGGAGGTGCCAAAGAGGTGGGTGACCCAGTGGTCGTAGAAGGCCGGGTAGAAGGGGGAGGTGTAGGCGTATGAGGCGTGGGAGGTGAGTTGGATGTCGAGGGGCATTTGAGTGTATTGGGGAGATATTGGGAATTTTTCTTGCGGTGATGTGAGGAAGGGAAATTCCGAAAGTGGGCGGGCGGGAAGGGAACGATTAAGGTATTGTGTTCTTGTGTCGCACAGAGATGCGGGTCGGAGCTACATTGCACCGCCATACTCACTCTTCAGCCCTAAGCGCCGGTTTGTGACAGACTACTTCAGCCCTAGGTACTGCCCTCCGAATTGGGTTTCTATGCGTAAAGGTGATTTTGCCTGGAGACTGACGGTGGAGTGTCGATCCACGATGGCTCAAGGTCGGGAGAATGATGGCTTGGCGCCTGCTTCAGTGATATCGCAGGGCTGACTCCGCTCGGAGCGAGTGACCGAGTCATTGTTTATGAATGCTACGTCAAAGTCGACCCAGAGGTTGAATTGTGCACTTAAGCCCTCGTTCGCAGTCTAATATTACGTTCCTATTCGACAGGTGATGTGGAAGAATAGGAGCTTTTGTCTTAAGCTTACTTAAGACTATGTCGGAATCACAAAGCGATCCAGCTCTAGCCAAACACAAGTGCAAAAGCCCGCAATCCCCTCGGCTGCTCGCCCACAGCCATCAATCATTTCATCACTAAGACAAAAAGATAACTTCCCAATGCAGCAAGCGCCCTAAACACCGATCCTGAAGGCTATTATACGCCAGCAACACGATATATACAAAGAAAAGAAACTGAACCCTCTGGATACACCTCCTAACTCGCTAGACCTTCATATTCAGTCTGTCGAAGTGTTCCCCAGCATTACTATTGAGTGCTTAGAATTGTGGTTCGTGTTATCCATACTGCTTAGACAATCGTACTAAGTGTTTTAAGGCGCTCCCGGACTTTACTGTCGAGGACTTAGACTTCCCCGATATTGTTTTGGATGACTCCGTTCATTCAGTCGAAGTTTTCTCGCAAAATCCATTCGGATCCGCGAACGCTGCTCATTCTTGCATAACGGTCATCGAGGATAGTAACTGCTTACGTCAGCTGTCAGAAGGATTGTACGTACTTGTAAAGATCATATCATAGTCAGTGTCAAGTCAGCTCTGTACTAAGCTCAAAATGTGTCAGGAACGGAGGAAATGTTATCAAGAAACTACTGCTACACTACTCTAATAGCCTGTGTGCTGGGAATTCCTCCGCAAGCCTTCCAGTGCGGCCTTTCCTAACTCTACCAGTTCTTGGAGCACATTCGAGGACCCAAAGGAAAAGCATCTATGGGTTCTAATTCCTCCTCACATGTTGCACTTTTGGCTGGTTCTGTATCCAAGTTGCACGCACGCAGCACAAATACTAAGTTCTACACATATCTGGTTACACCCCATACCGTTCTTGGAATCTGTTAGTTTACAAAAGTATCTTATTCCATGAAGAACCCCAATGTACCATAAAAAATAGGTGTCAGCTACTGGCAGTGTACTATCCTGGATGCCCGTTACAGTACTGGCATCGTTCAAGGCAGCACCCACAGAACGAAAAGGAACAGATTCAGCAGTAGCAGGGGGGAACGTACACCCAACTTTGAAAAGACTGGTAGAACGGGTAAGAACAGTTGCTTGGAGCATGGTGGGTTGGAGCTCACCTATTCCTTCACTTGCACAGGTAATGAGTAGACACTCCCAGTGGATGTAGAGAGCAGGACGGACCGGGTAGAAGTTGATGGTTTGGATTGCAGGGCACTCTCAGTCATGTGGAAATCCAATGAAAGAACAAGAGTCTTCCAAACAACTTGGATATGTATTCGCACATAAATGTTGTTGCGGTGAGTCATAGTCAGGTACACTCCACATGGCACTCGTTTACAGCCTGAATTCGAGAGTGCGAATACCCTATCACAGAAGTCATCTCAGCACCCATGCCGTTCTCGAGAGAAGGTGACCATTGATCGTACCCAGTCCAGCTGCCTAATAATCGTATGGGTGTGGATTCACAACGAGTCACTCGGAGAAACGAAATGATTGCTGATGTGAAACTCCATAGCATTCACTCGAATGGACCAATCGTCTTTCGCAACGCAACATCGCTTCCCATTCCTTATCCCTTCATTCTCCACTCGTGGATCTGAGACATAGTCCTGCTTATAGCCGAAACTAGTCCGCCGAGTACCATCTCCAACAATCTGACGACTAACAATGCCGAATAACGACTTTCGATCCTTGACGACGTGAATATCGATTGTTGAACACGGACAGACCCGTTCTGAAGCATTCAAGAATGTGGTCAACATATATATAACAGAGAAGGCAGTTTGTAGCTGCAGGGTTCCAGAAAACTAGCGCCGACGTATCGGAGTTAAGACGTGCAAACTACGCCTATGTACGCTTTGTAGATCCCTTGACATAACGTGGCTAGCACGATAGCACGATAACACTCATCGGCACCAAAAGCTTGTCTGTGTCAGCCCTAACCCTCGAGATAGACGACAGACCTCAGTGCAATCAGGCGCCCCAGTAGCTTATTCTAGCGGCATCCACGCCCCTTCACGATAAGAGAGATTAGGGCATCAATTTCTGTGGATTCTACCGGTGTGTATGCACCTGACATGGACCAACTTACAGCTAGGAACAAATTGCTCGATTAGTATGATCTCAACTTCCTGGGTCAACTGTTATTGTCGGCTGAGGCTATACTTGAGGGCTCTCTAAACCGTCTGGGCAGTTACAGCCTATCCCCCGACTCGAGTGACGTCTGAATGATTTCTCTAGCATAAATATCAGCGAAAAAGCTGGCCACCTCCGAGTAGTTGCGGGACCAGGAAGAGAATACGCAGTCAACTTTCCCTCATGATCGAGATTTGGCTATTTCAGAGTCTATTCCAGGGCGGAGACTGCATTTGAGTTTTAGATGCTTTTTTCAACGCAACTATCCAAATGAGGTCCATTCAACGTTCAACTGGGTACGTATTAGTATATCAGATGACAGTCGGCGAACTGCGAGCTGCCCCAGCAGGGCGCTTAAATGTCAATCAATTAAATCCACTGACTTTATTTAGCAAAATTTGAACTTCACCAGGTAGGCTCTTCGTTAGCTGCTTAGCTACAGCTTGCAGAGCATAGGCATAGAGCGAGGAAAAACTTATACGCTTAGGCCATGGCCGCAAACGGCAGAACATTATACATTATGATTATCTATTATGTACAAACAGACATAACAGTTCGACTATGCAGGTTCCATTCAACATAAGCACACTATCTGTTTACATATTTTTGACCAGTGTGGTGATACATCTCATTTACCGTGCTTATTCTCGGATCGCCGGGGTCAGCACTGCGACCAACGACCTCAAATACACAAGATAGATAGGACCTGTACCCTAAAATCACGCCATATTTGAAACGTCACTATCACCCGCGAAGGAAGGAACCCCCTCACAGAACTCTTCGTACCGCCCGAAACTCCCCGGAACATTTACCACTCTGGCTGTTTTGATCTAACGATATCCTCTACAACTCTTATAGGTCCAGTATATTCTGCCTCGCCGTAAGCGCAGCAAAAAACCAAGTAAAGGGCTACATAATCTTGTTTGAAATGCTTACTATGCGTCGCCGAAGAATCTTCTTTGTGTTGACAATAAGGCGAACCCCACCCCAAGCACATGCAATGCAAATAAGCATCGTGCATAGTCGGGGACATAATTATCCGTTTATCATGGGGGACGGGATAATACCTGCTAGATGTGTAAATTCGTCCAATAATAGCTCGCCCACGTTGCTATCCAATTCTAAATGTGATGCAGTAGCAGGTGAGATTTGTGCATGTCGTTTATGAGTGTACGAGGTGTTACACCAACCCAACTCTTGCCTTTCGGATAAACGCGAAGTCGTCATCTCTGCTGGTTTTGGCCGCCCACACTACGCATACTGGCTACACAGCGTTGTCTGTTTACTAGCACCTCATTGGTCAGCGGTTCGGTATGCATGAAGGAAGCGTAGCGTATGCAATAGCAGCCATGGCAATTCAGGATAATAAGGCTCGTTGACAGTTAAAGTTACGAATACAGCACTGCTAGTCCTAACAAGTTTTATCTGCCACGGAAGTTTCTAGATAAGCATGAAACTCGGATCTAGATATGGCAGGTTTTGTACTCCGTCAGTGTCTTTCTCGCCTGGCTGGTTGATGAGCGGATAACGATGCGAATCCTTGGATTGTGGTGTAGTCTGGCTCGCATATAATTACTAGTCGGTAGAGTTGGTATCACGGTTCTGTACTTGCTAGACTCCATTGTTGATTAGAGTTTGGTTGAGCGCGAGGACTTGCAATTGCGGCGCGGCTACACCTTTCGCATGGCCCACCAAAAATGGGACCCTATGGGATTTCATCACGATGGAATATGAATCCGAACTTGGGAAACCTCAACAAGAGAAGTCTAGGCGTAAACTACCAGCTTCTAGTTAGTCCCTATGTCCGATTCTCCAGCTAGTGCTGTGCCGTAGTTATGTCCGAAACCTATGACAGGGCCGCCACCGTTGAAAGTGAATATAAAGTCCTGTCAGGTAGTCTGAAGATTGACGACTCCTTCATTCCTCATGCGTATTGCAAGTTATGCGCCTGCTTCCTCGTCGTCGGTGGGATTTTTGTGCCAAGCCGTACCGGTGCCGGCATCTAGCGGAAAATCATATGCGATATCTTTCTCAGTCCCATATACGTAGGGTAGACATCGAAAGATTTTGCATCCGAGCATGTCAACGGCTGGTGGGTGGATATCAAAATCACGGACTAGGCCGACAACATCGGAATGCAGATCCTAGATCCCTGCGCATGGCACTGGGCGGCTACCCCTCTTCGAGATGGATTATAGTTATGGATCATTCAGATCCATCACGGCAGCTCCCAAATTATCAATCCCTCCACATCTTCCAGACTCGATAAATACAGCGGCTGCTTTCCCAACGCACTATCCACTATTTTGAGCTTCTTCTACTCCTACAATTGAGTTGGCGCCGAGACTCAACACTAGCTATCACATACATCGCCCCGCATTACAAATCCAAAGCTTCAACAGCTGCGCAGATGTCGTCACCCGACAATCAAGCAAAAAAACGCAAGCGCCAGCGACCCATCATCTCTTGCACGGAATGCCACAGACGGAAGCAAAAGGTAATATTCACGTCTGCTGTATATATGGTGCTGATACGGCCGGATCTCACAGTGCGATCGCCAACAGCCATGCGGAAACTGCACCCTCCGGTCGGCCAGTCACCTCTGTCAGTACGAAAACCGACCGACGCGACAAACATCTGGTAGTGCGTCTCCTACCAGTCCAGTCGATGCGGTATTGGCCAGCGCAGAGGTTGGCGGTAGCTTCGGATATGTGCGGAATCGGGGTTGCACGGCAGCAGAAGTGCTTGAGAAGGTTAGCATGCTAAAGAGTAGATCGACGTCAGAGATAGCTATTGCTGATGGGCGACATAGCTGGACCTTGAGGAAAGCGGAACCTACGGAAGGGAATTCCTTCTTGATATTCCAGAGCAGGTAGAACTGCACACATACAACCGGATCATAACCACTGTCCCACCTCGGCCATACTCCATGCTTCTGGTCAAGGTTTTCTTCGCGGAGTGCAACTGGATATATGGCTGCATACATCAAGGCTCCTTTTGCCAGCTTCTGGAAGAGTGGTATGATTGTTGCACATCGAATAACCCACCGTGTCCCTCTCACGGCCGGTCCGGGCATGGCGAACGGCGGAGAGTCCTTTCGCAGTTCCCGGCACTGTTGTTGCAAGTGCTAGGGGTAGCCTTGCAAATGCTTCCTCGCGAGCACTACAAGCAGATGTCGCAACTGAATATCCTTGGGAAGGAGGATTTTCGGGTGTTGTCGGCAAAGTATAGTAACGCAGCGTGCGAATTGGCTACATTGTTAGCGCCCAACCAAGCCTCTCTGCCCCGCATCCAACAATGGTTTCTCCGAGCGTCCTGGCTAAAGAGCGAAGGCCGAGCAGTTGAATCTTGGCATGCACTTGGACAAGCTATCAGAGAAGCTCAGGAGCTCGGTTTGCACAAAGAGCAGCCACGGTGCTTCAGCGACGGAGCGGAAGACCTTGCGAGTCTATGGCAGCGAGAGATTGAAAAGAGAGTATGGGTAAATCTCTATGTCTGGGATAGGTATGTCGTTACTGTCTGGAATCCAATCAGTTAGTCTAATAATTCTTAGGTTTATGGGCATGATCTTAGGGAGACCAACCTTGATTAACGATAGACATTGCAATGTTACACCTCCAATAGATTGTAACATACCGACGGACGTGACCAGAAGCCCGCCCATCCCTAGAGGACCGTTAGATCCCCCTTCACAATTCACCCAACGACTTCTTGACTACCAGCTCGCACACGTAATCAATGAAATTGACGACTTGCAGTTTGAATCCGGGAAAACGATGTCCCACGACTTTGCCGGCGTGGAGCGCCTTCACGCAAAGGTACAATCTTTGATGGAATGCTTTCCGCCGTCCCTCGCAGTTTTTGGCCGAGACACCTCTCATGACGCAACATTTCCATTCCTCCGAGCGCAAGCGGAGTTGTTGAAGTGCTCGGCGTGTAGTCTTATTGTGGGACTTCATCGGCCTTTTGTCTTCACCCGGCAGAAGAGTCGCATCGAGATCGTAAAGGCGGGAATTGCAGTTTTGGAATCCCAGGAACGGCTGTTCGAAGCCACCAGAGAGCACCACCATACCATATATACGTTAAACTTTTTGTATGGACCCCGTGACTATTCACCGCACCTGTGCTATTGCTGACGAGGTGAATAGTACCTTTGATCCTGCAGTCTTGATTGCTGCCGTCATAATCACATCTCCACTTTCGCTTGACCAGGACTTGCTTGACACGGCAATGGTCTATCTCCGCGCAGGATCGAAACGCATGGAGTTCCTCGGTCGGCGAGTAAAGCTTGCTGAGAAAGGTGCGGCAGTCCTCAACCTGCTTGTCAAGAAAGCGGAGTTATCCTGTGCTGCGGTTCAACACCTCCGGGTTGCCAAAAACCCCTCTTCTGCATCGCCTGCCGAGAGTACGAGTTCGCCTTCATATTCCTCTGGCGGATTAAGCCACGATTCCCCTACGTCTTCGGGGTCCATGATTAGCGACGATCTGATGAGTTCCAACTGGATGTCGGGTGGACAACATGCGCCCAATACCTTTCCTATATCCGACTTCAATGCCTTTGGTCCGATAAACACCAGTATTTTGTCGACACGGGAACTGGATGAGATTCTGTCCGCCCCAGATCCGATGATGGGAAGTGAGATGGAGCAAATTCAGTTTGGAACTGGGATGCTGGACGGTATGGAGAGTGACAACTTTTGGCAGAACTTGTTGTATGTTCCATTTCAGTAATAAGTGTCTGGGCCGTATCTTTTGTTGGGGGCATACCCCGGTTCTTGTTTGTAATGGTCCGTTACCTATATGTTGGCCTACAAGTGAACACACGTTGCGAATGGGGTCAAGTCAAATGAGAAATCCAGTAGTCAGATCGTGAAAGAGATCCGCTCTCTCTTACTGGCTTAGGGTCGTTAACGGCCTGTAAGATTGTGTACGCAAGTTCGTATCTACTATTCTACTAGTGGGTATAATTTCACTACCAAGTACTACAGACCTAAAGCTGCAGCAATCATCGAATCATCGATTCCAAATATATGTCAATAAAACACCTAGGAAAAATGCCTTATGCTACTTATACTGCACTCCCGAAGCTTCACGATCACTATCATGTGTTATCACTATGTGCCCATCTTATGGCGCATCGTATTATGCTCACACTGTCGGCAAACACTAGATCCGAGAGTCAAACCCACCCCCATAGGCTCTTTCTCCGGGTTTTTAGACCGTCGGTTCTAAAGATGCTCGGCCAGAATGTAGCCTCCGCTTCCGATTCGGCGCCAATTCCCAGCGTTTTTGCAGATATCCACACATAGGAGACGAAGTAGGGAATGTTTAGTTTCAATCCGTAGAGTACTATTCATATAGAGGCAGGGATTAGACGTTTCCGGTTTCGCCCTCCATATGCTGGTGCTCTAGCTATTCAACCGCTAATAGCAGTCACATCTACCCTTCCGCATGCAGCTCGTACGCGAGACGACACAGCTCTAGGGCTAGTAAGACTTTACGTATGCTCGTTCAATCGATATCCGGCTTGTCGCGCGATAGAATTATCTACATATTTACCTACTTCCTACCGACGTAGAGTTTGAGGCATTCCTGTACTTCTCTCGCCTGTTTGATGACGCCGCCACCCCACGGTATCAGTATTGTCAGCTTTAGGAATAGCCTACTCCGCAGGCTAAGCCTGTGGAAGGTGATTTAATACCGCGAACATGCAGCAGGGTTTATTATGTTTGGTACGATTAGAGTCAAGTTTACCACGTTTCAGATTTAGGCGGGGAGAAACTCATGAGTGAGATCGTATGCGGCACAAAACGTGTTAGAAAATGTTGCCCGTAATTTACGTGCAGAACTTGCAAGGGCCACAACTTCTTATTGCATTATCGTGTCATACAATCAACAACGCACTCAAAAGAAGTCAACTTAAATCCAGCAGAAATTGTACAATTAATTAATTAGATATAACCAGAGATGATGATTCCCATTTCCTTTGACAAAAAAGGTACTCAATTAGGGTATCTAGTGATCTTAGTCATAGGCTCAAGATCGGTTCAACACTTACAGTTCTGTTGGCGATGTTTTGTTAATCCCTATAGGTTTAAAAGTACCACGCGACACCCCAGATTCCCCATTCCCCCATTCCCCCATTTCCCCAGGCCAGCAGTTATATAAAATGGGTGCAAATTTTTATAGTATAGAGTGTACCCATCTAACAGGTAGCCAATGCTAGGCTTGAACTTGTAACCTTCTGAGGGAGGTTTAGCAGTTGCACAATGTGGATATTGACACCAACGATTCCTGACTGCTAGCCACCAAGCCTGTATACATACAGTCATCCGAGCAGTATCAGCAGCACAGTCCAGGGTTCCATGTTTATTTGGCCGCATGGTGTCTAATTTGACATCTCAGATCTACGGGCAGTACTGGGATAGGCACACATGACTCCTGGCCCCTACCATCTCCCCGGGTGTGCAAATAACTCTGGGTTAGTTCGTCCTGAGTATACTACCGTGTTGTCTGGTCATATTCGAGTTTATTTGTGGCGTTACAGGTGGCATAATAGTTGTAGAGTGCACAGAAGACAGCACGTAGGTCGAGAAAGTAGATAAACCGAAGTAACTAACCCAGCATCCTGCGAAGTTACAAAGAAGCCGAGTACAGCCAGATCATATGCTAGTGGATGTGACGGTCGGAGGCTGTCTCCACGGCTTGAGATTCATTGGAGTTCGCTTGATTACTTGTCTTATGGAGGTAAGAGCAGCTTACTAGTCAGGTTAGATGACGCCTAACTGAGAGTTACACACGAATTTTTTTCGAGTTTTGAGTCGTTTCTGATTGGGTAGTATGGCTGTTAGTCCCTCGATACACGGAAAGTGACCACCATTGTTTCTCGCAACTGGTTAACACGAATATAACGACTCCAGAACTACGAACATCCGTGGAAATTGTAAAGCTCTTATTGCCTCTATTTTGCGGATTGTTTGTATGTTAAATCTGGTCGAGGTTGCAGTATTAAAAATGCACCGCGTCGATGCATTTCGCCGTGTTATTGAAAATACAACATGCCCCTGCTGATTGTATGACATTGCACAGAAGACTCATGCAGCTGGTGTTTGCAATTGATGGGCTGGGGTTTCCGGTGAGAAGGTATTCGTGACGTGAACATTTTTGACCCGAAGTTGGGTATGAAGTGTGGGATCATGGAAGGTCAGGAACGTCCCGGTTTCTGGCTAAGTGGCCCTGTCAGACCGTAGAACTTTCTGCAGCCGAACCTCTGTTCCAACCTCATAGCTCCCCTGGAGCCTTGCTTTGGTCGCGAGGTAGGATAGCACCGAAAAATGGTGCGGGCTAAAATTTTCCAGAACGGTATGAAGCTTCACGGATTGGTTATGTCCATTGCCATTTCAGGCATGTCTGAGATGCCGCAACTCCAGTAATACCCGAGTAAGCTCTTGGCGCACTCCACAATGCTCTAGACTCCACAATTGCGTAGCTCCCACAAATAACCAGTCTGCCGCCCTACTAGCCGAGTTGAGCTGTTTAGGAGCCATGGTTGGCCCACGATCTTTTATTTTGCCACCCACCCATGCTGCGCTTACTTCACGGCAGTGCAGCAGAGCCCAAAAGCCCCACCCGCTGTGCCAAGAAGGGCTCCAATTGCTAGTTTCCCCTCGACGCCAGAGGTGCGCCTGCATCCCTGTCGGGCAAAAGGCTTATCTCGGAATCGTCGTCTTACGTGGTGTCGCACACGAAATATATCCGTACGTCATTGCATTGGACACCGAACCCTCGCTGTCTGTCGTCCCTGTCGTCCCACGATACAGGGTGTTGAAGGAACAAGAGTGGCAGCGTTGGGGTTCCGCCATCCCGCACGCGGAGCGAGTCGGGCAGGTGCGCGCATTAACAGAACATTAACTCAGTATTATCGCTCCCCCACTCCCCCGCTCCAACGGATCATCGGCATTCGTTTAATTCCTCACAACGGTGCACGGTGCCACAAACTAAACTCAGCCAATGTCGCCTTGCTGTAGCAATGCGAATCCATGATTGAAGGTGCTATTTCTATATAACACAAGACCCGGGTCCACCGTTCTTGTTCCTCCACCAATCCGACCTCAAAATGGCTCGAACCAACGTAGGAAGATACATAGCGACGCGCTTCACCTCCCTTCGTCCGCCAGGCAACCTCCCTCCGAACCCGTTCTCGACATTGCGTCTGCTCACCTGGCAGCAATGGCGCTTCTTCCTCGTTGCCTTTTGCGCATGGACGATGGATTCATTCGATTTCTTCACCGTCTCGCTCACCGTCTCTGCGCTGGCCAAAGAGTTCGACCGCTCGAAAAAAGACATCACATGGGGTATAACACTTGTGCTCATGTTGCGTTCCGTCGGCGCTATCGGCTTCGGTTTGGCAGCAGACAAGTGGGGGAGGAAATGGCCGTTCATCATCAACAATCTGCTGTTTATTATTCTTGAGTTGGCAACCGGTTTTATGACCACGTAGGTCCACCATTCTATCCTCTGCTGGGCGTGCTGACAAGGGTGCCTTAGATATCGGGGATTCTTGGCAGTCAGAGCCTTGTTTGGAATCGCCATGGGAGGTATCTATGGTAATTGTGCGGCGACTGCGCTTGAGGATGCACCACCAGAGGCAAGAGGAATCCTGAGTGGGATGCTTCAGCAGGGCTATGCATTTGGTTATCTCCTTGCCACAGTATTTGCGCGGGCACTTGCGCATAACCCCAAGGTTTGCCATTTCCAGGCCCGTTTTGCCAGCTTTGACAGCCTAACGTTGCTATCTAGCATGGTTGGCGCCCTCTGTTCTGGTTTGGTGCATGTCCTCCCGCCCTCATCATCCTCTGGCGGTTATTCCTCCCTGAGACCAACGCTTTTATCGCCCGTCAAGCACTACGTAGAGAGGTAGAGCTAGATGGCGTGGCACATGTTTTCATCAACGAAGCAAGAGCAGGCGCGAAGAAGTACTGGCTCACGCTGGTATATCTGGTTCTCCTCATGGCAGGATTCAACTTCATGGTAACCCTCACCCCTATTCGCCATTTGTGACGTGTAACTAACGACAACAGTCCCACGGCTCCCAAGATCTTTACCCAACACTCTTGCAATCCCAACTCGAGTTCTCTACCAACCGCATGACCGTAACACAAGTCGTTGCCAACCTCGGCGCTATTCTCGGTGGTACCCTCGTGGGATATTTCTCGCAAACCATCGGTCGTCGAACCTCCATCATCGTGGCGTGTCTCCTCGGCGGCGCCCTCGTGTACCCATACACGTACGTTCGCACCGGTAACGACATCATGGCAGCGGCGTTCTTCGAGCAATTCATGGTGCAGGGTGCATGGGGGGTTATCCCGATCCACCTGATGGAACTTTCTCCTCCGTCGATGCGCACATTTGTGGTCGGAACCTCTTACCAACTCGGCAACTTGGTCTCTTCAGCAAGCTCGACTATTGAAGCTATAATCGGAGAGCGTTACCCGCTACCTAAGGACCCAGTAACTGGGGAGGCTAGATTTGACTACGGCAAGGTTATGGCAATCTTTATGGGCGCGGTGTTTGCGTATGTTGTAGTTTTGGCATTTATCGGACCGGAAAAGTTGGGAAGAGATTTGGAGCACGTCGAGGATTCCGAGGAAGAGGAGACAGGGAAGAGGAGAGGGGACATGGAGTGTGCGAGCTATTTGGGGGAAGTAGGGGGCAACAAGGGAAGAGCTGAGGAGAAGGAGACTGTGAGTTAGATTGGAGGTATGGATTTTTTTTCAGGCTAGAGCTAGGGGTAAATGACTTACGACGATGATAATGGCGAATTGCTAAAATATAAATCAGCTGCCGCATGCAGTTAGGCTGGATTCTAGCTACCGAGTGAATAGAAGTGTCGAAGCACATGTAACAGTTGTAAACATGCTGCTACTTGTAGAGCACCTACCCAAGATGTGACCAATATGATTAGGTATCATGAACCAAGAAGTCTTCGCATGTCAGGTGTAATCCAGTGCAACGTTCAATACTATTAAAAACGTAGGTTTTTGGTAGCGGATAGAAGCCTCATAGACAGGCGCCCGTAAAAGTTGATTCACTAGTGTTGCATATATGTTCTGACCCATTGGCGAACCCACCAGTTCGCGAACTAGACTAACCGGTTCGCAATATTTTGTCCCGTTCGCAAACCGGACAAGAGGTTCACGAACTGATCAATTTATGTAAACTCTACCCATTTTATGCCATTACAGTTGCGAGAATGGACATGATACTAGCTAGCTATAAATGGCCCCACAACTTTCATCGAATTCAACATGATGCAACCTCCGAGCCTTTCTCAAGTCATAGCCACTATATCTATACATTACTTCATGTAATCTTCCTGTATTATGAATATCTACTAGTCATTCTATAACTATACTCGAACTCAAAGACCAAAATTCGCAGGTCTTTACCTGGCGCAGGGTCAAACAGACTTCCAACACTGCGAGGTGCTTAAGGATTGAAGTTCTTGGAGCAACTGAGACTCCAAGTATACTTATGATAAGTCTTACACAATCTTTATTGCATAACTCCCTGGCTTGCCTGATGGGGTTAAATCTCGTACTTTGGCATGGTCCCATACTGGATCCCCAGTTCGCGAACCGATCAAAATTCGCGATCGGGCAAAGTTCGTGTATCGGTCGGAACGTATATAGATTATTAGCCTTTATAAGCTTATGAGCTTCAGCTAAGCTAATGAAATAAAATAATACAATTGATAGAAATCAGCTATGTTAATAGAAGTCAATCGAAAGTTAGCTAGATATAGATAGCTAATTACGCATGCATGCGTATAAGACATACGGAATACTGTATAGATGAGCATACAAGCTCCCACAAGAGACACAATGAATGTTCACATTCAACAACTAGTCTAACATGATGAAGCGGGCGATGACGACTGTCCGCGCGTCACGGATCCGCTTCAAATCCCGACCAAGAAATCTCAGGTCTGGGAATTAACATGGCTGAGAAATTTTACACTCAGTATTTCCCTACAAATGGTGATAGAATACGTGTATTCGACGAAGAAGTTGAACAAATCCAGTGGATCCCGGGCGGCCTGTAGGTGTTCAGTGCCGCGTACATATTTTCAATTTTGCCAGTAATACAGGAGGGGAGTCCCGATTGGTCAGGCCAGTCGCGGATACTTATTATGGATAGCACAATCAGATGGGCCACTCACGACTGGACCGGAAAACATGAACTGATAAGAATTTGTACTGAGGAACCTTTGATGGTGAAGGTTACAAACAAATCATGGACCCTGGGGCTAATCTCACCACCTAAATTCCAGGCTGCACCTCCTCCCATTCCACCATCATTGCATATTAGTTCCTGGGTTAAACCTGGCATCCTTTGCCTTCTCCGGCTTATTATTACCCGCACCTCCCTCTAGCTTTTCTCATTCCATCCTATCGTAGTGTTAATGATCTTTACTTCTACCCAACATCTCTCATTGCATGGCGAAAAGAGTCCTCGACGTATAACTAGGAGATAGTTTAGGCGGCAGGATTTCTTGGGGTTATCCGGATGTTGAACGAGGTACGTCGACTCGATTCTCGAAATAACCTTAAACGTGTGGCGAAGTAACTATGCCACGTGGGTTGCCATATTACCGGGAATATGGGGAATAATGCCGATCATGACAGGATGGTTCAAGCAAGCTTGCGGTGTGACAAGTTTTTCTCCCCACCGAATTCCGAAGAAGAGTAGACTGAATAGGATAAATATGCTTGAGTGGGCATCTTGTGACTAGTACTGTGAGCATCCGAACCAGGACTACGCCAGACAGGGGTTATAGCCTCCTAGTTTTGGAGAATCAACTCGACATGGGTGGGATGATATTATAGTTCTCAATATACCTAGATACCTGAATCTTTTTGTGTGAAGCAGAAGTCTAAGTATATTCTGTCAGGTTTTAATTCTCACGACACAAAATAGTTCTGATAACCGCTACCCCAAACCGGTTAGTAACCAAAACCTAATTCGATCTAATCCAATCGAATCTTTAATCTCCATTATTTATTCATATAAGGACATGACATGTGTCTTTTTCAATTCTGATTGGTCATAATTCTGTGGCTGAGTGGCTGATTGTGGCAAGTACCTACCACTTAAACTCAGATCCCAAGTGACCTGCCCTTTTAATTCCAATGAGTGTTTGGCTCTG
>Ga0307512_10004242_pt1 | contig 15843 bp, 20 predicted proteins | sample 14_EM_MG_FD_200267 | JGI IMG/M metagenome (GOLD analysis project Ga0307512, IMG submission 200267) | Populus trichocarpa ectomycorrhiza microbial communities from riparian zone in the Pacific Northwest, United States - 14_EM | ecosystem: Host-associated > Plants > Roots > Unclassified | place... | reverse complement strand
GCGGCCATGATCGCGCTCCTCCTCGGAGCCGCCGACGGTTGCTCCGACGGCGGCAGCGGCGGCGTGGCATACGACGGGCGCCGCATCTCCACGTCTCTCGGGGCACCGCCGCCACTCCGGTCGGTACGCCCAGTAATGCCGAGCACGCGCAAGCCACCCAACAGCGCCACGACCAGCAGCAGGAAGGAAGTGACGCCGCTCAATCCGACACGCGCGCGGAAGTTGAGCTCGCTCTCACCCTTGCGGCCGCTGTGCTCGACGCGGGCCTTGCGGCTTGGGAACGTGTTGTTCGGATCCATAACCTCGGCGACGGTGGCCACGGCCCAGGCCACGCCGAGGGCGAACGTCACCACGGCCGTGCTGCCGTGGCGCGAGAGCGGACGGTAGTAGGCGATGAGCACGGTCAGGTACAGGAGCGAGATGATCGAGAGGGCGGTGGTAAGCAGGATTGCCCTATTTTATTTCAAAATTTTATTATTTTTATTTTTTTCACTCGTCAGCCTTCGGCGACCCCCGAGGGGTGGGGAACGAACCAGAATACGACGATGCCGGCTTTGAGTTCCCGCGCAATCTTTGCCGCGGCGAGAACAAAGATGGAAAAAATAGTGACGACGCAGATGCTCGACACCACGAGCGCGGCCTCTTTTCGCGTGCCGGACGATGGTGACGGGCGCGGCATGGTCGGCCGATTCGAGTATACACTTCTTCGGCCCGCAATTGACTCGAGATGCCTTAGTGGGTGGGGTGCTAGCCGACGACGGACATGTGGATGTGGTATCTGCGGGGCGCGAGGGGGGGAAGGGTGGTGGCGGAAGGGCGTTTATTATTTCTCTTCGTGCGATGTTGGCGTCGGTTGTTCTCTCTCTCTCTGGCACGAGCTGTCGTTGATGGGGTATTGCGGTATGTACAGCTAGTTACCGGCTGCAGTGGAGATTGCGAAGCGAGTTCAGCAGTGACGCCACGATTGCCAAGTGTAGAGCCCAGCCCCGATGTGGAGTGAACACGCAAATCGTATGAGGACAGAGCATATGTCCACCTCCATTATTACATACAGCGTATAAGCGCGAGTAAGCACCAAGCCAGATGCAGTGAAACGAGAGAGTGATAATGAATGCACTCTATGGACTGCAGAAAGTCCTGTCCGCCTCCACTGGAGTAGTAGCAGTACCCCCTCCGCCATCCATCTCCTCCACCATTAATATGGTTTCGGGTATCCTCCAGCATCAATGACTGCAACCGTGCAGGCGTACTATCTACCAACCTATCCAAAATTTCCTCCGTGATGTGGTATCGCCAGGTATTCTCTATATACAATTTCAATGCCTCGACATCCGATGCCCGCCCCCGAATCCCTCCCAAATCTGTCTCTATCTCCCTCCACGCCGATTCAATGGGGTTCAAGTCTGGCGACTGTGCTGGCCACTCCAGAATCTCTATTTCATTCAGCTCCCGGTAGCGATCCGGATGCCCTTTGAGTTCAGAAGCATTGTCCTCTTGACAATTGTCCATCCGTACTTCTCACAACATTGATGCCAAAAGGGGGTCAATGCAGGCTCCAGGACGGTCCGTATGTAGGTTACAGAGTCGATCTTCGCTTTGCCGGGAGTACAGGCAAGGCCGGACCCCGCTGTGCCGCAGAAAGCGCCCCATAAATCTTAGTTTTATGGCCGGAATGGAAGTTCTTGTCGATGCGGTCGGGATGATACTCCTCGTCAACTTTGCGGATAACCCATGGCCGGTGCCGAAATCAAACTTCTTTCTCGAACCCCTTGTCACCTCGCGCATAGTTTTCCTGATGGTACGAGGAACACACGCGCCGCCCATCTCTTGACGGATAGCCTCCCAGCTGAGACGCCGAGTGCGGGCATCACGGGTAACAAAGACTCCGAGGCGGGCTCTCTCGGCGTCATCGAAGATTGAGGGTCTGCCGGGTCTCTTTCGATTCTAGGGAGTAGCGTCCGCTTTCCTACGTTTGTAAACCCCCTCGCATGTCCTCCGGTTGATGTTGAGCTCCCTCCCTATCTTGGATCAGACCCATCCTGCATTTTTGCGCAATGCGATAATCCGCGTTCGCTCATCTCGAGTGGTTCCTCTATAGCTGACCCCTATCGGTAGGTTCTCACGGTGTCCTTTTTGCTTCATGGTTTCGTGCAATGACCAACAAATCCTCGCATAACGTAATGACCGAACTTGCGCGTGACGGGCAGGCGGGCGGGCAGAGGATGGGCAACTGGCGACGATGTTGGTGAAGTTCGACGTCTATCTCGCTGCTGAACTCGGCTTCGTCGCCACGTCAACCCCCTGGCTACAAAGCGATGCCCGGCGCCTATGATGACCCCAAATACCCTTCCACCCAGTACCTTCGAGTCTGCAGGTCGTACAGACGCGCGGTTACGTAAGGTTGCACGACGACCAGGTGGACTTGTTTGCCATCGTGCCCCGATGGGCGGCCCACCTACACAGGTGTCGTCAGACTTATTAGTGTTGAATGCATATGCAACATATGTAAGCCCTTATAGATACCTGCTGATTACCTGGGGAGAACAAGCTTTGCGGATTCAGCCGATCATCCGATTGACTGCGCTGGAGGCGGACACGACGGTGATCAAGCCATGTCGGCCGTGAATTGCAGCTGATGCGTCTTGGCCGGTGGTGCTTAGAGGAGGAGTCCAGGAGGCCGAGGGAAGTGAAGTGGAGAGGAGTATGTGCTTCCCCACAGACCGCCGCCGGCGAGTACCAAAAGCGGTAAACATGGGGTCCTCGCGCCGAAACGTGTGTGGGGAGCGGCGCTGTATTGCGCAATACGAACGTCACACACCATCGTTGTCGTCATCGCCATCGCACCATTACCATCGCTGTCGTCGGCGTTGCCCCGCACATCGCCACCGCACGCACGACAGAGGGGATCGACCTGGAATGGACGTCACCTATTTAACCCTACGAACCCTTCTGGTTCGACGTCCAATCTCGACGGTATCTACCATCTTCTTGCTGTTCCTTTACTCGACCATACGAAAAGCCATCGCAAACCGCGAACTCGAAGTCGCCTGCTATTTCCTCCTCCTGCTATTGTTCCCAAAACGCAAACACAAATACCACCACCATGTCGCTCTCAAAGCACGTATGTCTCTGTTCTCCCCCGGAGTGGATGCGTGTCAGGAATGCTCACAGTCGGTCAAGGTCGACCCCGATGAGCTCATCGCCTCGCTGCGTGAGAACCCGGTGAAGCACCGCCATTTCCCCCATCACGGCGCCGACAGCTCCACCAGCCACAACGTCTACGGCAGTCGGTACCACGCCGACGTCGCGATCCCCAAGTTCCGCATGCCCGACAAAGGCGGAAACACCCAGTCCATCTACCAGATCATCAAGGACGAGCTGGATCTCGACGGCAAGCCAAACCTGAACCTGGCGTCTTTCGTCAATACCTTCATGGACCCGTACGCGGACAAGCTGATGGCCGAGAACATGTCCAAGAACCTCGCCGATGCCGACGAGTATCCCATAGTCCAGGCCATCCATTCGAGGTGCATCTCGATGCTCGGAAATCTGTGGAACGTGCCGAAAGGGGAGACGGCGGTCGGTACGGCGACAACGGGTAGTAGTGAGGCCATCCACCTGGGAGGTCTGGCCTTCAAGAGGCTGTGGCAGCAGAAGAGGAGAGCGGAGGGGAAGAGCACCGAGAAGCCAAACATCATAATGGGTGCTAATGCGCAGGTCGCGTTGGAGAAGTATGTGCATCTTCTGACCTGCCGGCACTTAACAACGGGCCCAGGTTCTCGAGGTACTTCGAAGTATGCTAACAACGGGCCTAGGTTCGCAAGGTACTTTGAAGTGGAAGCGCGTATCCTTCCCGTGAGCGGCGAATCGCACTATTGCCTCAACGCAAAGTTGATCCGCGACAACGTCGATGAGAACACCATCGGCGTCTTCGTGATCCTGGGCAGCACGTACACCGGCCACTACGAGCCTGTCGAGGAGATTTCCGAGATCCTTGATGCCTACGAGGAAGAGACCGGTCATTCCATTCCGATTCACATCGACGGTGCTTCAGGAGCGATGGGTACGCCTTCCCCCGTCCCAGCCGTCCGGTGGAACGTGTGCTGACACTCCCTTAGTTGCCCCTTTTACCAACGCTGTCGACGGCCTTTGGGATTTCCGCCTCCCCCGTGTCCACTCGATCTCCACCTCTGGCCATAAATTCGGCCTCGTCTACCCCGGTCTCGGCTGGGCGGTCTGGCGCTCCGATAAATGGCTCCCGAAGGAGTTGATCTTCGAGCTCCACTACCTCGGTGGCACCGAGCAAACCTTCACACTCAACTTCTCACGGCCCTCCGCGCAGGTGATCGCCCAGTACTTCAACTTCCTCGCGCTCGGTCGGGAAGGCTACAGAAACATCATGCATAATGCGCTGTGTAATGCTCGCCTACTATCGAAGGCTCTCGAGGCGAGCGGTTGGTACACATGTGTTTCCGATATCCACCGTAAGTATGACAATTGGGGCGGCGAGGCGCAGAGTAAGCTCGGTGTAATCTCGCATGACGACGCGAGGCTGTATAATCCTGGCCTGCCGGTCGTCGCCTTCCATCTCAGCGACGAGTTCCGTAAGGAGTATCCGCACGTCAAGCAGCAGGCTGTTAGCACGCTTCTGAGAGTGAAGGGCTACATCATCCCCAGTAGGTTTTCCCCGCTCACCCATCCCGACCCAATTCCTCCCACTGACCACTCAAAGACTACAACCTCCCTCCCGCCATTGAAGGCGTCGAAATCCTTCGAGTCGTCGTCCGCGAGAGCATGAGCGCCGACCTTCTCGACATGCTGATCGCTGACATCCTGTCGACGACCGAGACGCTGATGGGCACCGCCGCGGGTGATATCGATGCCTTCGCGAAGCCGCAGGCCCCGCGCATCGAGAAATTCGTGCAGAGCCTTGGAAAGAACAACTGGATGAACCGTAGCATCGCTCTGCTCGAGAAGTGCGCTGAGCCGTGGGAGAAGCATACCGGACCGGCGGGCGCGGGAGAGGAGCAGGTGCAGGCCCACCAGGGAGGGACTACTACTTCTACTACCATCGCTCCCGGTAAGGAGGGCGGGTTGGGCGATCGCATGAAGAATTGGAAGTCGAAGGGCGTGTTTCGTGCTACTTGTTAGACACTTCGACGGCTAGCAAATCCCAAAATGCGATGAATACGATTGAGCTTTAATTTGTACCTGAAATATGAACCATGGTTCCTCGCATTGATCTCGCCACTGTGAGCTTGTTGAAAGTCTATGACGCCATGATTGCGCACCGACCTCAAATAGACCTATCCGCGGGCTTGCGTGTAAATCATCCGGTCCACAGCTCCGTCCTCACACAGTTTACCTCCCCCATTCGTACATAGCCCCCCTCCCACACAATGGCACCCTCCGCGCGAATTCTGATCCTGCTATTCCGCCGCGACCTCCGTCTTAACGACAACCCGCTGTTCACGCTCATATCGCAAACGCAGCACACACACCTGCTGCCACTGCACGTCCTCAGCCCTCTCGCGGTCGAAGTCAGCGGCCTTCTCAGTGACCCCGAAGCGCCGTGTCCGTACCCACAGACGCGGTCGACGCTTGGGAACTTCTGGAAGTGCGGTCCCCACCGGGTCAGATTCCTCGCTGAGTCGCTGTGGGACCTGAAGGAGTCCCTCCGAAATCTCGGTAGTGACCTCGTGCTCCGCGTCGGACGGCCCGAGGAAGTGCTCGCCGGCGTCCTCGATGGACTGAGACGGAATGGCGTCGAGGTCGTCGGCGTGGCTATGGCCGACGCCGTCGGCGAGGAGGAGCGCATCGAGGCCGGCCGCATAAGGAAGGTCGTCGAGTGCCGAGGCGTCAACTGGAGGGGGATGGAGAACGGAAGTTATCTCTACAGCTTGTACCATCTGTCCTTCCTGCGCCCCGCTCGGGTAGGTTTTTTTCCCCAGGCTGATGCGTATACCGTAGGAAGGACCTCGCCTTCGAGCCGAAAGATACGCCGGCGGTGTTCACGAACTTCCGGAAAACGGTCGAGCCACTGCGGCACACGATTCCGGCGGCGTTGCCAGCGCCTACCAGCATGCATCCGCTGCCGCCCAACATCCCTCCGCAGGCGGAGCCGTTCCGTATCCCGCCCACGCTCGACGGCCTGGTATCAGCGCTGCAGGCGCCGCTGAAAGATTTGGGGTTGCAGGGGAAGCCGCTCGAGTTCCCCGAGGGCGCGAGGAGCGCACATCCCTTCGTTGGCGGGGAGATGCAGGCGCAGCAGCGGATGCGGCATCTGATCTCCTCAGGCGCGGCAAGCAACTACAAGGACACGCGGAACGGGCTGCTGGGATCCGATTTCTCGACGAAGCTATCTGCGTACCTGTCGCACGGGTGCATCTCGGCACGGAGCATCCACGACTCACTGGCGTCGTTCGAGGACGGTTCCGACAGCGCTGCCGCCGCCGCCGCCGGCCACGGAAAGGGTGAAAACCGGGGCACGGCGTGTATCCGCTTCGAGTTGCTGTGGCGTGATTTCTTCCGCCTCGCAGCACTGCAGGTCGGCGCACGTCTCTTCGCCATACACCCGTTCCCGATCCCCCGCGGCTACGATGCCGCTGCCTGGCAGACGCTCGCCGCCGCTGCCACCCCCGCGAGCCTCGGCCGCTTCCTGCGGGGCACGACCGGCTGTGCGCTCGTCGACGCGAGCCAGCGCGAGCTCTACCACACGGGCTACACCAGCAATCGGACGCGCCAGAACGTGGCGTCGTACCTGGCCAAGCGGCTGCGCATCGACTGGCGCGTCGGTGCCGAGTGGTACGAGTGCCTCCTGATCGACTACGACGCCGCCAGCAACTGGGGGAACTGGAGGTACAGCTCCGGCGTCGGCAACGATCCGAGACAGGACAGGGTGTTCAATCAGGTCAAGCAGGCGAAGGATTACGACGCTGGGGAGTACGTCCGGATGTGGTGTCCGGAGCTAAGGACTGTACGCGGTGGGGGGGACGGACTTTGGATGCCGGCGCTGCTGAAGGGGCAGGAGAGGGAGGCCGTATGTGCCCATGGAGACGAGGCGAGAGAGATGGTGGAGAAGCCGCTGGTTGCTATTCACGGGGCCTCGGGCGGGAAGAGGAGGAATGGTGGTGGTGGCGGAGAAGGTGGACATGGTAAGTGTAAAGGCAGGAAGGAGAAAGGGCACAATGGCAGGAAAGAGGTAAAGGCAGCAAACGAGGGGATATAGTGTTGACCCCACCACAGTCACCAATGTATCTGCTTTGTAACCAACCGCGTGCGACCTAGCTACGCAGATCATGGCGATACACACAGTCCGTCCCCGCCCATTGCTCTTTCGGCTTGGTACAGTTCTCCCCTTTGCCCTCCGCCTAGGCCTGCAGTCACCAATATATTATTTCTACGGATTGAAGTTCCTCTGTGGGTTATCTCGAGTGATTTCCGATGACGAAGCCAGACAATCAAATAGTACCCTATACACCTGCAGTGGCTCCATCCATCACCACAGATATTCGCCCTCAAAAGCATCCCAGTCTCGCCCGACCCCAGGTGTTCCCACCACGGGCGGCTCAAGGACGACCTCAGGCCCCAGCAGCCCCCCTTCTTCCTCAAAGAGACAAACGCAACCACAACCGGTGGGACAGCCCTTATCTTGACTTGCCGTCCCGTCACCTTCAAACCATTCGCGCCAGCAAGTAGCATGCGCGACGTGCCCACACTTGAGACATGCACCGTAGAGACCCTTGACGATCACTTCGCAGACGACACAATTCATAGTGACCTGTCTGCGTTTGCACGCCTTGCACTCGCCACGGGCTCCGCTGGTCACGTCGAGGACGCCGCCACATTTGCTGCAGAAACCGGCGATTTCAAGGCCCATCTGCGTGGCTTTGCGGACCGGGAGTAGGATGGGCGATGCGGGAGTCGGATCGATGGCCGAGAATTTGAGAATCTCCAGCCGTGATATGGTGAGGCCCCAGGCGAAGAGGAGGTCCGCGTAAGCTTCCCTGTAAGCGCGGTAAGACGAATGGCGCTTGGGAGACAGCAAGGGGGCGTCATCGATCGTAGGACCGTTGAGCATCGTGATCGTGATCGGGCCCATCGGATCGCCGCTGTCGGAGTCCGTCACGGTATCGGAGGCTGCCTTACTGCCCGAACCGAATGTGGTGGTAACACCCCATGTAACTGCAGAGTTCGCGACCGGACCCAGCACACTCTCTACCGGCGATGGTCGAGGCTGTTTTCTGGATGGTGGCGACGCATTGCTTGGTCCAAGGGCACGATTGCGGCGAAACATATGGTTATGAGGCTGCTCGGGCGACGCCGAAAGCGAGATCGGGCCGGACCAATCCTCCGCGCCGTGGCGAAAACCTGCCATTGGAGGCGTGGTTCCGGTCGAGTATGGCATCAGAGGGTCACTGCCGAAATGCATTTTACTACCTACAGAGGAGCTATAGGATCCCGTGGTCCCAATCGGAGTCATATTGGCCGAGTGATGTGAGGGTGAAACCGAGAACGCCACCGACTGCTGCTGCGATTGCAGCATCATCTCTATGCTGGCATAGTAGTCGCGCGAGACATTCTGCTTCTTGAAAGGCATATTCTGTGCGGAAATCAGCTACTGTTTGACGGGGCACGGCAAAGGGTATGCTCACGATGCCTACCACCGGTGGTGGCTCGGTATGCCCAAACTTATCGTCTGTCTCGCAGAGAACACAACTCAACATAGCCAACATCTGAATATCCGCCTTTCTCTCAAAGTATTCGAAGAGCTGCTCAATCAGCCAGCTCCCACCCAGCGGGTGACTACCCCATTTGACCTTTCCCCAGAGCTCGGTCTCCGGCATCGCCATCATGGCGTCCTCGTCCTCGTCAAACTCCATCCCCAGACCACTGTCCCTGCGACCGATCTCCAAACTTGCCCGCCTAGCCATGACCATGATCGTCTCCCCGTGGTTCTTAAGGCTGTTGTATATTTCCAGTGGCACGTCGTCACAAAGCACCATTTCCACCAACCGCCACACGTCAGCCAGATCCCTCAAGCCGAACCGCTCGGCGACCTCCGCGTTATGCTTGCACACCTCGGAACCTTCTCCGATACAATACGAAGACGCAAGTTCCTTCTTTGCAGGAAGGAGATATGAAAAGTCGTGAATCGAGGCGATGCTCTTCTTCTTGGGGGTGATCGTGGCGGCAGTTCTGACTCCGGTACCCGTACTGCGTTGCGTACTCCTGTCCGTGCTGCCACCTCTCCGAATTCGTGTTAATGTCGAGTTGGTTTGTAATCTCCAGCCGAAGCTCGACCTCAGTTGGCCAGCATGATGAATATCGGTGTCCCCATCACTCGAGTCGTCGCTGGAGTAGGAGCTGTCGGAGCTGTCGGAGCTGTCTTTGTCGGCATCGTTGACACCTCCCCTTGTGGGGCTGCTCATGAAGAGCCTTCCGAAACCCTCCCACAGACGACCGCCGCCTGGCATCCGCATACCTCTCTCGCTTTCGCGTGCCGCAAGGGAAGAGAGCAGGCTCTTCCCTCCTGACCGTTCTTCTTTGGCCTGAAAGATGCATACCAGACGGCCATCGGGTGCCCATACTGCGCCGCAAGCTTTCGGCAACGGAACAGACTCCTGCTTAGTACTATTGAGCAGACTGTTGATACCTTCTTCTTCATCTCCGATGCTATTAGTATTCACTATCTCCTCGTCGTCCGAAGAAGAAGCTTGATCACCGTCTGATCCTGCGAGCTCGGCGTCCTCGGCAAACTCACCCATCAGGTGGCGCAGACACTGTTCGAGGCAGACGCGTCGCCTAGCTACATACGCTGTCGCAATCCGTCTGAGCTGGAAATCGATCGCGTCGACGTTCTCGTCGGAGAGATTGTTAGTTCTCTCCAGTTTGAACTCGGGAATACTGTGGCCATTGGAAGGATACTCCGGTGGGAATGAAATGTCCGCCCGAACAAAAATCCGTTTACCCTCACCCCCCCAGGGACCAGTGAGGGACACCGTACAGGTCCTGGCGGCGATGTTGACTTTTTCGAAATTGAGGTTCTTAAGCTTGGACCCTACCAGTGAAACCTCGTCTCCAAGGTTTTCCGGCGTGTCCCAGCTCATACCGAAATCGCCACGAGTACTAGAACGACTGCCGTCCATGTTGTCACCTTCCGGTTCTTTTCGGGTGATCTTGACTCCTTTCATCCAGGTGATCGGATTTATTTCAAGAGGTCTCCTGCGACCAACACGCATGAAACCGCCTTCTCGGGCACCAGTCAACGCTCTTTCGAAACGTCGGTCACTGTCGTTGTCGCAGATATTCCCGTTCAGCTGCTGGCCGATTCCGTGTGAAAGCCCGCCCTTGCTCTGCCCGATAAACAGGCCGTCCTTACGAATCCGCGCTCCGTCCACAGTCAGGGTCAACTTCGGCGGTGGCGGTAGTTTTAAGGCTTCCTTCTCCTTCAGGTTCTCCGCAAACTCCTTGATAACCGCATCGGTATCGCGGAAAGTGATGTATTTTGCACCCTTCCTAGTGACCCTGAATCGCATCTTTTTAGTTGGGTCGTGGCCGATCTTCGTCATAACGTCCTGGCTTACATCCCAGAGCCTGATATCCTTGTCGAGACTCCATGTGACGAGCTGGAACTCTCGACTGTCGCTGCCATCATCACGCTCCCCACCTCGCCACCGCCATAGAAACTCCTTGACATTGTCCGTGTGTCCCTCGAATCTCTTCACTGGTTCGTCTTGAGTTGTGCCCTTAGCACGGCGGTCCCAAAGGTAAAGCGACGTATCGCCACGCTGCGGCATCGTGAGAACACCCCATCCAAAGGGAGTATGTCTCGCCCTCCAGACAGGAAACGGCGTGCGGATGATCCTCTCTGGCGTGTCGTGCGGTGCATATTCGTAGTCCCAGAACCTGACGCTCTTATCCAGCGCACAAGTGACGATACCGGTTGGCCGCGTCCTGTTCCAGTCCAATCCATAAATCTTGGTCGAATGAGCAACAATCTTCCGAACCTCTCGAGCTCCCATGCGGGCGTCCCAGATGTATACATTCCGGTCGTGAGCGCTGGCAAGGATATGCGGATTCTGTCTGTTATATTTAACTTGGGTGGCCCCAGCCTGCCAGTCGCAGAAGCTGATCGCTGGGCGATGCGGAGCACGTAGATCCCAACCGTGCACGAAAGAATCCACCGAGCACGTCGCAAGGATGTTCGGCTCGTGCGCCGAGAAGTTGATGTCCGTAATGGCCCTGGTGTGGGATGCAAGGACATGCTCGATGGCCTTATGCGACGGCATTGCCAGGTTCCATACTATCGCGCGATGATTGTTTGTCGACACGACCCAATGCGAGTGCGATGCATGGGGAGACCATTGAACGTCGGCCACTGACCAAGCCGTCAGATGCTGTAGGAATCTCGGCGGGTCGTAAGGGTTGTCAAGGTCCACAATATGCAGCCCTTGCCTTGACGCCAGCACGACGTCTCTGCTAGATGGCGAAATCGACATAGCTCCGACGGGTGCGTCAACCTTTATAGACATGTCTAGTTTGAAGGTCGGCGAGTCGAAGGGTGAGTCGATCGCGCCACCTTTCGCAGGCGACTGCTTGGAGGAGTCCATCGCGGCGGGGGTTATTGGTCTGCTACTCCGCGAGGGTGCGTATGTTCAAACCGAGGAAGAAATTGAAAGAGAGATGATGCTATCCGGAGGAATAAATCAGCCTTAGCACGCCATTAGCAACCTTCGTAGCAATGGTTGTATGCATATCTCCACTCGCACGCACCTATGTGGAAATGATATCTGATATATATACGTAAGTATATATGTAGGTATCCTTCTGTTTGATCCCCCAAGGTGTTCCGCCGTGGTATGCTTGTCGCCGAGTGTGAGCCCCGTCCAAAAAAAAACACGTATGTATTAAGATCCTCTGCCCTGCACCGTTCCGTAATGATGCACCGATAGATGCAGAAACGAGGCTGAGAAGCCGATTACGGTGCGCCCTGTCGTGTCGTATCACAAAGTCCAAAATTTCTTTCCCTTTCCGCAACCACATGCAACCACCGCGACGACCATTCAAGAGTTGGCCAACTTCTCGCCTCCTTTCCCCTCTGTATGCAGACTCGAAGACAACTGCAATATCCTCCGTGCGGTGAATGCGCACCCCTTCTTCGACAGTTCGAGGTTTCGGCTGCTTCGGTTGCTCCGCGAGTGTTGCTCTTGTGCGGTGTAGTCCGGTAGCGAATCGAAGCAGACCATTCAAGCCACGCGTGCGGTGGGTTGACTCTGCGTCACGCCCAGCAATTCTCGTTCTGGGCTGGCTCGGCGGGCGGTCAACGAGGACGACGATGGACGATGGACAACCGACGACGGACGACTGACAATGGAGGAATCGCGATTGCACTGCGTTTTTGGACGGCGAGATGGCTACTGAGACTCCCTAGGGTGGGGGGCTTTGCCTTCGCAGCGTCATTACCGAACAACCCAGCCAATTGCAAGCACTAGCAGCATCATCATAGAGAGGATCGACGATGGATTGTGCGGGACCCGTGTGCGGCAACGTACATATATAGGCTGATTGGACTGCCGCTCCTATGGCTGAGGGTGCACGGCGGGACGGAAGGGTTGATTTCTCTCCGCAATGAAGGTGCAAAGCTGGTGGGACGGTGTTGAGAAAGAATTTCCCTTCAGAGGCAGCTATGGGGGCTATCTATGCATACGACGAGGGACTTGCGACTCCCTGAAATTTGACGAGATGTGAAGGACCCAGGGACACCAGCAAGGGAAGCTGCGGGATGGTAGATAGCATGGAACACCGCAAACTTATCACATGACTCGGCTCGGTACTGCCGAACTCGACATCTGGACCTGGACTCGACAGCTCCGCCCAGAATGAATAGGTAGTATGTATCGGGCCGGATATTGTCTGTCTTGAAAGCCGACAGTTACCTATCATACATACCGATCGGATCTGCGCATGTATACCGTTTCTAGTCCAAAGCCTCTTCCCGAGTTCCAAGACTTCTTAGCCCTAGTCCACTAGTTAGCAGTATCCACATAACTCGACCTCCCACGTATCTACAGTTAGTTGCTGACACGTGCAGGCGAGAACCCCGCACACACTTCAACGAAACCACCAACTTTCTTCCTCCTCTGACGCGTTCTGGATTCATTCGTGTCTGAAACCCAACATTCACGGCCCTCGACCCCGCACCCTCTACACATCGCGCTCTTTACACGATCAGCTACCTACCACATCCCGACAAGTTCTATACGATGGCATCCAGCCTTCCCAAGAGAATCATCAAGGAGACCGAGCGTCTCGTCGCGGAGCCGTAAGTAATAGCTTCTTTTTTTTACAGCAGTACCTAACACTACCAAGAGTTCCTGGCATCAACGCCGTGCCGCACGATGACAACCTCCGTTATTTTGACGTTTCTGTAACCAGTCCCATTTCTACCATCCAACTCCTTCCCTAACCCCCAACCTTAGATACACGGCCCTGCGCAGTCCCCCTACGAAGGTGGAATCTTCCGTCTTGAGCTCTTCCTCCCGGAAGATTACCCGATGACTCCTCCCAAGATCCGGTTCCTGACCAAGATCTACCACCCCAACATCGACCGTCTGGGACGCATCTGTTTGGATGTCCTCAAAGGAAACTGGTCACCTGCTTTGCAGATTCGTACGATCCTGCTATCCATCCAGGCGCTCCTAGGTGCTCCGAATCCCGACGATCCACTTGCCAACGATGTCGCCCAGAGGTGGAAGGAGGACGAAAGGGCCGCTATCAACACTGGTGAGATATCTCAGCTCCGTATGTGAACTGTGCTAATAGTGGTATAGCTCGCGAGTGGACGCGTACTCACGCCATGACCTAAAGGCGAGAAGTGCTACCACGACTTAACTGGGTGAGCCTCTGTGGGTTTCTGGGATGGATACAGATACTGGATCTTTCTTTTTGTTTCCTACAAGTATGAACAATAGGGCGGTACCCGAAGTTGCAGTGTATTTGGTGTGGTGAATTGTAACACTATGTGGTTGATTTATACAACCCTTTCGTCTTGGAGCGTGCCTAATAGCTTGAGCACTAGATCTGCGTACCATAGCTCCCAGCCCGGCTCTCCAGGGAGATCTAGTCCAACAGATAGTGAGTGAATCGACACAACCCGGTATGTCGCCAGATGCATAGCATCACTCATTCCTTACAACTACAGCTTCTTTCCCTTCGCTCGTGCTCGAAGTTCAAGGCTGTAGCCCCATGCCCATGGCTCACCGAGGTGTTCGTAACACCGTCAAGGCACCACCCCCATAAAATATACATCCTGATGATCCCTCCCGTATCCCAACCCACCTCCGTTAACAGAAAACTCCTCGGCGATATCACTCCAAATCATTCTGCCCGAGCTTCTGTTCCAGATTGCCGATGATCTCCTAAACCAGTCCTACGGCCCTGACCGCGGTGAATGGGTCGAGCGGTTCGACGCCACGCTCAACAAAAACCTGCTCGTGTGGCCCCCACTGACAAAGCCGAGCGGTCCTATGTTGGGCATGCTCTCGCGAGCATCATCTACGTGTGGTTCCAGGTGGTATTGTTACCGATCTTCATCCGCTCTGCGGTTGGAGCGATATTCGAGGGCCGGCAATGAGCACTTCACTACTGGATCCTACTCCGGGGACGGCTCTCGGTGTTTGCGGCACTGTTGGTGCGGGTGCAAAGGTGGAAGCACTCAGTGGCTCCAGTCAAAGCGGGTTTCTGGTCGCCGCAACGATCAGTGACAATGGCGTGCCGTATGCCCGCGCTCTCCTCGCAGCTGGTTCCGCGGTGGAGCCTCACGCCATATGCCGTGCGCATAGCCTACAGATGGTGCGGTATTTAGTAATAGTAACTCTATGGTTTGACGGGAGTGCATGCTCAGTTCTAGCTGCATCTCCTCGCAGAGGCGAAGGCGGATGTCATTACGCCCACGAGACCTGGTTCACCGCCGTCCACAGTGCCGTCATGAGACAGGACGAAGAGGTTCTACGGTTGCTGACGGAGTACGGAGCTAGGGGGGAGTGGCTCAAGGATCTGGCGGTAAGGATGGGGAAGCCGGGTGTGTTGAAGGTGTCGTTGGATGCGGGGGCGAGTGCTGTGGATTCGGTGCGGCGGAGGTGGGAAATAAGGAGTGCGTAAGGCCATTAGTGCGGAAGGGCGCAAACGCGAATATGTTGCACTATGGAGGAACACCACTGCAGATCGCCATAGCCCTGGATATTGAGGAGATGGCGCTAGATGTCGTGGAAGCCATATGCCCACCTTTTCCCACGCCTCAGCCGGATTTCACGCTGCAGTCCTCACAGCATGTGCTAGCGGCAATGCTGATTGCCGCGAGGAAGGGCCATGCGTGACTACTCGCCTGGATTCTGCAGTGGGGTCATCATGCGAGGGAGACATACGTTAAGGTTGTGTGGGCAGGCGAGGTAAGGGCATTGCGCCACGGCGTTGAATCCAGCAAGAACAAGTGGTGCGAATACACTGAGATTGTATCGCTGAGGAAGCACTATAAGTGGATGGGAGTATGGGTAAGCTACCCATTCCAAAGTACCAGCCGAGATTTGGTGGTGCATGTGATATGCTGACGATGGGTGGTAACTAGATTGCTACGGAAGCGGCGGAGCGGATACTCGGAAGCCGACACCGTATGACGATGACATTGAACGCACGATCTTCGAGTGGCGTTCGCAGGCTGGCAAGCTGTAAGGGAGGCGAAAGGAAGAACATAGGGGGGGATATACGTGGAGGTTTAACGGATCACAAGAGCGTACTCGGCGAGGGGGTCCGATGTATGCAGGTGTATACTCTTGAGAAAAGGGG
>Ga0307512_10004240_pt1 | contig 15844 bp, 14 predicted proteins | sample 14_EM_MG_FD_200267 | JGI IMG/M metagenome (GOLD analysis project Ga0307512, IMG submission 200267) | Populus trichocarpa ectomycorrhiza microbial communities from riparian zone in the Pacific Northwest, United States - 14_EM | ecosystem: Host-associated > Plants > Roots > Unclassified | place... | reverse complement strand
CCTTTTTCTTGGCCTTGGCCACGGTGGCCACCGCCAGGGCCGCCGACGAGGTGGGCACGTCGAGGATCACGTCGGCGTGCTGCCGGTCGTACAGTTCCTGGGCCTTGGAATTGGCGATGTCCGGCTTGTTCTGATGGTCGGCGGTGACCACCTCGATGTTCTTGCTGACCGCCTGGTCGCCGTATTTCGCCTGGAAGTCCGCGACCGCCATCTTGACGGCCGCGACGCTGTTCTTGCCCGACAGGTCGGCATAGACGCCGGACTGGTCGTTGAGCACCGCCAGCACGATCTTGTCGTTGCTGATCTTCGCGTCGCCGCCGCCGGGGCCGCCGTTGCCGCAGCCGGCGATCAGCAGCGCGCCGGCGCCCAGCGCCGCGCTCAATGTCCTGGTTACCTTTAGCATGGGGGTCTCCTCGCCACGGAATCGATGCCATGGAATTGGTCAGATGCCCAGGTACGCGAGCAGTTCGTGTTCTCGTTGCCGCACCGCGCCGTTGTCGAGCGTCTCCACCACCCGGCCCTCGGCCAGCAGGTAGTGCCGGTCGGCCACTGTGGTGGCGAAGTGCAGGTTCTGCTCGATCAGCAGGACGGTGCCCCCGCCGGCCTTGATCTCCCGCAGGATCTCGCCGATCTGCTGCACCAGCAGCGGCGACAGCCCTTCGGTCGGTTCGTCGCAGAGCAGCAGCCGGGCGCCGCTGCGCAGGACCCGGGCCAGCGCCAGCATCTGCTGCTCCCCGCCGGAGAGGTGGGTGCCGGCGAACCGGCGCCGGGTCCGCAGGACGGGGAACGTCTCGTAGATCCGCCCCAGCGGCCACGGATCCGGGCCCACCACCGGGGGCAGCAGCAGGTTCTCCTCGACGCTGAGGGTGGCGTAGATGCCCCGGTCGTCGGGCACGTAGCCGAGGCCGGCCCGGGCCCGGCGGTGCGCGGACCGGCCCGCGAAGCCGGCGTCGCCGCGGAAGCCGATCCGCCCCGAGCACTGCGCGTGCAGGCCCATCAGGCAGCGCAGCAGGGTCGTCTTGCCGGCGCCGTTGCGGCCCACCAGCGTGACGATCTCGCCCTCGGCCACCGCGAGGCTGACCTCGCGCAGCACCTGCGCCTCGCCGTACCCGGCGCTGAGCCCGTCAACGGTCAACATGCGACTCTCCCAGGTAGGCGGTGATCACGCGGGGATCGGCGCGTACCTCGGCGTAGCCGCCCTCGACCAGGACGGTGCCGTGCTGCAGGACGGTGACCTGGTCGGCGAGGCTCGCGACCACGGTCATGTTGTGCTCGACGAGCACCACGGTGCGCCCGGGGCGCACCTGGTGGATCAGCGCGATGGTGCGTTCGATGTCCTCGGCGCCCATCCCCGCGGTGGGCTCGTCGAGCAACAGCACGCGCGGGTCGAGGGCCAGCGCCACGGCCAGTTCGAGGGCGCGCTTGCGGCCGTAGGCCAGGGCGGCGGCCGGCACCTCGGCCGCGTCGGCGAGCCCCACGTCGGCGAGCAACTCGAGCGCCCGGCCGCGGAACCGGTCGAGTTGCCGCTCGGAGCGCCAGAACCGCCAGCCCAGGCCGGTCCGCGCCTGGAGTGCCAACTCCACGTGTTCGCGCGCGGTGACCTGCGGAAAGAGCGTGGTGATCTGGAACGACCGGGCCACTCCCCGGCGGGCCACCCGGTCCGGGCTGAGCCCGGTGATGTCCTGCCCGGCCAGGGTGATCCGCCCGCTGGTCGGCCGCAGGAAGCCGGTGAGCAGGTTGAACAGTGTCGTCTTGCCGGCGCCGTTGGGGCCGACCAGGGCGTGCACGCTGCCCGTGGCGATGTCGAGGTCGACACCGTCGACGGCGTGGAAGCCGCGGAACTGCTTGCCGAGGCCGCGGGTCTGGAGAATCGGTGGATGCATCCTGGCCTCCTTCTACAAGGGACCTGTGACGCGCAACACTATTGGCGGCTTACCTACCCCCACCATGTGTGCTCCACACACAATTCACCGCGACGTCATGGTCTCCTCCCCCATGCTGGGCAACACACCGTTCACACGCCGGCCGCGCCGTTGTGGCGCGGCCGCACATCCCCCTGCTGGTCAAGCGGCCGCGGGGACCAGCTCGGGCGTCTCGGCTTCGGCCGCCCCGGCCGGCCGGATCACGGTGGCCGTCACGGCCAGCGCGGCCAGCACGAGCGCCGCCGCGACCAGCAGCGCGAGCCGGTAGCCGCCGGTCTGCGCGACCAGATCGGCCACACCGTCCTGGCGCAGCGTCAGGTAGCGCCCGGCCGACAGCGTGGCCAGCACCGCCAGGCCCAGCGCCGAGCCGACCTGCGCGGTCGTGTTGAACACGCCGGAGGCGAGGCCAGCGTCGGCGGGCTTCGCCTCGGCCATGGCGAGCGCGGCCAGCGCCGGGAAAGCCACACCCGCACCGACGCCGAGCAGGATCATCGACGGCAGCACGTCGCTCAGGTAGTGCCCGTGCACCGGTACTCGGGCGAACAACGCGAGCCCGGCCGCGACCGGGGTGAGCCCGGCAAGCACCACGGTACGGGCGCCGAACCGGCCGATCGCCCGTCCGGAGTAGCGCAGCGACAGCCCGCCCATCACGACCGTGACCGGCAGGAACGCCAGCCCGATGGTGAGCGCGTCGTAGCCGAGCACGTGCTGGAGGTAGAGCACGCCGACGAAGAACATCCCGAACATGCCGGCCGCGCTCAGCAGTTGGGCCACGTTCGCGCCGGTCAGGCCCCGGGACCGGAAGATCCGCAAGGGGACCAGCGGGGTGGCCGCGGTGGCTTCCCGGACGATGAACGCCACCACCAGGGCGGCCGCGGCGGCTGCCAGCCAGAGCGTGCGGGGCGCGGTCCAGCCGTACTCGGCGGCGGGGTCGACGATCGTGTAGACCGACAGCATCAACGCGGCGGTGATCAGCGCGGCGCCCGGCACATCCGCGCCCCGGCGCAGGCCGGCGCCCCGGTCCTTGGCGAGCACCCGCAGGGCCGCGACCGCCGTGGCGATGCCGACCGGCACGTTGACGAAGAAGATCCAGTGCCAGTTGATGCTCTCGGTCAGGATGCCACCCAGCAGCAGGCCGACCGCGCCGCCGGCCGACGCGACGAAGCTGTAGACGCCGATCGCCTTGCCCTGCTCGCGCGGCTCCGGGAACATCGTGACGATCATCCCGAGGATCACCGCCGAGGTCATCGCGCCGCCGATGCCCTGCACGAAGCGGGCCGCGATCAGCATCTGCCGGCTCTCGGCCAGGCCGCAGAACAGCGATGCCGCGGTGAACAGCGCGAGGCCGCTGACGAAGACGCCGCGGCGCGACACCAGGTCGCCGGCGCGCCCGGCGAGCAGCAACAGGCTGCCGAACGGGATCAGGTAGCCGTTGATCACCCAGGCCAGGCCGGACTGGCTGAAGCCGAGGTCACGCTGGATGGACGGGAGCGCGACGTTCACGATGGTGACGTCCAGGATGATCATCAACATCCCGGCGCAGAGCACCATCAGCGCGATCCATCGGGTGTCTTTCGTTTCCTCCGGCACGGCCGTTCCTTCCATCGTCGGACTTACGCTTCAGCAAGACAGACCGCCGGCGTACGGAAAAATCATCGTCCCGGTGGCGATGAGTTTCGGCCGTGCTGCCGGTCTATCCAAGTGTGTGGAGATTGCGAGGCGACGGCGTGGAGACAGCTCAGGAACCGGTCGATGCGGATTTCGTGCGACAGGCCGACCCGTACCGGCGCGAGTTACTCGCGCACTGCTACCGGATGCTCGGCTCGGTCTACGACGCCGAGGACCTGGTCCAGGAGACGTACGTGCGGGCCTGGCGCTCGTACGAGAAGTTCGAGGGCCGCTCGTCGATGCGGACCTGGCTGCACCGGATCGCCACCAACGCCTGCCTGAACGCGCTGGAGGCGCGGACCCGCCGGCCGCTGCCGATCGGGCTGGGCGCGCCCAGCTCGGACCCCGGCGACCTGCTCGTCGAGCAGACCGAGGTGCCGTGGCTGGAGCCGATGCCGGACGCCATGATCGCCGCCGACCCGGCCGGCGTGGTGGCCGGGCGGGAGAGCATCCGCCTCGCGGTGATCGCCGCGATGCAGTTCCTGCCGCCCCGGCAGCGGGCCGTGCTGATCCTGCGGGACGTGCTGCAGTGGCCGGCCGCCGAGGTCGCCGAGATGCTGCAGATGACCACCGCGTCGGTGAACAGCGCGTTGCAGCGGGCCCGGGCGCAACTGCAGTCCGCGACCCCGGTGGCCGACGAGGTCGCCGAGCCGGGCGAGGCCGACAAGCGGGCGATGCTCGACCGGTTCGTGGCGGCCTTCGAGGCGAAGGACATCGCCGCGCTGGTCACCATCTTCACCAAGGACTCGGTCTGGGAGATGCCGCCGTTCACGGGCTGGTATCAGGGCGCGGAGGACATCGCCCGGCTGATCGACACCCAGTGCCCGGCGCAGGGGCCGGGCGACATGCGCCTGCTGCCGACCATGGCGAACGGGCAGTACGCCTTCGGCCTCTACATGCGCGACGGCGACGTGTACCGCCCGTTCAACCTGCCGGTGCTGACCCTGACGCCGGCCGGGGTCAGCCACGTGACGTCCTTCTTCGACGTGCGGCTGTTCGAGAAGTTCGGTTTGCCGTCGTCGTTGCCGGTGGCGGCGGAGTCGTGATGGAGGGCGAGCCCGCCTCGGCGGCCCTGGTCGGCGGTGTCGCGGTGCTCGAGCGCGCGATCGCCTACCTGCTCGGCGGCCTCGCCCTGGTGACGCCCGAGGCGCTCGCCCGACCAACCCCCTGCGCACACTGGGATCTGTACGACCTGCTCGATCACCTGGACGACTCGCTGGCGGCGCTGCACGAGGCCGTCGACACCGGCTGGGTCGCCTGCGACCTCGCGACGGGGGTCGAGGCCGCGCGCCGCCGCGCCGGGGAGACGATCATCCGCCTGGTCCGCGACCGGGCCACCCGCCTGCTCGGCGGCTGGGCCAACGCCGGTGGCGCCCCCTCGGTGCGCATCGACGACGAGCCGCTCACCGCGCCGCTGGTGGCCGGCGCCGGTGCGATCGAGGTCGCCGTGCACGGCTGGGACATCTCGCAGGCCCTCGGGCGGCCCCGGCCGATCCCGCCGGAACTCGCCGACGAGCTGCTCGGCCTCGCGGTGCTGCTGGTCCGCGCGCCGGATCGGCCGGGCCGGTTCGCCCGGCCCGTCGCGGTGCCGGCGAGCGCGCCGCCCGGCGACCGGCTGGTGGCGTTCCTCGGCCGCCGGCCGGCGTGATCCGGCGGGTCCGCGGTCAGCCGTTCACGATGACCTCGTTCGTGGCGAGGCTCTGCGTACGCTGCTGGATCAGGGATCGCAGTTGTTCCGCGTCGGCCGACACAGTCTGCTCGTTGTAGCCGTCCACCGTGGACAGTACTTTGGTGATGCCGGCGAGCGCGGTCAGGGCCGTGCCGGAGCCGTAGATGCGCCGGTAGAGATCGCGGTAGGCGTCCTCGTAGACCTTTTTGAAGGCGGCGCTGGCGAGGAAGCGTTCCTTGAGCTTGTTGCCGCCCATCCCGCCGAAGCCACCACCCCCGCGCGGGCCGGCGGCACCGGCGTCGGCGCCGCCCGGCGGCTGCATGCCGTCCGGCAGCTGAACACCGTCCGGCAGCTGCGCGCCGCCGCCCCGGAAGCCGCCGCCCATGCTGGTCGAGTCATGCGGCCCCTGCTCGGCGTCCCCGCTGAAGGTGAGGTTGTAGTCCCAGCCGATCACCGAGAACTTCTTGGTGCCGAGGTCGTACCAGAGGTAGTAGTTGCGGCCAGGGCCGGCCATGTCGTCGAAGTTGAGCAACAGGTTCTGCTCGGCGGCGTAGCGGGCGAACGCTTCGACGTCGACATGCTCGCCGAGGTGCTTGTCGAATTCGGCGTCGCTGGCGCTGGTGACCCACTTGATCAGATCGATCACCGGTTGCAGGTCCTGGCTGCCCTTCTTGGTGATTTGTTTGAAGTCGTCGGCGTAGTCGGTCGGGTCGTCGCCCTGATCGGTGAACTGCCCGGTGGACAGCGACTTGTAGAGGACGCCGGAGCCGGCCATGTCGTCGGCGAAGTGCTCGTCGGGGTGCTCGACGACGAGCCGGGCGGTGGTCGGCCGGTCGTTGACGGTGAAGCTGGTATAGGCGTAGTGCTGGGCGACCTCGCCGGCGGCGGCGAGCACGTTCAGCGCCAGCGCCTCGTTGAGGACGGTGGAACCGCCGCCCATGCCGGCGACCCGCACGGCGATCTCGCGATGGCCCTGATACCGCCGGCCGTCGACGAACTCGTCGAAACGGATCAGCCAGGGCAGCGTCTCCGGCTCCTCGGCCTTCAGCGACGCCCGCCCGAAGCCGCCACCACCCGCCGGCGCGGCCCCGGCGGGGAGACCACCCTGCGCGCCATCTGCCGGCCGGGCGGCCCGGCCGGCGCCACCGAAGCCGCCCTGGCGGGCCACGCCGTTGCGGGTCAGGCCGCCCAGCGTCGAGTTGCCCTTGAGCCGGATACCGACGCTGGGCAGCAGGGTGCCGTCGATGGTGAGGTCAGCCTCGACGTAATCCTTCTCCCCCTGCGCGTAGTAGCTGTCGAGCATGCGCTGGTAGTCGGCGTCGTGGAAGGTCAGCTTGACGGTGTGCGCCCGGCCCGCGTCGAACAGGTCGGTGGTGCCGGCGACGTCCTGGGTGATCTCGTCGCCCGACTCGTCGCTGGCGCTGGTGACGTACGGCTGCACCCGCACGGTGCTCAGCACCAGTGTCAGAGCGGCCAGCAGCGCGGCGCACCCGGCCAGCAGCTTCCAGTAGTGCCGGACCCGCACCGGGATGCGGTGCAGCAGCCGCCGGCCCGGCGAGGTCGGTGGCGCCGGCATCACAGGTCCGTCTGGTCGTAGCCGGTCAGCACCGTCACCCGCTGGCCCGAGGTGCGCTCGCTGAGCGCCGAGATCAGATCGCCGGGCTCGCTGCCCTTCTTCAGCCGGACGCTGTACATGATCTCGGTGAGCGCGCCGCCGCGGATCGACTCCATGCTGACGAGCTCGAACTCGGTGGTGAGCCGGATCAGCACGTCCTGGATGCCCGCGGTGTAGTCCCCGTCCGGCGGCACCTGGACCTTGACGACCTGCCGCTGCACGTTGAGGGCGAACCAGTTGAACCGGTACATCACCACGATGATGAGGCTGATCGCGACGGCGGCGACGACGCCGAGGGTGTAGAAGCGGGTGCCGACGGCCATGCCCACCGCCATCACCAGGAAGATGAAGCCGACGTCGCGGGTCTCCTTGATGGCGTTGCGGAACCGCACCACCGACAGGGCACCGACCAGTGCGAAGGCCCGGGCGATGTTCGAGCCCACCACCAGCATGATCAGCGCGATCAGCATCCCGAGAATGACCAGGGTCTGCACGTACGACTGGCTGTAGGAGATGTTGCGGTGGGTGAACCGGTAGACCCACCCGATGCCGGCGCTGAGCACGAACGACAGCGACAGCACGATCGCGATGTCGGCCATGCTGAAGGTGCCGGACAGATCCTGGAACGAGAAGTCCATGGGTTCTCAAACCTCGCTTCGAAGGAGGGTGGGGTCGTCGCTGGGCACGTGGAAGACGGAACGCGGAGCACGCCCGAACGCCTCGACGCTCTGGCAGTACTTGGACATCCGGACGACCGACATGTTGGAGCGGGCGGCGAGGTCGGTGAGCCAGTACGGCACCCGGTCGTTTGCCTTGATCTCCAGCACGCACAGCTTGGCCGGCACGATGAGCCGGTTCTCGGCCTCGGCGCCGAGGTGGAAGTCGCGGTCCCGGCCGCGGACCCGCTGGTCGAGGGTGACCCGCAGGCCGACGTCGGCGGCGCGGCCGACGAACGCCTCCCGCTGATATCCGGTGATCGCGACCGGGCGCAGGTCCAGCCCGGACACCAGGCCGAGCACCTCGGCCAGGAACGCCCGTTCGGAGCGGTCGTGCTCGACCATCTCGCGGCCGTCGCACAGGGCGCGGGCCAGCCGGTACGGCAGCGCGACCCGCCGTTTCTGGGTGACCCGGTTGACCCGCTGCTTGATCTCGACGTACACGATGGTGTCGTCGTCGATGTCGAAGCGGTCGCCGTAGTGGCGCAGGCGCAGTTTCCGGCGGAACTTCAGCCCCTCGACCTTCTCCCAGTAGAAGCGCAACTGGGTGGTGTCGTAGTAGACGCTCCACACGCCGTACCCGCCGCTGCCGGCGTGGCTGTCGAGATCGAGCCGGGCGGCGAACTCGTCGCGCAGCGCCGGCAGGTCGACGCTCGGCACCAGATACTTGATCTCGTACCGGTTGAAGGAGTGCAGCCGGCTCGGCGCGCGCAGGGCATGGCCGGCGTCGTCGGTGCCGCCGGGATCGAGCCGGTGGCCGGGTGGTGCGTCCGGATCCGCCGGAGGCTCGGCGGCGACCGCCCCGGGACCGGGCCGGCGGCGGAACGAAAAGCGCATGGTGGGTGCCGATCTCGTAGTCCGTCGATGGCGGACCCGAGCAGACCAGACCAACCTCAAAGCTCTCTGTGAACGAGCTAGGAGCGGCAGGTAAACCCGGAGTGTCCGGGAGGCGAACCACCGGCGCGGCTGTCTCATGATGAGACGCGCGACCGCGGCGCGACGGGGTGAGATTCCCGCATGGGGCAGACCACGCTCGCGCAACTCGGAGAGGCGCTGGCCCGGCTCGGCGCGTTCGGCCTGGGCGTGGCAGTGCTCAACGTCTTCGCGCTGCGGGTCGTGCGCGCCGACGAGGTGCCCGGCTGGGTGCAGACCCGGATCCGCTGGTGGGGCGCGCACAACCTGGCGTTCCTGGTGGTCAGCGCGGCCGTCCTGGCCGTCGGCCTGGGCACCCTGGCGGCGGCCGGGCGCTGACCAAGGCCAGCCGACGAAGCTCAGCCGACGAAGGTGTCGTAGAGCAGGTAGACGTTCAGCGCGATGATCAGCGCCGCGATGCTCGCCGCGGCCAGGTTGGTCAGCCGGTTGTTGACGAACGTGCCCATGATGTCCCGCCGCCGGGTCAGCAGGAGCAACGGCACCAGCGCGAACGGGATCCCGAACGACAGCACCACCTGCGAGATCACCAGGCTGTCGGTGGCCGGCAGGCCGAGCCCGAGGACGACCAGGGCCGGCGCCATCGTCACCCCGCGCCGGACGAACAGCGGGATCTGCCGGCGGATGAAGCCCTGCATCACCACCTGCCCGGCGTACGTGCCGACACTCGACGAGGACAGCCCGGAGGCGAGCAACGCGACCGCGAACGCCAGCGCCGCCCCGCCGCCGACCATCTCGCCCAGCCCGGCGTGCGCGGCCTCGATCGAGTCGATGTCGCCACGCCCCCGGCCGTCGAACAGCGAGGCCGCGATCACCAGCATGGACAGGTTGATCAGGCCGGCCGCGCCGAGCCCGACCACGACGTCCAGCCGCTGGAAGCGCAGCAGTTCGTGCCGTTCGGCGTCGTCGCGGCAGGCCACCCGGGACTTGGTCAGCGCCGAGTGCAGGAAGACCACGTGCGGCATGACGGTGGCGCCGATGATGCCGCAGATCAGCAGCACGCTGTCCCCGCCGGCCAGGTGCGGGACCAGCCCGGACGCGACGCCGGCCGGGTCGGCGCCGACCACCGCGAGGTCGTACAGGAAACCGAGGAACACGATCCCGAGCAGGCCGACGATGGCCAGCTCGAACCGCCGGTAGCCGCGCTGCTCCAGGGCCAGGATGGCGAACGCGACGACGGCCGTGATCAGCCCGGCCACGAACAGCGGCACCCCGAAGAGCAGGTACAGGCCCACCGCCGCGCCGACGAACTCGGCCAGGTCGGTGGCCATCGCGATGATCTCGGCCTGCACCCACAGGCCGCGGGAGACCGCCTTGGGCAGGTATTCCCGGCACAGCTCGGGCAGGTCGCGCCCGGTGGCCACGCCGGCTTTCGCGGACAGGTACTGCACCAGCATGGCCATCAGGTTGGCCATGACGATGACCCAGACCAGCGTGTAGCCGAACTTGGCGCCGGCCGTGAAGTTGGTCGCGAAGTTGCCCGGGTCGACGTAGGCCACCGCGGCGACGAACGCCGGGCCGAGCAGCGCGACCACGCCCCGCAGCCGCCCGCGCGAGCGCAACTGCCGCAGTGCCGAGTCGGCGTCCGGCGGGGCGACGGCGGACACTGCCACACCGTCGCCCTTGACCGGCCCCATCGCTCGCTACCCGACCGACGGGCCGAGGCCCAGCGACTGCGGGGTGCTGGAGTCCGGCGACGGCTGCCGCAGGCCCTCGTCCAGCGGGCCGAACTCGGTCATCAGCGCCGCGCTGCCGCCCCACGGCGTCTGTTCCTCGGCGACCAGCGTGTTCGTGGTCAGCAGCAGGCCGGCGACGGACGCGCCGTTCTGCAACGCCGAACGGGCCACCCGCAACGGGTCGACGATGCCCATCTCGATCATGTTGCCGAACCGGCCTTCCAGGGCGTCGAACCCGTCGTCCGGCCCGAGTTGCGAGATCCGGGTGACGACCTCATGGCCGGAGAAGCCGGCGTTGGCCGCGATCAGGAACGCGGGCTCGGTGAGCGCGCGCCGGACGATCTCGACCCCCGTGGCGTAGTCGTCCTTCACCTCCAGATCGTCCAGCGCGCTCTCGGCGTGCAGCAGCGCCGCGCCGCCGCCCGCGACGATCCCCTCCGCCATCGCGGCCCGGGTCGCCGACAACGCGTCCTCGACCCGGTGCTGCAGCTCCTTGAGCTCGGCGTTGGTCGGCGCGCCGACCTTGATCACCGCGACCTTGCCGGACAGCGCGCCGATCCGCTCGGTCAGCAGGTCCTCGTCGGCGCCGAAGCTCGCCCGGTCCAGCTCGGCGCGCAGCTGGGTGAGCCGGAACTCGATCTCCTCGCGGGAGCCGGCGCCGTCGATGATGGCGGTACGGTCGGCGTTCACCCGCACCTGCGCCGCCCGGCCGAGCTGGTCGATCGTCATCGTCTCCAGGGTGAAGCCGGAGTGCCGGCTGTAGACGGCGCCGCCGGTGATGGCGGCGATGTCCTCGAGCTTGTGCAGGCGGCGGTCGCCGAAGCCGGGTGCCCGCACGGCGACGCACTGGAAGACGCCGTTGACGTGATTGTGCGCGAGCATCGACAGCGCCGTGCCCTCGACGTTCTCCGCCACGATGACCAGCGGCCGGGGCGCCCGCATGATCTTGTCGAGGATCGGCATCAGCTGCTGCACCTTGGTGATCTTCTCGCTGCACAGCAGAATGTAGGGATCCTCGACGATCGCCTCCAGCGAGGCCGGGTTGGTCACCATGTAGGGCGACAGGTAGCCGTTGTCGAATTCGAAGCCCTCGACGAAGTCGACACTCATGCCGTGCCGCGGCGACTCCTCGACGGTCACGATGCCGCCGTCCCCGACCGTGTGCAGCGCCTGCGCGATGACCACGCCGACCGCGTCGTCGTCGTTGGCCGAGATGGCCGCCACCCGGGCAAGTTCGTCCTGTGTGGAGACCGGTCGGGCGACCACGCGCAGGCGCTCGACGAGCTGCTCAACAGCAAGATCAACCCCACGTTTCACGAGTACGGGGTTCGCCCCCGCCGCGATGGCCGTCATCCCCTCGTGCACGATCGCCTGGGCGAGCACGGTCGCCGTCGTCGTACCGTCGCCGACGATGTCGTTGGTCTTGATGGCCGCTTCCTTGACCAGCTGCGCGCCCATGTTCTCGAACTGGTCCTTGAGGTGGATCTCCCGCGCGATGGTCACGCCGTCGTTGGTGACGACCGGGGAACCGGTGATCTTCTCCAGGATGACGTTGCGGCCTTTGGGGCCGAGCGTCGACTTGACCGCCTCGGCGAGCTTGTCGACGCCGTTCAGTAGGAGGGCGCGCGCGTCCGCGCCGAAACGCAGTTCCTTGGCCATCGGGGTCTCCTTGGGGCAAGAAGGATCAGGGCACGAGAATGGCGCGGCCGCGGACCCGGCCGGCGTCGAGGTCCTGCACGGCGTCGACCGCCGCGTCCAACGGATAGGTGCGGGTGTGCAGGGTGACCCGCCCGGCCTGGGCGAGCACCATCAACTCGGCCAGCTCGTTGTAGGTGCCGACGATGTTCCCGACGATGTTGCGTTCGGTGGAGATGATGTCCAGCGTCGGGATGTGCACCGTGCCGCCGTAGCCGATGACGAAGTAGGAGCCGGCCCGGGCAGTCATCGCGAAACCGTCGGCCTCGGCGCCCTGCTCGGCGACGAAGTCGAGGACGACCTCGGCGCCGCGCCCGCCGGTCAGCTCCTGGACCGCCGCGACCTGGCCGCCGTCCGCGACGACGGTCTCCTGGGCGCCGATCTGCTCCGCCAGCTTGAGCGCCTCGGGATTGCGGTCCACCACGACGATCCTCGTCGCGGTCAGCGCGGCGAGGCACTGGATGCCGATGTGCCCCAGCCCGCCGGCCCCGATCACGACGCAGGTGGTGCCGGGATACAACAACGGCACGGCCTTGCGGACGGCGTGGTAGGCGGTGATCCCGGCGTCGGCCAGCGCGGCGACGTCCTTCGGCTGGGTGGCCGGGTCGAGCTTCACGCACGCCCGCTCGGAGGTGAGCAGGAGCTCGGCCATGCCGCCGTCGCCGGAGAGCCCGGGGAACGAGCTGTTGACGCAGTGCATGTCGTCGCCGGCCCGGCAGGCCCGGCACAGCCCGCAGGTCGGCGTCGGGTGCAGGATCACGGTGTCGCCGACGGCCACGCTGGAGACCGCGGAGCCGACCTCGTGCACCCAGCCGGCGTTCTCGTGCCCGAGCGTGTACGGCAGCGCGACGCCCATCGCCGCGGCCCACTGGCCCTCGATGATGTGCAGGTCGGTGCGGCACACCCCGGCGCCGCCGACCCGCACGAGCACGTCGAACGGCCCCTTGACGGCGGGTTCCGGCACGTCCTCGACCACGGGCAGCTGATGGTAGGCGTGCAGTCGTACGGCCTTCATCGGGTTCGCGGCGTGTGAGCCCGGTCTTTCTGGGCCGGGCTCACACGCCGCTCCCTCCCTTCAGGATCGGCCTCACGATGTGAGGCAATAGGATGTGAGACATGCGCGAGGGCGGGGTGAAGCGGGCGTTCAAGTACCGCTTCTATCCGACGGTTCAACAGGCTGACCTGTTGAACCGGACGTTCGGCTGCGTGCGCAAGGTCTACAACCTGGCCCTGGCCGAACGATCCCGGGTGTACGTCGCAGAGTCCCGCTCGATGTCCTACGTGCAAACGTCGGCCGCGCTGACCGAATGGAAGAAGACCGACGAACTGGCCTTCCTTAACGAGGTCTCGTCGGTGCCACTGCAACAGACGTTGCGGCATCTGCAGGACGCATATGCGGCGTTCTTCGACAAACGCGCCAAGTACCCGAGGTTCAAGTCCAAACACAAATCGAGGGCCTCGGCGGAGTACACCAAGTCGGGATTTCGGTGGCACGACGGGCAGTTGACCCTCGCTAAGATGGCCGAGCCGCTGACCATCGTCTGGTCGCGCCCGTTGCCCGAGGATGCCACGCCGACCACGGTCACCGTGTCGCGCGACAGTGCTGGCCGCTGGCACGTATCGCTGCTGGTCGACGACCCGACCGTGCGCCCACTGCCGCACACCGACCAGGCTGTCGGACTCGACGCCGGAACCACGGCGCTGGTAACGCTGTCCACTGGCGAGAAGATCATCAACCCAAAGTTCGAGCGAGTGGACCGCATCAAGCTGGCCAAGGCACAACGCCGGCTGGCAAAGAAGCAGAAAAACTCCGCCAACCGAGCCAAGGCCCGAATCAAGGTAGCCCGGGTGCATGCTCGGATCGGCGACCGACGCCGCGACCTTCTGCACAAGCTGTCCACGAGGCTGATCCGCGAAAACCAAACGGTAGCCATCGAGGATCTGGCAGTACGCAACATGATCAAGAACCACAGTCTCGCCCGATCCATTTCCGACGCGTCGTGGCGAGAGCTGCGGTCGATGCTGGAGTACAAGGCTCAGTGGTACGGCCGCACAGTAGTAGCCGTCGACCGGTGGTTCCCGTCGAGCAGGATGTGCTCGACGTGTGGGGTGCTGGCCGAGTCGCTGCCGTTGAATATCCGCGAGTGGACGTGCCGCTGTGGGGTCACCCACGACCGTGACCACAACGCGGCCATCAATATACTCGCCGCTGGGCTGGCGGAGAGCTGAAACGCCTGATGGAGGGCCGGTAAGACCCGAACCACGGTTGTGGCGACGGCGCGGCCCGTTGAAACAGGAACCCCGCACCGTGAGGTGTAGGAATCCCCTTCCTTTAGGGAGAGGAGGAGTCAACGGTCTTCCTCCCCTTGTCCGTCGGTGGCATAGCGGTGCCGCAGCATGCCGCGGCAGATGCCGGTGTTGGCATCCAGGCTGGTCCGGGTGACCCGCGCCTTGCGCAGGTGCAGGGGCACCTCGGCGAGCGCGATCGGGGCGCCCGTGCCGGGGTCGACCAGCAGCGGGGCGCCTGCGTCGCAGGGCAGGCCGAGCTCGGAACGGCGGCGCAGCAAGCGGTCCAGGGCCGGCGACGGCGGCACCGCGCCCACCGTCAGCCGGGCCAGGTCGGCCGGCGTGGCCCCGGCATCGACCAGCGGCCGGCACACCTGATCGGTGCCGGCCAGCACGGCTTTGCGCAGGAAGTCGGCGCGCAGGCCGCCCAGCTCGCCGACCGCCTCGCCCGCGAACGAGCGGGCGAAGCCGGCCCGCGCGGCCACCCCGTCGTTGATGGCGTCCGCCGCGAAGTGGTCGTCGAGCACCACCGCCGCGTGCCGCACACCGTCGACTGTGGACACCGCGTCGTAGGCGTCGGCGACCATCAGGTACGCGAAGTTGGGCGCGCAGAAGTAGGTCGGCAGCCGCAGGTGCACGGTGGCCACGCCGGCGTCGGAGACCTCGGCCGACGCGACGAAGCCGAGCGCCGTGATCGGCTCGTCCAGCTCGGGGTCGCGCACCTCCCCGAGCGCGTCGAGGAGGGTACGCGACCCCACCGTGCTGGTCATGCCACTGTTGCCGCTGGCGAATCGGACGACACACCCACCGCGTCATCCCGGGCGCCCGGGGTGCCGGCGTCCAGCTGATACTCCTTCGGCACTTCAATGCCGTAGAGCTTGGCCGCGTTCAGGCCGAGGATCTTCTTCTTGGTCGCGGTGGTCACCCGCGGAAAGTCGGAGAATTCGTCGCTCGGGTAGTCCCAGTCGACGAACCCCTCGATCTGCCACTTGGGTTCCCAGATGCCGTAGTCGCTGCCGAAGGTCATCTTGTCCTCGCCGACCCAGAACAGCAGCTCCCCCATCACCTTGGCGAAGAACTTCGGCCGGGCGTGCATCAGGCCGCCGATGACGACCGACAGGCCCGCGTACACGTTGGGCTCCTGGGTGGCCATGAAGCAGAAGTCCTCGATGCGGGGCAGCCCGACGTGCTCGACGATGAAGTTGAGCGCCGGGAAGTCGGTCGCGGCGTGGTCGACGTCGGACACGTCGAAGGCGTCCTTGTCGAGCGGCCAGATCGTCGGCCCCTTGTGTACGTGGATGTTCTTGATGCCCAGTTCCTGGCAGGCTTCCAGATACTTGTAGGCCGACGGGTCCTTCAGCGTCCAGCCGCGGGAGCCTTCACGCCACTCGGCCGTGTAGAGCTTGACGCCGGTGGAGCCGAAGCGCTCCACGTTCTCGGCGAGCTTCTTGAGCCCGTCTTCGCCGTCGCGCGGGTCCCACCGGGTGTTGGCGATGAACTTGCCCGGGTGCTTGGCGCCGAGCGCGGCGTTGCGTTCGGTGGTGTTGAAGCCCTCCTTGTACCACTCGGTCAGATACGTCGGCTGGAACACCGCGACGTCGACGTAGCCGTCCTCGAAGACGTCCTTCATCAGGTCGTCCTCGGAGTACTTCATGAACTTCTCGATC
>Ga0307512_10004239_pt1 | contig 15844 bp, 7 predicted proteins | sample 14_EM_MG_FD_200267 | JGI IMG/M metagenome (GOLD analysis project Ga0307512, IMG submission 200267) | Populus trichocarpa ectomycorrhiza microbial communities from riparian zone in the Pacific Northwest, United States - 14_EM | ecosystem: Host-associated > Plants > Roots > Unclassified | place... | reverse complement strand
ATGCCAAGCCATCGAAATGATTGAAGCTGTGGGTTGTCAGCCAATAAAAATCCTTCTTAGAGGTACGTACCACAAGTCAGCCAATGAGAATGCTTCGAGCCGACAAAGCATGTGTATATATATTAGAGATAGATTATATATTGCTTCATGTATACATGTTAGCCCACTGTGCGTTTCCAACAGTGTAGGCTGTAATCTGTCCAGGAGTCTCAGAACAGAACAATTAGTCCAAAAGGAGCCTGTCAAAACCTTTTTTGGCTTCGAGAATGCGCATAGCAGCTCAAAATTCAAGGTTCCCAGGAGGGTTCTTTCGCTACCGAAACTTCGATAGTCACGTCTGATTATTTCCCTATGACACCGTAGTGGAACTATGAGACTTCAACCCAACCGTGCATAACTACTATGGTTCTTATACTGTAACACCATCATTGTGACACCCATAGTGTTAGACTAGGTCGCCTCAGAGCTCAATGTAATGACGGGACATCCCATCCAAACGATGATTTTACAGCAAACATTTGTGCGGGACTTGTCGTGCCGAACAGGCGACGCCAACAATACGGCACTGCATGTCAGCGAAATGGAGTTGTTAACGGAAGATTTTCCTTGCACTGCTGGTTACTTGGACTGCTTTAGCATGTCCCTTCCCAGGGCCAGTGCTACCGTTGCCAAACCATATCTCGACCTCGTGATGAGACAATCAGGGGAGGGACAGACAGATGATGGTTGAACTGTCTATCGTACAGAGAGAGAAGAAGATAGACATATATAAGGAAAGAAATCATCTCAAGCGCTAAGAACAAATCACTACGAGAAAAGCACTAAGAGAAAGGCACTATTCAAGCCCGAGGCTCACGGGGAGATAGGCACCGCACAAAGCCCGCTAAGTCGAGTGCATGCTTTAGTCCAGATGGCTAAGTTAGTGCCCGCCTTAGTTCCGGTAACCTTCAGGCTAAATCCCTTAGCCAACACCTCGAAACAGTTTCTCGATGCTATCCATAACTTTACATCATCCCTCTCCTCCACCAAAGCTGAGTTCATCATCCACCAGACCAGTATTGAGGTTACAACGTCACCTGTGGCCTTGAAAAGATTCTTTTGCATTCTCCATCCAGCTTTGACTATATAATGATAGAAAAAAAAAGGATTAAGTCAAAAAAGCGCAGAAACCTCAGAGCCTGGTACACTATCTCACGAAAGGGAACGGAAGAAAGTGCGAATGAAAAGCATAACGTTTAAACACAGCGTTAGTTAGAGTTTATAACTTAGAGATAGCTTGGTAGGAGGCAAGACTATGTAAGCGTGTTGCTTGATTCTTCTATCTATAGAACTATTATAGTCTTTATCTACAGAACAGAATGCGGCTTTGTAAGTAAAGCAGGGACGCTGGCGTCTTTTAATAGCACCTACTAGATGTAGCCAACAAATCGCCGGCCAGCCAGCCGGGCCGTTTGGATATACTCCGTGAGCCGCGGGAACGTCATGGGATCGAGGCTCGCCATGCCATCCAGAAAAGAGAACAGGATTTCTAAACATAAAAATTGTACGAGTTTGGATTGGTTTTCATATCATCTCTAATCACTTAGAACAAAATTGGATACTGCTTAATGGAGCCAGAGACTACAGTCTTATAGAACGCCACAAGTAGACGATTTGGCTGCTTCCAATCATCCTTATCAGATGAATATTCGGGAAGATGGTGGGGTTGCTGAAAACAAACCCTGGTACCCTCTATCATCTACTTACGCCAACCCCTCAACTGTCTATTAGATAAGGATGATATCTAGAAGTCAAAGAAATCTACTTGACGTGCTCAACAATGCCATGGTCACCACTCTTGATTCCCATTAGCAATTATGTTGCAGTAGCCGGTTCTGCGTTTTGTAGGCTGTAGAGAGAAATCCGTTAAAACCTCGTTGCTTCCGGGAGTAAGAAGATATATTGTCTTGGCAATTGACATGACATGTTATGAACGGGATCCCGCTACCATTCAGAAACCGTGTTTCACGCTGACCCTAAGTCCATCTCTTCTGAGAGAACCAGTTCTTTGTTTCCAAAATGTTGTAGCTGTGCATCTGGGCCTACAGAAATTGCCCGCTGAGCTCCATCCATGAGAGCTTGTAGCCGATAATCTGGTTCAATGAAACTAAATCTGTACGGGGACAGCGATGACGCCTACGATGGTAGACTAGTGGCGGTGAATTCGGTACCTACCGCAAGGCTTTGTTGGAGCTTGGTAAAACTCACAGAGTGCCACATGCCGGCGATGCAAGGCTGATCATACCTACAGGCTCTATCACATAGTATCACTCGCCTCAATTCCCGTCGCAATCCAGAACAGCCAAGCTATGCGCCGAATTTTCAATACTTGGGGCTAGTGCTTCAAACACGGTTTTCGGCGGCCTAATACTTGAAAATCCGACAAGAAGGGCTAACCTGTACAGTGTGGCTTGGTATAGAGGAGCCTCCTCGCTACTAAATTAGTATACGAAAGGATAACAGAGTGCGTTCGATTTGGTTAGCGCATAATGCCCTGCAGTACAGAACTAAACATGATATCTAGATCACTCTTGCCAAATACGGGGACCTTATCCCCGCTGGCATCCGGAGCGTACCTCTTATCAGTTGGTAGGTATCCGATTGCCAGCAACTCATATGACCACTTTATCTTCTATCGACTACTGAGACCATTGACAACACTATTTATTACCAGTTCACATCGGAAATGTATATGTCGCGCCTGGGTGTCGACAGTAATAGAATGCAGCCCCAGCCGATGTGCCAGGGAGGGCCGAGTCATACTTGCGAGCAACGTGACTGCGGCATTGAGTACCGACTAACTTGGTAACCTCAACCACGGAATCGTATCCGTTGTGTCATCGGCAACACACCTATCACTGCAATTTACTTAAGATCACCTGTATATCTCCCTTGATTTCTCCCTGTATTGTAATGTTCAATATGTGATAACTGCACGGAGCTTACGCATCACACAACAAAGTCACTTACGAACAGTATTTAATGCAACGAATATGTATAATATAACTCCAAGGGCGAAACCATTTCATTATTGAGAGTCAGGAGTGATATGAGGTGATTGCAGGAACATACTTCCAGGTTCATCCACCAAGATCAGGGCGAACACCCCGAGAACCAGAGCTATTGGAAAAGTTTTATATATTTATATGTCGTCACGAACTCGGAACGGCCGCCGTGAAATACCAACAACTGCACTCCAAGGTTCCAGTTGTCCTTCCTGTATGAGATGGTCCGGGCACTAGCAACTCTGGATCACAGGTTACGGATAGCGGGATCGTGCCCACCATAAACCTTAATCCGACGTCAAATACGCACAGTTGATTTGCGCTAACACAATTATTAGCTCTCACTCTCCCTGATTTCTTCATTACGGCTATATTGATATGAACTGTATTTATGTACATTACATGCACAAATGTCAGCGAGGGGGAACTAGTTAGTGGAAAAGTCTACCACTGATAATCACTCGTGCTGTTAGCACATTCTGATTAACGAATTTTACGAAATGAAAGTCCATTTAGAAACATCGTCAACACACCAGAAAAACATCCTCCCATGCAACTGTCTCCTAAGGTTTCGCTACCCCCTGCTATATAAAACAATTTACATTTACCTCAAATCATCTCTACAATTTCATATTATTCCACCAATATCGACATTAAACCACCAGAGCCGGTCAATAATTTCTCTCATGCTCAGAATTCTAGCCTCACTCACACGCTCTATCGGTTATTCTGCCGAAGTCTGGAAACGACATAAGTCAATAACGCGTTGGGCATGATTTCTGGCAGTCTATTAGCTTGCAAGTGACGTCTCTTTGATATGTACTTACCAGACAGTGACACGTTGTATCAAATCTGGAATAATAGCGCTGTGCTGGACAGAAGGTGATGTTGGATTTCCTGTGCAGAGTGGGATGGGTGTCGTTTCCTTCGGGAATCTACGAGGGTAAGTTCCAGAAGAAGTGCATGTTGATTCGCTGCTGTCCGAGCGTGGTGAGCCAGGCGCGGTGGTTTCTGTCGTGGTCGAGCTGGCTTGATGTTCTACCATGCCTTCCAAATTGTGCAGTAGACGCAACCATTGCTCTTCACTTAGATGCGGGTTTTGCGAGAGAATCTGCAGAAACTTTTCCCAAATACTCGGTTTTGAAACGACAATACTGGTGATAGGCGCATTAATAATACTGACATTGGTGGAGTAGCCGCAGTCACCTGGCTGTGATGGCAGGTTTAACTTTTGCAATTGATTTGAATCTTCGAGACCGGAGGACTCCGGCTGAGCGGTCTGGTTAGTGGATGTTCTGACCACTGTTTTATCCGTGGACCCAGCTGCAGTCTGCGGGCCAATCAGGGCCGTACTTGTTGCACCGACACACAAACGCGGCTCCGCTACAGCATCTTCTACCACCGAAGCGCTGTTGGAAATGATATGATCAGTATTGACAGCTGATGTGACCAATACGGTGGCTGTGATGGGTTGAATTTCCCCTCGTACTGGTGATGACGTTTCAGGTTTATGCAGTTTCTTTTTTACCGGTGACGATGGTGTCATTTTAAGTGTCCGTTTCTTGGATGGTTCTGGAGGCAGAGAACACACCAGATTGTGGCTCTTACAATATTTACATGAAAATTTCAATTCACCTTCCGGAAATATGCACTGTGCTTCGTTTAGAAAGAAACTTTCACCACGGTAATATTATTTTGCTAACCTTTGTATGCCGTTGTCTGCATTCCGTACAATTCAGCGTATTCCTTGGTCTAGGTTTGAAGTCCTCTGGTCCTTCATCTGAGCAATCGTGTTTCATACTACGACATCGCAAGCAGGATGAGTCATCAGATTCATTGGTTTTGATGGTACACTAGTATACCATCAGTGGCTGAGAAATTGTACTGGGGAGAAATTATACCCGCTGGCGATCTTTGGAGCAGGGCCAACATCGTGTGTTTCTCCTTCGAGTCTGGTTCTTATCATATTTTTCAGCGGACTGTGTGTTCATGCTTTGTTCGATACCTGAAGTCTTTGATGGTGGCGGGAGTGGTTGTGAACCAGGTGGGGCTTTTCAAGTTTTTAAACTTTCAGCTGTCGCTGATTTTTTTCAAGGCGTAGTTTCTATCATGTCTCACGCGGATCCCTGCAAATGATAGTGATCGATGTATTGCCTCCATAGCATAACATCCGCGTTGCCGAGCCTCGAGAAACTGGGTTCGAATAAATGTTGCTTTGAACAGATTTCGCTCGGATGCATATTACGCTTCCCAAATCTCGCCCGCTAGTTGCTGTGCACATCGTACACATACAAAGAGCATCGAATGACTGCACCGGACGGATTTTGTGCCAACGCACGTAACCTATTGGCGTACACTCAGCAACGTGTTAACTTTTCAGTTGGTCTGATGCCATAGAATCGCATGCATCAGTAGCGCTGCAGGTTGCATATGAAACCACATTGCCGTTATTGATTGGCCCCGTAAGATGTGGACGTATATATCAGAATGGCTAAAGGGATCGGTATTCTATCATATTTTAAGCAAGTTTGACTCTTTTAGTTCTTGATTGGTAGCTATCATATGGAGTGTGACCCTTCCCAAAGTCAAGTCCTGACGATGTCCGCATCTTGATTTGATACCAGATCAGCGAAGCATAGAACTATTGTTTCGACTAGCACGTTTGCATGTGCCAATGATGTCTTGAGTTCCCTACTACGTACAAAATATAATGAGCTCTCACAAATGAACGCGGCCAATCAAAGTCAAATTCACAGCAAGCAGCCACATTACTTTCGACTAATGTACTCGCCACAGGGTTTTGTGGAAGTAACGACACTCTGAAGTACTATCTGCTCCATTATGAGCAAAATATACATGCGGGGGGGCTGATACTGTAACTTTTTCAGTACTCGCATACTGAAGAAGAAATCGGGAAAATTTTAATCTCCTCCCAAATAAATTTGTATGCGCCGAAACTAAAATATTCTCGATTGTCTTCTGAAGGCGAGTACACAGCCCAGGACACTGGGACGTCTATATGCAATGGCTAAGTTCAAAACATCGTGAAAAATTGTGCGCTGCCCACATCGGCAAAGGAGCGGAAGACGGGTTCCGGCCTACATATGTTTAGCCACCAATAAGGTGCCTGGGAAAATATGAAGTACACTCCTCCATGCCAGCGCAGCGTAACGACGCTGTCTGGCCATTCTGCAAAACAAATAAAAAACGTGGACTGGTTTGGTAATAATAGCGCAACTTCCGCGAATTATTAGAATTTTCAACTCAATATATTGAAAAAAACACTAAGACTCCTAAAAGCATGTGTTATGAGAGTATGATGTTTAACGCGCAATTTGCACCTTGAACATACTTCAACAACCTACTCAGATAGGAATTACCACAAAAGAACGCATAATGCACTCAGAAGTTTTGCCCGCGATTTTTGCTCCTATGATAAAGTGATGTATATTATTCATATAAAGACACGACATGTGTCTTTTTCGATTCTGATTGGTCGTAATTCTGTGGCTGAGTGGCTGATTGTGTCAAGTACCTACCACTGAAACTCAGATCCCAAATGACCTGCCCTTTTAATTCTGTGAGTTTGGCTCTGATTACAAAGTGTCCTATACAAAATATGTGGATAACTATGTCCTCTCACCTCCAAGTCTTAGATTCATGATATCTCATATATTGAGTCTGAAATTGTGAATCGACAGTATTTTGGAGTGTTCTTTTACAGCTGCACTATGAAAATTAGTGATATAGAAATTGGAGACCAGGAAGTAAAAGAGGACCGGTTTATGCATAGTTCATGTATAGAACACTGTGTGATCAGAGCAAAACTCATGGACTTAAATGAACGTGAATTGATTGGAGTTACCCAGCAGAATGCATCTTCCCAGTTGCCAATATGCTTTGCTCTGGCCACAGAAACAATAGAGACTCGCCCAGACTTGGAGAGATATACTCACTGGGAGCTGGCCAAGAGAGCTAACAAATTTTGATTTCTAGGAGTATGTTAGAGCCATATACATCTGGAAGCATAGGAGCTGCTAAAAATGGCAACTCTGGGTTGGAGATCAATTTGGGCGCCTCCAAAGGGCGGCGAAGCCGCCACCGTACCTAGTATGAAATATGCACAATTAGTCCCTCTTTCAGCTCTCGGCTTCCAATTTACAATGTCTTTCATAATGACTGAGCAACTTAAAATAACGGTATTTAAAAATGTCCTCCTTGGTTTTCTCTATCGCCATACAAATAGATCCGCTGTCCCCACATGGATGAAGTGGTGGAATTATCAACTGTCGAATTTTTTCCCCTCCAGACCACAGCTGGAGGCTTGGCAGATGATCTTGTCTACCTATCCATATGGGAAAATTTCGTCGCAGAACCAATAAAGGTTTTGTAGTTATTAACTTTATCTTATTGTAACCGCCCATATCCTGCGTGATAAGGATTAGACGAACCGCAGGAGGAAGAGATAGATCAGGTCTGCCAAGAATTCTCAGAACACCAGTGTAGTTCTTGGCGAGCCCTTATTGGGCAGGATGCATGAACCTAATTTAGAAGCCGCTCACATCTCATCGTACTCTGCACCTATCAAATGGCAAGCCTCTCTATCACCAATTAAGCAACCTTGTACTGACGCCAGCGGAAGGCAAGTTTTATAACCCATCTTCAGACAGGACCTATCTACCAAACATTTCGTCTTCCGAAACCAGTCATTTTAATACTGAGCCCCGCTCAGATGTATTACTCAAAACCGATAAAAACATGATGTTCATTAAGAAACTTATCGACTCCATAAAGCGCACATAGAAGAAAAGACATATTATGTTATGTTTTCGTAGAATAAGCATAGCAGCCCCCAATCAATTTGTGTCCTGCCACGTTTCTCATACTATTCCCTCAACTCTACCCGATCATGAAAAGAAAATCGTCGCTGACGCGATAAGTTGGCGCTTAATGACCATAACGGCGTGTAAATTCGCAATTGGAGGAATACTAAGAGGAATTATGTCCATCATGCGAAGGATCACTATGTTCCGGGCGTCCAATGATCTGAGGCTAAAATGGTATTAGCGGTTATTACTCAAGTGGGATGCTGAACCGACCGGTGGTGCATGTTGTTTGGGCTGCGGGGCATTTGCCTTTTTTGGCTCCGAACAATTGAGACCACGAATTGCACAATTGTAGCATTTTGCTGGATACGGCCCGTACGGGAATATGCACTGTATAACAATGGTTACTTGATGGAGATACATGGAGAATAATAAACTAACAGCTTGCTTGGATCTCCTGCATTCTTGACAGAGTTCGGTGTTGTGTTTTTTCTTAGGGACAGGTATCAGTTCGACGAAACATACTTGCTTTAGCTTTAGGCACCGCTGACAAGACGAGTGAGCAGGCGCGTCTAGTCCAAGAGTGCACTGGTTAGGCATTAGCGCATGCATTAAAAGCAATGATAATTGATTGACATAATACACACCTTTTTTTTGTCCACCGTGCATTTCCGGCACTTAGGGTTTCTATTACGGTCTGTATCAGCGTACTGGGTTGCCATTATGATTCCGATAATTTCGAGAGAAGTTTTAGCATTTGCACTCAGGAAATATACCCTCGGCGTCGCTGGTTTCTTTATAAACCTTTGGCGTCACTGAGTTTGTTATAGTCTCGGGTGAGATAGACTAATGGCATTGTTATGTTAAAGAAGTTACGATATTCGGAACCGCGGAATCGCGGAACCGCGGTGGTCGCGGAATCGCGGGCGACGTGGTGGCCATGGACGGGCTTCTTGTCTTGAGGAACGTACAGTCGAGAAGTTATATCGGTGATGTGGCCCATGCTTGCAACGTGGCGACTCAGATGACCGTCGGCGGGGAAAATATCGTGATATTAAATCGACGACAAACAACACGCCGCCCAATAACCGCATCTTATTAATTGAAGTGTTTCGCTTTTTGAAAAACATTGATTAAGCCAAGTCCAACCGTCCATAGTATAGAAACCAATGACCGCGCGCAATGCTTCCAATATATGTAGCAAGAGATCTTTGGGCTTGACGTTTAATGGAGTTATTGAAAATATTAAACACAGCGTGACAAGGGATCAAATGTTCTTATTTCAGGAACTTGGCATGCCCTCTCTGTGTACTGTTAAACCGTCTCTATCCGTTGGTAGGTAGCCAATGCTGCGTCATACATAATAACTTGCTCTCAACGGTTTTCTAGAACATTTAATCTGACCACGGAAAATTGAGTTCAGAATTTTCGTTTTCACTGTGCTGTACGATACTATGAATATTACAAGAGGATTTAATTTGTCGACAGCAGTGCTTCAAAAAATTTATCGTAGCTCGAGCCCAACCTGAAAACTAGAGATGAATTAATGCGATGGAATCTCAATATTTGAAACTTAGTTGTGGAGCTAGCCCCATGATGCGGATTATAGACTGCCGTTCATAGCGACAGGAGCGAGAAAGAGTAGATTTCGTTACATAACGAAGCAAAAGTGCTGGGCCATAAATTCTCACAACCACTTTGATTTCACTTCATCTAATGTCGTCATGCTACCGTGGTTTATCACTCTAGATTCTACACACTCGCCCACATATCCAGCTCAGCATGCAGTACAGGATTCCAACATTTTCATCCCCCACCCCCGCAGGAGCCTGCCGCTGCGCCATCCCGCGACCAAAAACAACTCATCCATATTTTCTTTTTTGGAGGATAAACCAACCAACTGACTCAAAGCTGAGTGTTAGGGTCGCGTGATCGTGGAATTCGGAGTCGCGGGATGGAATAAATGCAATTAAATCATTCTAGGCATCAACAGTATGAGGCATATTACGCTGGTAACGGGACAAACCGCGGATTATGGATACAGACCCTTTCTAGCCGACGAGATTATTTAGTTTAGGGAGCAACGATGGGAGACTCAGCATGTATGTAGTTTGTTTTTCCTATGGCCGCGGGTATGATCCAATCTCCAGAATACTGACTTCATTAGTGGCCCTAGTGGCTGGAGATACATTTGGTTACAATTTCAATTGATACAAGAGATGATGCGTGGGTATGGCAACATTTCGCCTCCAGTTATGTAGCAATAGAAGTAGAGTAGATTTAGATTGACCAGAGCTTCCAGTACGTTATAGAAGAACCTTGTTGAATGCCTAGATGAAGACGCCTTGCCCTGAAGCATCAACTCAGAATAGCACAAGCTTCATTTGAGGTGTAACGTCTTACATATTCAGTTTGAAATACCAGAGTGAACATCCATGACTGAAATTATGGGAGTACATTAACCCTAACCTTAAACTGAACTTATACTCACCATCAGGCTACAATTGTTATACCACGAACCATGCGCTGGAGTCGCAGCATTGAAACATTGTTACCCACAACCTTCTGCAATGGAGAAAGATTCCAAAAGACTTCATTCCGGGTTATTTTATGAAATGTTTCAACTCTAGAAGCACTAGGGGCAGTGCAGGACCTATTTTGCATCTACTGCATAGTTTTAGCTATTTTAGGAAGGTCATTACCTGTTTAGATACGTGTACCACACGTTCTGAGACTATTCAGATTCTGAACTAGTAGTCTTATTCGAAGATGTGTTTGTGCCGCCTAAGAACGTGGCTCCTCGCGGGCAGGGATACTGTGCATGGTTGGTGTCCTGCCTCCTGTAGCATTCCACTTTATCCCGCACACACCACAGCTGCTCAGTATAGTAGACTGCGTACCTGTACGGTTACTTTGGGAATGCTTTTATAAGTTGTTGATTACATGCTCTGAACACAGCTAAGCAGCGAGATCCAAAAACCCCTCAAGAGAAACAAACGTAGCTCTCTACCGTTGGTGCTTGAAGTGGGAAACATTATGCTAAGATCCTCTACCGCTGTTGGGGCCTGACTTAGACATTAAAAACAGTAAAACGTAGTTCAACCGCTGTAGAACAAATGTTCAGATAGCTCACTATTAGCCTGCTGCGCTTAGGTGTTAAATAGATATTAGGCTGTGAGTGAGGTGAGCTCTATCCCTAGATTTTAACATGGTTATGGACAGAAAAGCGTTCATAAGATAGAAGTGTCATTCTTCACCTCTTGGTGGATACAAAATTCTAGAATTAGTAACGAGTAAGAGAATCATGTAGAGATGCATCCAATTGAATCACATGTATACAACAATGTTAGTTGTGCTGCAGTGTGTCAGTCCTGATGTTCATTTTAGGTTGGTTGCTATTAGAGTAGATGTATATTCGATCATAACTGTGTTGCGAAGATCTAAGGGATAGTACTGGTAATCGCAGTTCCTGGAACTGACGGGATATACTCGGGTCAGGCAGTAGAAGATCGGACGCCCCATTTCTGGCAATGGATTTTGCTGTGAGAGCAGGGTGTTGAGTCACTATTTACCAGGGGTGAAGCTATGAACAAAGTCAAAGCACATTGGCTTTGCCCCTTCTGTGAATTTTCAGATCGCGTTATACCCATCGCTATACCATATCTAGTCAGTTTGTTGTGGTAGCCTGCTGGAAAAGGAGCGTCCGATCTTCTACTGCATGACCCGAGTACAACTGAATCTATCTGTTCAAGCAAGCGTTAGCCATTTCCATGTCCAGGCACTACAATCCTGGTCTGAGTAAGTATTAGAACTGGCATTTCAATTAGAGGGGTTCTTATGTAGCCATATTTTCTCGTCGCTGAAAAGGAATTTGGCGGAGGCGACTAGAAGTGGTAACAATATTATCACGCTACAGGAAGTTGATTTAGTGTGCGGGAAATTCCACTTCCATGTTTGAATCGACGTAACTAGTTGGGTAGGTGGTGATGAGAGCACTTCAAAAAAAAGCATCGCAAGATGTCATGAAGTGATATATAGTCTCCAGGGCGTGTATGAGTGGTGATGGTGATTGTGTTAGTAGCGGCGACAACCGAAGATACCACACAAATTCCCCACTCTGTTCGCGGATGGGTGCCACATTCAGGGATTACACTACTCTAAGTGCCACCCTATCCGCAGACTGTGCGCCGATGCGGTAGGGAATCATTGCAATCGTGACGTGGATATTGGGCACAGGCATGCGCAGTCATGGAAACCAGTCATTAGGCGATTCCTCACAACTGTTTTACCCCGTTGGCAGATCCCCAGTACAAACTCAGCCAAAAGCCGAGCTTGCGGTGGGATACTCTCATGCTCTTAGCTACCTAAGGCTTTCCTGTACGATAAGTGTTACCAGGCATGGGCTTTCGCGGAAACGAGCTACGGATCGAAGCAAAAGCCGGTAGCAAAGGTTGGAGCAAAATCTAGCTCCCGACCGCATTTTGACTGGATAACATCCGTTTGCACAACAGCGCTCAATCATCCGGAACCGTAGAATAATATTTACGACTTCTAGAAGTACCATTGTTGGGCAGATTTCTTTATGTACAGCAGTACTAATACCTACGTTTCAGGTATGCAAAATAGTCGCTAAGGCCGCACTGCAAAACTAGTGGTAGCAGCATGCTCAGCATAGCTAATGCTAAGCCTCGATGAACGAGTTACATGTGCATGAATGGGGGGCAATGCTGTAATAGTGAGAGGTGGAGCATGAAATTCCCTGGTTGGCTGTATACCATCCAACTGCAGGATTCTTGCGATGCTCAGAATCACTTCCAGGGCAATTTCTCGGTTTAGTAACCGACTAAGAAATGACTATCCAGTAAAAATGAAATCTCCGGTAGGATTTGAATCAACGAATGTAAAATAAGAGATGCTTGGTCCCATGCATTCATGGTATTACAACTCGAAGGTAACCATTTGACATCGCGCTGAGAGGCGGGCTAACTTCTCTCATGCCTTTCCACTGACCTACGAAGGCTTCTGTCACAACACCAGTATCCTCGCCAAATATGGAACGAACAACAATCAGCCCCGTGTGTAAAATGTTCAATGCTGGCCCAACAATTTACTAAAAGTTCATATGGTTCACCACTCCAAAGAAAATAACATTTGCATAGAGTGATCGTTAATAAATCTGCCCAGCTTGCACTGAATCACTTCTTTCACAAACCTGCTGCATAATTATTACGCAAAAAATATGCCTCAAGTGTGATTTGGATCCACGACCTTGACACGTTTTGATTTGTTGCGAGCATGAAGAGAACCGGTAATTGTGGCAGACGAACCGATAGTTTGACAAGTTTAAGAATTTCTCATACTCTACCACTGAGCTACGAAAGCAATTATTGTTGCGTATAATGGTACTAGGTTTATGAAGGGTTGGTCGCACTGCATGTTTGTAGTATGATTTTCCCATGCACCTACTGCATAGGGCTCACCGTTGATGCCTAACATTGACTGGCGTCAACCCCACTGCAGCCCATGTTCGTATTTCCACGAGTTCCAGGAATTTCATCTGGCGGCAAGCACTCAGATAGGATACATACCATACCAGACAGGCAACAGCACAAACTACGAAGAATAGACTTCTACCGGATTTCCGTAGATTCTGTTGATAGAGCCTAAGGTTCGTGACTGCTCTTTTAGACTTCACACTACTCTTCCATTCCCTACGCATCTTGAACCTTTAGACCTGTACCCAGTTATCATACAATAGCCAATACACACGGTTCTCCCCTTCACTATCGCAACAGATTCAGTGGTCTTAAAAGCTGAGGCTGAAGCTCGGCAATGGTACCGCTTGACTGGTTCACTGTAGGGGCTGGCCCCGTGGCGCAGTGGTATCGCTCCTGACAGTATAGGCGGGGTATACGGTCACAATGCTATGGGTTCGAATCCCAGTGCCAGCCCCCCAGTGTGAAGGGGACAAAGTGTAGTGGGTGGGGAACTCCGCCATTTAACCGGCTTGCCCGGAGGCGGAGGGGATATGGGGCTCTGTCATATTCTAATTAGAGTGCATACAGTATGAATAAACAACAACAACAACTGGTTCACTGTTTCTCAAACTTCTTTAAGAAGTAGTATTGCACAAATAGATCTCAGCCTTCGTATGGCCGGACATTGCTGTCGGGCTGATGGCATTCAGCCGAATATATACATAGAAGAGTACGTACGAACAAGTATGTTGAATAGAACAACGAAAGGAACAAAGAAACTGCTGTTTGTGCCCGTAACTACTTTCTACAGCTCTGCATATATCCTCACACGAGAGCCAAGCTAGCTCTTCTCTAATACAATCATCTTCATCTCAAAGTAACAAAGTTGTTCGAACGATTGCCGTGTGACACTGTATGACGTAATCTAACTGTCATTTTACAGTACACCCTGTTGTAATAGTGAAGGGGAGAACCGTGTGTATTGGCTATAGAGCGGTGACTGTCTAGGTGCAGGTCTATAGGTCCAAGATGCGTAGGGAACGGGAAGAGTAAAGTGTGAAGTCTAAAAGAGCAGTCACGAACCTTATCTATCAATACACCCCACAGCTGCCAAGTATACCAAGTATATATCCGTTATGGTGATTTAGGTTTCAATAGCCTGTTGCTACCCACCGGCATCATAAACATTCAATTAAGTATCTAACTTACAACCCTCGGTAGCTCGTGATGTCTCTGCAAATGTGACCGCTGGTTAGTGTTTATGATCCTTTTTGGACCCAACAATGTTAGACAGCCTTGGGTTAGTTCAAAGCAACACAAAAATTAGTGACAACACTAGGATTTTTCTCTATCGAGATCTGCTTCGGTACTGTAGTACCAAAGAAAGCTTCTTTTTCCCGGCGGTTGGCGGCAAGTTCGGTTGGAGTTAAAGCTGATAGAAGGCTAGCGAGCGGATGCGTTTGTGGCAGCGGAGGTGTATGAAGCAACTCCATTCAATTGCGAAGTATACGGGAGATACTCAACCCCTATGGTAGCCAAGAGCTACGCGATGGGGCTAAGGCAGGTTAATTTGGCAATCATCACATGGCAGTTCATGGGGGTCGCTTGCAGTTTCAGCTGCAATGCTGAGTAGTTGATTAGAAGGTAGGCCGCATTCTTGATAGTGTGCAACTGATCTCGGCGAGGTATTATCTGAAGGATTCTGAGTAATGTAACGGGCTTTGTACTTCATACGTAATCGGTAATCAAGGGCGTTTGGTATGAGAAATTTTGCCTTGGTAATCTTAATTAAGAGGAGTATGAGTTTAGCGATCTGTAATCATACGCTGCGACCGACTACTATCCTGTGAACCTGAGTACTTCAAAGGCTAGTAACAGTGATGCTTCCTACTAGACACAGAGATAGTTAAAGGGGTATTGGTGCCTATCATCTACTCCAGCTATGCTACCCACCACCACCACCTTTTGGTCTCTGCCCCCGTCTATGTGTTTTGAGACATACTGCAATCACAATTTGCGGTAAGTGGCCCAACTGGTGTAAGCCTACGTGGTATTAATTAATCCGCCATGTACTCAGCTCTCCCGGTATGAAGTACAAAGCCCGGTATAGTATTCCCAGCTCCATTATGGAAGCCTATGTCTTCCAGGATGTGCGATTAGGAGGTGTGTATTGATCAGGTACGTACGTCATGGAAAGGTTCGTGAACCGAGGTTGCAACATTTGGATTTACCCGAGTCCCGGCGAGATCAGCCGTGTCGTTGTTGTGTATTAATACTGTATTTACTCTAGCTAGAGTATAACAGGATCTTATCCCCTCCGCCTCCGGGCGAGCCGGCTAGATGGCGGAGCTCCCACCTACTACCCTTCGTCCCAATGATTCCACCAGTCCAGCAATGGATCAGTCCAGACCGGAACCGTCCAGTCCAGTCCAGGTCCAGTCCAAGAAATTTTTTGGACTGGGATCGGACCGATCCCAGATGCTGACAGACTGGACTG
>Ga0307512_10004238_pt1 | contig 15851 bp, 15 predicted proteins | sample 14_EM_MG_FD_200267 | JGI IMG/M metagenome (GOLD analysis project Ga0307512, IMG submission 200267) | Populus trichocarpa ectomycorrhiza microbial communities from riparian zone in the Pacific Northwest, United States - 14_EM | ecosystem: Host-associated > Plants > Roots > Unclassified | place... | reverse complement strand
CGCATTCACTCTACTTCTTGTGTACGTGTCAAATAGATGAATAGACAAGTCAATATACGCATCACCAATTTGGCAGCTGCACCATAAGTCGACGTACGCTTCCCTCTGCGCCAGGATTGGTCCAACAAAATACCCATAACGAACTTGTAGCATTTCCCACGTCTATCGCCTTCTAGAAAATGAGTGCATGGCTTCTTCTATCAATCCTGGAAGCACCTGCATAATATGTTTCCTAGGCCCGTAAGTGGATACCGACAGATACGTATATGTATCAATTAAAATGCATAACGGCACTTAATTCTTGTCATCCTCAGAAAGTGAGTCAGCTTCGAGAACGTAGTATTTGATTGAAGAAGCTTACAGTCAGATTCGAAACGTAAGAATGAATATTTCCAGTCGAGGCCAACAAGAATAGATTCTCCATAATCAGGGCTAGGCCGACAGAAGAGTTATAAGAGAGTAAACTAAGTGGTTACTAGAGGTTGGTTTGGAGGAGCGGCTACTAGAATTTGACCGGTGAAGTTACTGAAAGTAGAGAAAGCCACCAGAGAACGAACCAGCTGAGAGATTACTAGTGGGTGAATCAGCGGAGAAGTCATCGGAGGGTGGACCTTCGTCAAGGCGCCAAGCTTCAGGTTGAATGTTATATTTTGGTCAGTTCATATGCTTAATTAGCCAACATCCAATGAGCTAACACCTTCAATAGATATTTTGTGGTACACTTATTTCGGTGGTCAGGGACGTGACTAAGTAGTTATGGATGGCATTTGGGAAAATCTTTGTTGAAATAGTGATGCTAGAGAAGCTTGATTGTATTCTATCTAAGAGGGCCACAAGGCCATATATATATGGTCATACAAGCGCGAATGTGTACGTACTCATCTATGTATAGATCCGGCTGAATATCATCACCGAGACAGCAATCTCCCAGCCATCTCCCAGCCTCCCATACGAGCCATCATCTCCGGCCATACAAAGGCTGAGATCTATTTATGCAACAATCTTGATTTGATACGATGCGAATGACAATTGATGATTACGTCACGTTCTTTAGGTGTCCTTTCGGTAATCTTGGAGTCAAATTCTGCTGCACTCTAAATTGCTGGCTGTGTGAGAACATCACAAAGGGAGCTATTGCCGTTAGTGTCACAGCGGATGCCTATGATGATGGGAAGCTGCCCTGGCCGTAAATTATCGGTATCTAGCGTTGGGGGATTTTCTGGGGATTGTTACTCTCCTTTAAATCGCCGCCCCGGGCTACTCGATCCAGATGGCCCAATGGCTGGCCTGCGACATCAAGGACTGAGTAGAATGTGGTTTTGTGCGTTGACATCGTGTACGAAGATTATATTAGATCAGTGGCCGTAGCGAGCGTAGTGCCTTCTGTCGTATCAATAGGTCCCGATTAGATACTCACCCAACAAGTCGCTGTGAAATTTCCGCTGAGCTCGAAAATAGGGTTGATCGAGGCTATCTAAAAGCTTGATGAGTCCAACCCCCTTCCCATCTTTCACTTATTCCCTTAGATTGCACTGGCTTGACATCTTACATATTTACAAACAGATGCCATATACGTTAGCGTTTATACTCACTTCCGCGGAGGAAGACTTAATTCTCTCACTCCTTTATGCTATATTTCTTCCCTCTCAACAAATGCCGAGTGCTTCGCTCCCACCTCCTACCTCTTACTGCTGCCTGAACTCTCTCAACCTCGCTCGAAGCGGGGCTGTCCTAACACCGCAACACCGCAACATAGTAAACGGAGGCATCTTCACTATCATACAAGCAGCATTGCTTAGTTAGGGAATTCTGTCATCCAAAATCACTCATGTGATTAGAATCATCGGCCCCAAGTCATCTATACTCCCTACGCGCTGCCAATGGCTTTGGTCGCTGGCGCTTAGCCCGCTAGCGAGAATACAGCCGTCTGACAGACTACCCCGACCCTACACTATAATAAACCTATGGAAAACATCAACTCAACCCAGGATATCAATTCTCTAAGTATGCACCATCCATCCATAAACCCACACCTATGTACGCCAGGTCTCTACAGACCGACCCCGATCCTATCCCACCTATCCCTCACCCACCCCTCATTCTTGGCACAAACACAAATTCATGATACATTTCCTTTCCCCATTCCCTACATGAACCCTATAGAACACAAAAAGAAGCGAAATTTGAAAATAAACAACGAATCGAAAGCTAAGATAGCTATGTATATGTAATATGATATGATGGCACAAAACGTAAAGGGGATATCAATATCTAAACCCAAACTCCTTCTACCCCTCTTTTCCTCCCACCCATCTCTCCTATGCCTGATCATACTGATCCCACCCCACAGGCGCATCCATCACCGCTTTCCTCGGATCACGTCCAATCGTATACCCCTCAAGCAGCGGCTCAAAATCAATTCCCAAATGCCTCTTCCCATCTCTCCCGAGATACCATCCAAACCCATACCTCCTCCCCACCTTCGCTAGCTTTCGTTTTCTGGCTAGTGTAGTTTTCTGTTCCGTCCCTTCAAAATCCATCAACATCCTAGACTGATGAATAAATGCTAGCACACTGCTAATCGTGCCGGGTTGGCGGGGAAGGAACGGGTGCCGGCGTTTTTGTAGTACCAGCCAGCCGGTGCCAAGTACAATGAGGAAGATGAAGATTGCAAGGAAAAATGACATTCTCGAGGAAAGTCTCGATTCCTCTCCGCCCTGGGAATCGAGGGATCCGAGGACGACGGTAAGGACTTCTATCAGGATCGTGACGAAGGTGACCCAAGCGAGGAGGAGGTGGCCTTTTGATAGCGCCTTGAGAATGATGAATCCCGGGATTGTGCTCGAGTAGTCAAGTGTGAGGACAGAACTGTGAGCGTTACGATTGAAGAGGATCCAGAACGGTTCTAGAACGCGCAGTTCTTTTTCCAGGAGTTCCCAGACGGACTTGATAAGAATTGAGATTCCGGTGATGATCCAGGGGGTTTTGTCGATTACCACGCTCGCCTGTGGGTGGAATACGACGAGGGGGAGAAAGATAATCATGAAGAAACAGAAGACAAGGAAAGGACCCATGCCCTTGACGCGGAGGAGCAGGGGGTGCGGATTCATCGCCTTGGGGGCGGATCTATAATCGCGCTCGCTTTCGCGAAGGGTTTGAGATTGCCACAGCGCCCCCTTGTGGAGGACGTAGGTACGCTTGTTGAGTTGTTTGTGGATCTCAGCTTCTGTTGCAAGGTCGAGGTCACGGAAGTCTACGAGGATATGGGATTTGTTTGCCATTGCGGCGACACCGGCGATACCGGAGGGGTCACCGAGAAGACCCGAGCGTCGTCGGGTGAGTTTCCAAACGATGTAGATAGCGCAGATGACGATTATTCCTAGTGTCACTTCGAGAAGCCATGTCCAGACTTTGTCGACAACGAGCCGCTTGACAACGGTTTTGCCATCGATATCCTCCTTCTTCCGTTGCTTTTGCGATGGGTCAAGGCGGATGAATACAGAGAGGAACACAGGGACAGCGCTGGACGCGAGGAATGACACGATGCCGCCTGCCGCGACAACCAGTTGGCGGTACTTTATGGCAGAGTAGGGAACCATGGGTGACCAAACCGTGTGATATTCGATATTGAGGGATTCCGCGGCCAGTGCTCCGGTGGATCCTTTGGAGAGTTGATAGTATGGTTCAGACCGTTTCAGTTCTTCATCCGTCACCTTCCACAGGATACCGTAAATTACCCCGACAAGTGTCGGAAAGTATTTCCAGATGGCAAATTCCAGAACGCTGAGTTTATTAATGTCGGTGTAGGCAAAGAGTCCGCCTCCTTTCTTGCCCGGTTCCTTACGTATTATGTGTTTATCAGACAGATAATAGAGATACCCGACTGCGACCATCATGGCAATTGTGAGGATGATCATCGTGACAAGGTACCAAGTCTGCAGCACCACCGGCTTCCAATTCGGAACATGCCGTCCTAATAAACGGTCAGCTAGAGTATACATATAATGATTCGTAGGAGCTTACCAGGCGAGAAAAAGAAGCTCTGCTTATTAGTATTCTCTATTGTCCCAGCTCGGTTCAGCGAGAAAGTGTCCGCTGCGAGCACCGATTAGCATTGGCTATCACCGCCGGCATTTAGATTCGTCACTCACAGTCTTGGTTCTCATCATTAAACCCGGTCAAATTCGACAAATCTATTGCCTCTCCAGTCCCTACACGGCAGTCAGTAGATCCACTTAGTCGCAATAATTGCGGTGCCTACCAGTATACGCTAACTCGTCGTCGAATCCATGCTGCTCCATCGCTCTCACAGCAGCCTGAGGCAACGGAGCCGCAAACTCGGGGCCAAAAGTAGAAATATCGACTCCAATCGCTTCTTCTCTCTCGTCGAGTTCCATATAATCAGGTGCACCATCCGTCGCGCCGAGATCTCCAACCCGACTTCTTCTTCCTGCCGCGCTCCACCGTCCTCCAGATGTGCGATTCCTCCTTACAGTTCCCATAAGCCTAGACCCTAACCGTTGCGCAATACTTCCGTGTCGCCGAACCCCGGGTGATTGCCGATTCTGCTGTCCTTCCGAATCTCCTCCCAACGCCTCCGCCCGTTCCCTCTCATAATCGGTAAGATCGACATCCATCGGTAATGAATCTCTCCCCAGCGCCTCCGCTCGTTCCCTCTCATACTCGGTAAGATTGACATCCATCGGTAATGGTGGCGGCGGTGCTTCGGGGATTGTGTAGGCCGATTCTCTCTTGCTCTGAGACTCATTGCGGTACGGTCTGTCATATGGAGCCACAGAGGCCTCGCGCAAGTCCTGAGATTCCTGTTTTAAAGGCTGCATCTCCTGATTTGCATGACGTAGGGTGCTAGATGGAAACGTTGCGGGCGGTGACAGTGGCGATACCATATCGTTCGGATACTCAAAACTTGAAGCAATTGCTGTGGCTGTAGGTCGTAATTGCGGGGAATGTTCCGGGCTCTCAAAAAACCTACCTTCTGGAGCTGCATCCCAACCAGGTGCTGCAGATATTCCTATCTCCGGCGAATTCTGAAACGGCGAGAAGGGGTACGACGGATCGAACCCCGGCTCGTGGAGATGTGGATTTTGCGCGGCTGCATTACCGGAGGTGTGCTCATCCTCGTCGTCGACCCAGGGCTCGTAGACCGGATCGAACGGCTCGGTGACGATAGAATCGATACGCGCTTTCGAGGATGTGGACATGGCCAGCTATGCGCTGTTCCCCTGTGTCTGTGAGATTCGGCGCAAGGTATTCATGGCTTCGTCAAGACTTACTTCGTCAGAGACCTCACTGGAGATCACAGACGTAGAGGTAAATGGAAGCGACGATGGCGGGGTATAAAAGCCGATTGATATCGTGAACAATGGAGAGAATGTCGAGCTGAGGTTGTGTGGTGGCGATGGTGGTGATGGTGGTTGTTGAGTAAGATTCAGCCGCAGCTCAAACGGCAATGTTCCCCGCTTCCTTGTTGTGTTGGTGTTGTTGAGGAATGTTAGGGTGCGCAAGTGGTGATAATCAACTCGGATTGCTGGTATTGTCCTCACCACCACTTGCGTGATAGTTGGAAGTTGTCGAGGAGAAGATTGGTTTGAGTTTAGGAAAAGGGAGCAGACAGTCGGTTCAGTGTCAGGCAAGTATCTGGTTGACAGGGTTCCTCAAATAGAAGTGTGCATGCATCATCCAGATTTCGATAATGGCCCATCACCAACCCGCGTTCGGTTGCGCCAAACCCAGACCACCCAATCAATTGTGCCCCCAGACGAGAAACCACCACTACATGTACCACATCGAGTAAACATCCATCACCACCACATGTCCGGACCTAGTTCCATGAGCAACTGGGTCGTTCGAAGAATATTCCACCCACTAGCTAGGCTCAATAGCCGCTCGTCGGTATATCGGATAATCTGGCCGGCTTCCTTGCAGCCTTACTACACTACAGCATGTCCAGTGCGAACAGAGGTATGCGGCCTGTTTTTAGAAACAAAGATAATCCGGTGGTGGAATAATATGTATTTATTCCGACTCTTTGCATTGCCCTGTAGATCATTAGAGTGTGATACATAGAGCAGTAGATTTCCGGAAATGCCAGCTATGTCCGTGATTGCAACGCCAGACCACACCGCTGGTAGTTTTCGTGAAATTCTCCGCTGGGTTTCCCCGCTTCCCATTGCACCATTATGTGTTCTAAACTTAGTCGCTCGCTCGCTCTCGACATCACTCGCCGTTTCTATTTGCGGCATAGCACACCGTGTAACCATGTGTAACGGTGTAACCCAGCCACCTACATTTTCGGCAAGCCGCAGCGAGGTGATATGAAACATACTGTGGCCCGCAGCAACCACAATACCGCGCCAACCAGGAGCCGACGTTGCAGTAAAGTTCGCCACTCACTTGCCTTCCTCGCTTATTAGTAAAAGACTCAAACCCTGACTACGGGGAAGACCTGACGGCAGAGACAGGAAGTTTGGCTAGTGGATGGATTGCATATGACGAGAAAAGACCAGGATAAACAAAGTCCCATTAAGTAACTCGCAACAAGAGCGTGTATCAATATTCCCCTCCCGCTAACAAAAAGCTCAAAAACTGATAAGAGAAGTAAAAAGAGCCACAGTAAAGTATGTCAGATAGTATCCCATCATGCCATACACCAGCATCCCCTATAGACACTCAGCCACCGGTGCACCGTTTCTTCCTGTATCATCTTCCGTATCCCGTTTACTCATCATCGCCTCCAAAGATACTGGCCCTGTTGTTTCTGCCTGCCCCTTCATCGACAGCAAACGGATCGATCTCAGCGGGTTCGGTAACATCTGGGGAGATCCTCTGAGCCTTTTTCGCCGCAGCAGCCTTCTTATTCCCTGCCGCGACCGTCTTGGCGGCGGCTTTGGCGGCGGATCTGGGGGATGTCATGTTAGCACAAGTACAATGATGATGCGCACACCAGCAGGCAAGCAGTATGTAACGATAGGTAATTTTCAATGCATTGCCATCCTGAGTTAGGTATACACAGATACAGACAGACTCGCATTCTCAAACTGGACAAAAACTGGACAAACGAACAAAAGAAACAGAAAACATTGTACAAGCCATTTCTCACCGCGCGTAATGATATCAGGATGATGGTAAATCACAAGAAAGGTGGGGGGACAAAAAGAGAAAGACAGGTATCCCAGTATTCCATAGACAAGATATTAGATGCGCCATCATCACTACGGTGTACTGACAACAGACACAACAAGCCAAAAAAAGGGAAGAGATAAGCAAGCAAGTGACAACTTACTTATCGCTAGCCTTCTTTGCGGCGGGACGGCCTCGCTTCTTCTTAGGCTCTCTAATGGATTATTAGCACGGAAGCTGGTTGCAATTGGTACGGGTGGAACTTACGCGTCATCGGCGGCGCCGGTCTGTGCTTCCTCAACAGTTTCCTCATTGGACTCCTCCTTGTGAGTGGTCTTTCTCTTGCGGTTAACTGTGACTAATTCCCCGCCAGACGGACCGGCGGCTTTCTTGGGGACGGAGGGCTTTCTTCCGCGCTTAGGCTTTTCCTCCTCTTCAGGGGCATCCGTGTCCATCTTGTCGGGTTCCGCCACCTGGACTGCTGCTTCTTCGGAATCGCCTCCTTCCTTTGCAGCAGGGGCAGCTTCTTGCTCTTTCTGAGCTTTGGTCGGGCGACCACGCTTGGCAGGCGCCTTCTTGGGTTCATCCGCTTCGGGCTCGTCAGCAATCTCAACCTCTTCCACATTCTTTTTAGCTTTAGGCTTTCGGCCGCGCTTTGCGGGAGCCTTCTTCTCAGCGGGCTCATCATCGTCGTCGACCTCATCTTGCTCAGCGTATGAAGCCTTAGTGACACGCGCCCGGGTGCTGGTACGAGTAGGAGTAGTTGCGTTCTTCGCGGGAGCCTTCTTTTTGGTGGCAGCGGTGGTCTTCTTGGGGGCCTCGGCTTCGCCTTCCCCACCATCCTCAGCGTCCTTGGCAGTAGCGGCTTTCTTGGGGCGACCACCTTTCTTCTTGGGGGCCTCCGCTTCGGGCTCTTGGTCCTCAGCGCCTTCAGCCTCGTCCTTGGCGGCCTTCTTGCCACGGCCGCGAGGAGCGGCTTTCTTTGCAGCAGGAGCTTCCCTGTTCATTTTTAGCAACTGGAAACGGGGAATGCAAAGCCGGAATCATACTCCTCTCCGTCAGCATCTTCTTTTGGAGCCGCCTTCTTACGTCCACGCTTAGGTTTCTCCCTGTAGTAAGGGGTTAGCTAACACCCAAAATCAGGAGTTGAGAAGTTGGTACTCACATAGGAGCTTCCACCTCCGCATCGCTTCCTTCTTCATCATCAACAGCCTTCTTCTTTCGGGGGAGTTTTGGGGGGTTAGGACGGTTCCCGCCGGTAGCCTAACCACACATCAGCAGCACATTCGAGTCGCAAACTCAACAAGTGGGAGACTTACTCCTTTCCAACCCTCATCGGAAACGTATCCGCGCTCGAAAGCAGCTTTAATTATCTCCCTGGTCGCGTCATCCTTCAACTCGTCGAAACCGTCACACAGGTTAAAGTCCAGCTCGCCATCCGCGTTCTTAATGGCATCTATCATGTTACCAAGGACTTTTGCAGTGACACAGCCCCTAGACACGAGTTAGAAATACGTGACTGAAAGACCCGACCGGAGCACACAAAGCATACCAGTGCCTCCAAGCAAATGAGCCTGGGATGCTACCCAATTCCACCCAGGTTCCCTGGCGGATTTCATCCTTCTTGATAACTGCGTGGCCACAGGTAGAAGCCTTGCATTTAGCTTTGCCAGATTTGGAGTTTTCTGCGGCGATTATGGTCAACGGAACCGTTTGAAATCCAACCGAAGTGTGACAATGCAAAACGTAGACTTACCGACTCTGTATTGGGTGGGCATTGTATTGGAGTTTTTTTTGTTAGTTCTGTCTGTTGAAATGATATGGTGTTCGATCGGTCAGGCGTGTTTGTCGTTGTGGCGATTGTTATGTCGCGACGTCAATTTGAGCGAGAAAGTTATCGGTCGCGAAAAGGGGAACCCTTCGACGGATCAGAGAAGAACCTCCTGACGACCGCGTCTCCGAGTAGCAGCGATCTCGCGATAAGTGAGAAGAGGAAGCGAGCAGGAGACGGTAGATGGTGGGCTGAGAGAGGTTTGTGTAGTGATGGGGTGGCGGGAGGAAGAAAGAGTAGAGGACAGTGACGTTTGGCCGCTTTGGCGTCTCTTGAACGCGACGCGCCTGATATAGAATCAGCCTGCCTCATAAATAAATGTACAAAAGGACTCAGGAAGAATAAATAAATGTAAACAATATTTGAATTTTTATAAAATAAAGACTGTTGGTGAAGAAAACTTACATTAGTTAGATCCCACATGTAGGATACCGAGCCACTCAGTTGCATTGCCGGATGGAAGCGGAAACTCCTTGACGACAACTTGTGCCCTCAAGTTCGTCTTTCCGTGTGGTGACATTTCGATTCCGTGCAGCAGCCCGGATTACAATTATTTCAGCAGTCAAAGATATCAGTACCTATCGCATCATTGTTTGCGCAGACTCACCTGCATCGCCATCCATCCATACACATTCCTACCCCAGCTGAGGCCACAACGTGTACCGAAAGTGCTATTTAACAAACGGGAATAAAAAGTCAGTCACAAACGCATCCTATGGATAAAACTATCGAGAGTGCCTTTTATCATCCGTTCCATTGACAGAAATGACTTCTTGACATATAAGTATATCAAAAGAAAAGCGGATTATGAGCAGGCGAAGATCTATCAGGCCTAGTAGAGATAGCAAGCTTTCTAGCACCAACTTGCAATGATTTCATTGGCTTTGAGCGACAGTAAGCCTGTTGCGACTGCACATCTTTGTAAGCCTTTTGATAGGCCTTTTGATACACAGTTGACCCAGTTCAACGTACTGTGGAATTCCCAAATAAAGCGTACGTCTTATTGCAAGTTAACTAGGTAATATCCGGACCGCTGCCTATAAAACTACTGAATGAAGAGATTCTGTCCGCCAAGGAGGGAACCTGGGTTACTCAGGTCTTTCGAGCTTGATCACTAGCTCTTTATGGCCGGAGTCGACAAAATAACGGCAGTACTCTAAGTGCGCCTTATTTGCGATTACGCATTATCTGGGGACTTTACGGTAGTGTAGCATATACAATCCCATGTGTTCATAGGAGCAGAAGGCTGATATCTCTGCGAAATGAACTTCCTTCCATGAAGGTAGGAGAAATTTTGGGTATGACCATACTTTGCCCTCTCGTGGAAGAATATGTTCGCTGCTCTAGCTGAGCATAAATTAGTCGTCCCATCGGCGATAGGACGACCAAATTATAGTAGGACAAACTCTATGTGCGTATTACTAACGAGCTAGTTGCAGAGTCTATATTTTATTTGCGGTTGGTGGTGGGTTTGTGGTGGGTTTGGGCCGAGATATTGGCTGCTGTAAAGTATCTTGGCCGGATTTTGGTTATTGCTACTGTAATACTTGGTAGAAGATGGCTGAAGCTGATACTGCGGGCGGTTGACTTTTGCGTAATGAAGAGCCTGGGGAGCTAGAGTTAGCTATGCGCATTTAGTTTGTATGCATGTTCGAGAGGGCCTGAGGGCCCAGTCTCCCATTCAGATACCGGTGGTCTGTGAGTTTGCTCATACTTGTAGATATGTACTGGGACGAAACGCCAGACTCCTATGCGGCATACTCTGAGTCCTATGAAGATAGTCTCCGAGTATAGTACACCACTAGAAGAGATATTCGAACCCACATAACAAGATAAGAAACTTAAGTATTCTATACACCATCGGATTTAGTGTAAAGGACGGCAGCAGTCTCTAGTTGGAAAGCGATATTTAGCCTTATGATAATTCTGTAATCTTCAAGTTTCTATTAGCGATTAGAACAGGAAGTGTTAAAGCATCTACCAACGGTTTAGGGAATTTCCTAGATTTAGAACAAAGCCTTATACTCGCGTCAGGGCTGTCGTACCCGAACGAATAGGGCTCCAATTATATCGGCTTCGGCATCCGGGTATTGGTGCTGAGGGAAAAATGTACCATCTGCACTTATAAGTGGTCAACAGGATAGGGATACAGGTCTTGAACTTTAGTGTTTATAGCAACTGTGAACTTTGGTGTTTACAGCATCTCCAGGAGGTCCCGAACTTTGGTGATTAGAGTACCTGGCGTTTACAGACCAGTTAAGCTAGGAATCCATCTTGTTAATTGAAGAATTTGAACCGTAATATGAGAAACAAGGAGGTGAGGCACAAGAGATCATTACAGCTCACAAATAAAGCGGACGAATCAAGAGGAATCCAACGCAATTCGCCCCCACAATTATCACTCGTTAGTACTAAAAAGTGATAGCTACAGTCTTACAGTCACCTCTGTATCCCAGTTCTAAAGCCCTGACAGGAAGGATCGATCAACTCATTCACATCGTAAATTTCCAGCCTCCCATCTCGCACAAACCTCCAATGTTGATGTTGCGATGGAGCGGCTGTGGCTTCGCGTTACTTTATCTCGTCTTCCAAGGCATCACACGTGGGTGTGTGGGCTTCTTTGCTTTTCTGGTTTCAATAATCTGCTCTGACCGATCCGAAGTCCTAATGTCTACATCTACATTAATATTGAGCTTCAATGTCTTGCAACGGTCTACAACGCTATCCAGCCCCTAGTATTGATATATCTCTATGGGTTTTACTCCAGTTTGATCGATCTAAATGATTGGGATCTCTTCCTATTGTTCACTATTCATATATCACCATCTTAGCAGGCCTTGAATGGTGGCTATCGTGGCATAGCCAAGGTGTAGCCCTGGAAGATATACGTATACCATGATCATGGGTGGCGACGAAACCAGTTTGCAGGAATGCATACTGGTAGTAGGGTGTATCCCAAAACCGTTGGCCGAAAGCTATCAAGTCGGAAAAGTGAGGTAAGATATATTGTGATATAATCCGTAGTGATTATTGGAAGCCTTGACGCTTCATGATTCTCACCCGGATTTCATCTCAGTCAATCATACCCGAGATTTCTTCATTTGAAGATACCCTTAGACGTCAATGCAACCCTCGCTTTAACTCTTGTGTAGTTGTGGACCGTACTTCGTAGCAAATTTAATTTCCCATAGTGAGACATAGATCTTGCGCATGTACACTATAGAATCTTCTAGTATTGAGGTCGATTGGCAGATTTTCTCTAAGTATGCGGGTTTCCACACTCGAAGGAAACCCCCTAGCAGGGCGGAGTACCGATGGACCAATCAGTCGGGTTCTGTGTGCAGTTGATACTATGATTTCATTGGTGAAAGACGAGCCGGCGTCCTTTCAGCTTCTATGCACAAAGATGAATATGTCGATACATTAATGAGGCTTGCAGCATCGGCGCTTGATGAGGCGGCATCTGCTGTGCGATATGTGCTGTGCTCTACTTTTCTGCTTGCAACGATGCTTATAGGTGTACGACTACGTATACAGCAAAAAGAAAATGATAAAATGGTGTAACGTCCTCATAACTAATAGAAGCCGACATAACGCCGACTACCCAGCTAACAGAACTGTTCGCTTCACTTCACTTGGTAAGCGCGGTGATTAACATGGCGGCATAGTGCATGTCAACTTTACCCTGCGAGACATCCTCAACATACTGTGTGAATACTACACGTATACCGGAAGAAATTCAGCAAAACTTCTTAAAGTCCTTCTTTGTTAACTGTTATTAGCTATACGGCCTAATTGCTAATAGCAAGCCTACTCTCACAAACGTTTAGCGAGATATTTTAGCCCTAGATATATTCAACTAGAGCCTCTTTCCATGTACTAACATTCCGAACGATATGTTTGAGCTTAATAGACTGCAGCCCCACAATTTACTATATGAGCCATTCAAAAAATGTGCTCCAGTCGTGTGTAAGAATATATATGGAGTGACAAAATACCCTGATATTACCGGTATCGGCGTGAGTTGCGTGGTTCCGAGGGAGGCATCTGCTGATTTCTATTTACCCACTTAGATGATGGTCGCCCACATTTTCGAACTCTTCTTCGCCACCTGGTGCTACTTAGCTTATATCCCTTCGCTTTCTCTCGCGGCCAGGTCTACAGTTTTCGGGGGCGAGCAGCGCACTTTCAAGTTATACTCAGTTCTCCGAAACCATGCAAGAACGGTCAAGCGGATTATAGACACTTTCTTGGATGCGGCGACATTCTTCGCGTTGTCCGTTGCAGTAGCTTTTCTGGGCCTCGCATTCCGAGGATCTAATCCATCGTACGATCAGCTCATGCTGGTTAACGATTATACTTTGAATCTGGGGACCCTTTACGTAGTGCTCTCCTTTTCCTACAGAAATCTCCAACGCCGGCGCCTTCGAGCTGGATTGATCTCTATCATTTCGGTCGTGAACTTGGCTGTTTATACTGCGGTCGTTGTCGGTAGTGCCATGGCTGGGTCTCAACCGGAAGACTTTTATCCGGCGCAGTGTTACTATAGCTTGGGAAGCTATGATTCTGTGCAAAACATCGTATACAGCGAGCTCGCGTTTTACAAGGTTGCGTCAATAATTGCTCCATTAATAGTGGGCGTCCTTGAAACTTTAGGAATGGTGACTACGGAGGCGCGTTTGCTGTGGTCAAGACACTAGGAGGGACAATCTAGTCCCCCTGCGGACATTGGAATATTTCCCCTTTTTAATTTCTACGTATAGCTATAAAGATAGTATGGAGACGTCTCTGTAGCAGTCGGCGTGTGGCTCCCATCGCCTGCATTACACCACGTTCGAACAATACAACGAAGGGTGTCCAGTTCGGATGCTGGATTATTGCGACATTAGGCCTTCTGATGGCCTGGTATTCAGCCATCATCATATTCCGTAGTCGCTATTTGGCTCAGAAGGCCGTTGGAAGTGTTTATTCAGAGAATCACTTGGGCTATGGGCAGTTTCTAGCAGCAATTATTTGGCTACTCGTGGTGGTTGAATATGCGTACTTTACATACTGTATGTTGTCTTCTGTCCCTATCGAGCTGTCTGAACTTAGAGCGTTGACGATTTACAGATGGCACGGCTGAGGGATGGGAAGGCAGGCAGCCCATGCCGGTGACCACTGTGGGATCACCGGAAACTTAAGTGTATATGGTAACCAAATCCTAGCTTTTATGAGACTGGAACAAGGCTTACAAAATGGGGTGGTATAGAGTAAACTAGCAGTGAAACGAGAGTGTGAGTGTTGGTGACGAGATGTCTCACTATATGCAATTTTTCTTTTCATTGTTCCAGTATTCTATCCCAGTTCAATATAGATGGGGAGTTCCTGAGAGATTTCTGCCGAGTGTGTTTAGGGCGGTTTTCTGCGTTCCACTCAGAAGTTTTTGAGCTTAAAGGGGGTTTCTGTAGTGGGTTTCTACGAGAAGAGATGAAATTTTACACTATTATACTAGTAGACAGCGTTCGCTCATCCAAAATGGGCGGTCAAAAATTTAGGGGCGTTAAACCTCATTAGTATCGATCTTGTCCATACTGAGACTTTACCGCAGTGTGTCCGTGCTCCAACCTTCGCACCAAATTCTGCTACCAAAGGCTTAATTTGACTGTCCTTTTGGGTGAGCGAACGCTGTATAGCAAGAAACGTCCGGAAGTTGTGCTGGAACAATCTAGGAAACTCTCAGGAACTGATGGTACGCCTACGGAGAAGGTCTACCACAAGTTCTGGCCATGGGCTAGTCGGAGTCAGTGCTGTAGCCTCCCAGAAATTGGAAGGAATGCCTTGTATGAAGGTCCCTAATGCCAAAAAAGGGTCTTTTTAATATGGGAATATAAATAGGGGCTTCCTGTGAACAATATACGGGTTCGACGCCCAGCCCAGGTGCTCTAAAATACGCCAGTACTTTTGTTTGTGGTAATGAAATTGTATTCGGCTGCTTGCGGCCCTGACATAAATAGGCACTCCTTATCCCCACCACTTCAGTTTTTATACTCTCTGGAATGTGGTGAATGATCATATTGCGTAATATAGAGTCTAAAGCCTGTGTCTATATCTCTATATCTCTATATCTTCTCCTTCGTCGGATCCCAACAACACGGCTCATACCTCCCAGTATCCAATGCCCTCACCTCCTCCTCCGTCAATTCAAAATCAAAAATGTCAGCATTCTCCCTAATCCTCTCCTCATGAACACTCTTCGGCAACGGCACAAACCCCATCTGCAAGCTCCACCTCAGCAGCACTTGCGCAGGTGTCTTCTTATACTTCTCCACGAGCGGCACCAACAACGGATCCTGCTGTCTAGTCGCTCTCACCAGCGGCGAATACGCCTGCACCGCCACGCCCTCCCGTCTACACCAGTCAACAATATCTTTTCTCGGCAGCCACGGATGCAGTTCCCACTGCCCCACACTCAACACCCCGCCGTCTTCCTGATCACTCTGCCACTTCTTCAGCTCCTCAAGATGATGCACGCCATAATTCGACACGCCAAGACTCCGGATCTTCCCGGCCTTCTGTGCCTCGACCATTGCGCGCCACTGCCCGAGACGGTCCGCGGAGCTGCCGTACGGCGCGTGGATAAGGTACAGGTCGATGTAGCCCTCCAGCTCTGGGTTCTTGTGCAGCACACCGTCGATGGAGGCAGCTGTGCGCCTGTAGCCCCGGAGCTTTGGAGGGAGCTTGGTGGTGAAGAAGATTGAGGAGCGTGGGAGCGGTGAGGCGGCAATGGCAAGGGCACAGGCGCGTTCGTTGCGGTATGCGGTGGCAGAGTCGATATGGCGGTAGCCGGTGGCGAGGGCGGTGGCGACGACGGATTGGCAGATTGATGCTGGACTGGGGG
>Ga0307512_10004237_pt1 | contig 15852 bp, 11 predicted proteins | sample 14_EM_MG_FD_200267 | JGI IMG/M metagenome (GOLD analysis project Ga0307512, IMG submission 200267) | Populus trichocarpa ectomycorrhiza microbial communities from riparian zone in the Pacific Northwest, United States - 14_EM | ecosystem: Host-associated > Plants > Roots > Unclassified | place... | reverse complement strand
GCCGCCGGCTGCTGGCCGAGCCGATCCTGCTGGTGTTCGCCGTCCGGGAGCCGAGCGCGGAATTCGCCGGATTTCCGGAACTCGCCGTCGACGGTCTGCGCGACGCGGACGCCCGCGAGCGGCTTGCTTCGGAGCTGCCCTGGCCGCTGGACGAACGGGTACGCGATCGAATCCTCACCGAAACCCGCGGCAACCCGCTGGCACTGCCGGAATTGACCCAGGCGCGCTCCCCCCGCGGAGCTGCCGGCGGCTTCGGGCTGCCGGATGCGCTGTCGCTGTCCGGCCGGATTGCCGTTGCTTCAGCGGGCGCTGAGCACACCCGCCGGCGACCTGCTCGTCGAGGCGGAGCTTCGGTGGCTGGCGAGCATCGCGGCCCTGCATGTGTGGGACGACGCGAAGTGGGACGAGCTGTCCGCTCGCCTCGTCGAGGTGGCCCGCGCCGCCGGGTCGCTCAGCGAGCTTCCCCGCGCCCTCAGCTTGCGGATCTTCTCCGGTGAGCTGACCGCCGCGACGGCCCTGATCGAGGAAATGGAGACGACCGCCGCAGCGACCGGCAGCACCCAGACGCCGTTCGGTGCGCTCGGTCTCGCCGCCCTCCAGGGGCGCGCGGACGACGTCACCGCGCAGGTCGAGTCCACTCTGCGCGAGGTGACGGCGCGCGGCGAGGGCATCGGGATCACCACCACCGAGTGGGCGAGAACCGGCGGGCGCAGCCGCGGGAGCAGCTTCGCACCGCCCACGAGATGCTCACCGCGATGGGCATCCTCGGCTTCGTCGACCGGGCTCGCCGTGAGCTGCTCGCCACGGGCGAGACGGTGCGCAAACGCACCGTCGAGGAGCGCCGGCGAGCTGACCGCGCAGGAGGCGCAGATCGCCGGGCTCGCCCGCGAGGGACTGTCCAACCCCGATTTCAGCACTCAATTGTTCATCAGCCCAAGCACCGTCGAACGGCACCTTCGCAAGGCGTTCATGAAGCTCCCGCCGGCAGCTCAGAGCAGCGGTGTTGCCCTCCGCCGTGCAGCGCGGGCTGCCGACCTGACCCCCTGGTCGGCGCGCCTTACTGTTAAGAAAGTTATTGACAAGTTTCACTTGCTCGCCGATCCTGAGAGCGCTCTCACACCCCCGTCCTCAGGAGGGTCGCCCATGCGAAAACCCAGAATGCTCGCCCTCGTCGCGGCGCTAGCCGTCGGCGTGCCCACCGCGTTCGCCGTCGCCACCACGACCAATGCGGATGCCGCCGTCGTCGGCACGACCATCCCGCTCAAGGTGTCCAACAGTTCCGGCCGCGGCGATCAGGTCTACCTCTACAACATCGGCACGCTGCTGACCACCGGGCAGCAGGGCTGGGCCGACGCCGCCGGCACCTTCCACGCCTGGCCGGCCGGGGGCAACCCGCCCACCGCCGCGCCCGACGCGTCCATCGTGGGCCCGGCGAACGGGCAGAGCATCACGATCAAGATGCCCAAGTTCTCGGGCCGGGTCTATTTCTCGTACGGGCAGAAGCTGGTCTTCAAGCTCACCACCGGCGGCCTGGTGCAGCCCGCGGTGCAGAACCCGACCGATCCGAACGCGAACATCCTGTTCAACTGGACCGAGTACACGCTGAACAACGACGGCATCTGGATCAACAGCACCCAGGTCGACATGTTCTCGGCGCCGTACGCGGTCGGCGTCAAGAAGGGCGACGGCTCGACGATCAACACCGGGCACCTGAAGTCGGGTGGCTACAACGGCTTCTTCGCCGCGTTGCGCGGGCAGCCGGGCGGCTGGGCCAACCTGATCAAGACGCGTTCGGACGGGACGATCCTGCGGGCGCTGGCGCCCGGGCACGGGATCGAGGCGGGCGCGCTGCCGGCGAACGTGCTGAGCGACTACGTCAATCGGGTGTGGACGAAATACAGCGCCACGACGCTGACCGTCACGCCGTTCACCGACCAGCCGAACACGAAGTACTACGGCCGGGTGTCGGGCAACGTCATGAACTTCACCAACAGTGCCGGCGCGGTCGTCACGTCGTTCCAGAAGCCCGACTCGGACAGCATCTTCGGCTGCTACAAGCTGCTCGACGCGCCCAACGACCTGGTGCGCGGGCCGATCTCCCGGACGCTGTGCGCCGGCTACAACCGGTCGACGCTGCTGACCAGCGCCAACCAGCCGTACAACGTGCCGTCGGCGTTCTATCAGGACACCGTCACCAACCACTACGCCCGCAAGATCCACGCGCAGATGGTCGACGGTAAGGCGTACGCGTTCGCCTTCGACGACGTCGGCGCGAACGAGTCGCTGGTGCACGACGGCAGCCCGCAGCAGGCGTACATCACCCTGGATCCGTTCAGCTGATCCCTTTCGCCGAACCTCCCGGCCGGGTGTTCTCGCACCACCCGGCCGGGAGGACTACCACGCCGGCCGCACGACGGATGCGCCCTGCTGGTCGATGAGGTCGCGGAGCTGGTGGCGGCCGGCGATGCCGAGCTTGGGGTAGGAACGGTAGAGGTGTGAGGCGACGGTGCGGGGGGACAGGAACAGCCGGTCGGCGATCTCGCCGTTGGTCAGGCCCTGTGCGGCGAGGATCAGGATCTCGCGTTGCTGGGCGGTGAGCCGGTCCAGCGCACCGGGGGCGACCGGCGGAGCCTGCACGGTTACCCCGCAGGCGCGCAGCTCGGATTCCGCTCGCCGGGTCCACGGTGCCGCGCCGAGGCGGCGGAACGTTTCCAGGGCGGTCCCGAGGATCGGCTTGGCGTCGTTGATCCGCCGCTGCCGTCGCAGCCAACTCGCATAGTCCAGCTGAAGCTGGGCCCGTTCGAACGGCCAGGTGTCCCCCGCGGGATCGGCCAGCGGCGCGGCGAAAGGCGCTTCGGCACCGGCGAGGAGTCCGCGGGCGCGGGCCGCGAGTTGTTCCAGCCGTGGGCCGGGCGCGTGGCTCACGCCGGCGAGCGCGCGCTCCAGCAGTGGCTTTGCTTCGAGGTGCCGTTCGGCGCGCGCCCCGGCGGCGGCGAGGTCGGCGATGGCCAGGTAGGAGAAGTGCTGGTGCAGGGGCGTGCCGTCGCCGGCGAAAAGCTGGCTGAGCTGCGCGTACGCGGACACGTAGTTGCCCTGGGCCAAAGCGGCTAGACCTGCGGCGTGCCAGATCCGGGCGGCGAACCCGCGGTATTCGGAGGTGTCGACGGCGGCGCGCACCCGGGCCAGCAACGGTGCGACCCGGTCGTGGTCGCCGCGCATGGCGGCCACCGTAGCCGTGGTCAGGTCGGCCGAGCCCGCGACGGTTTCCATCTTGTAGGCCGCGGCGATGTCGTTCGCCTCCCGGCCGGCGGCGAGCGCGTCGTCCCAGCGCCCGCTGTCGATGCAGGCCCACTGCAGCGCCGAAATCACGCCGCCGCTGGCGCCACGGACGCCGGGGGCGCGCAGCCGGCTGAGGGCCTCGCGCAGCAGCCGGACCGCCAGCTCGGTCTCGTCCAGGACCCAGGCCGCCGCTCCCACCAGGCCCGGGTCGCCGAGCGATCCGCCGGCCATCCGCCGCAGGGCGGGGACGGTTTCGGCGCGCTCGCCGAACGGGTCCGTGCAGGCCCTGATCCAGATCCGGTACTCGTCGGCACGACCGTCCGGCCACGGCACCGACCCGTCCAGGGCGGCCAGGGCGGCACGTGCCCTGGCGCAGACCTCGGGGAGTCCGGTCTGGTGGGCGACGGTGGCGGCCAGCCCGGTGGCTTCCCACGCGATGTCCGGCCGCCGCGGCGATGCCTCGGCCGCGACGGAGAGAAGTGTTCCCAGAGCTTCGGTGTGCCGGTTCGACCAGAGCAGCGACCAGCCGATGTCCAGCCGGGCGGCGATCCGCAGGTCCGGGTCGGCGGTCAAGGTGAGCACCTGGCCCGCCAGTTCGCGGACCCAGTCGGCTTGCCCGGCGGGGAGGGCGAGATCGGCGGCGGCCAGCAGCCGCCGGGCCTTGGCGGGCTCGCCGGGGCTGAGCGCGGCGGCGCGTTCCAGGGCGCGGGCCGCGGCGGCGGCGCCACCGCGGCGCTGGGCCTGGGCCGCGCTGTCTTCGAGCAGCGCGGCTATCTGCTCGTCGGGTTCCAGTGCCGCGGCCGCCCGGTGCCAGGCGTAGCGGTCAGGTTGGTCGCGGAGCGCGTCCGCGACCTGCTGGTGCGCGGCGGCCCGCTCGGCGAACGGCGCGGCGTGGTAGACGGCCGACCGGGCGAGCGGATGGGTGAACTGCGGGCCCGACGGGTCCAGCCGGATCAGGCCCGCTGCTTCCGCTGCGGCGAGGGTGCCGGCGGAAAGCCCGGGCACCGCCACGGCGGTCAGGTCCGGGCTGTCGGCGGCCGCGGCGAGCAGCAGCGCGGATCGCGCCGCCCGGGGCAGGGCGGCGTATTGGGCGGCCAGGATGGCGGTCAGCTGCCCGGTGAGCGGGAGCGGCTCGGCGGCCCAGCGGCGGCCCGCATCGGGGTCCGCGGCGATCATCTTCGCCAGCTCGATCAGCGCCAGCGGGTTGCCGGCCGACTGGGCGAGCACCTGTTCGCGGGGCCGGCCATGCGGTGGGTGCGGCTGAGCGTCCAGGAGGCGGCCGGCGTCCGGCAGGGTCAGCGCCGGCAGCAGCAGCTGCGGGAAGTCCCGCTCGAAACCGGCGGGGGGCACGTTCCCTCGCACCGCGGCCAGCAGCACGAGCTGCTCCGATTCCAGCCGGCGGGCGGCGAAGGCGAGCGCGTCGAGGGAGGCCCGGTCCAGCCACTGCGCGTCGTCGGCGGCGACCAGCAGCGGCTCGTCGTCCGACAGCCCGGACAGCAGGGTGAGCACGGCGATCCCGGTCAGCAGCGGGTCGGGCGGCGCGGGGTCCTCGGAAAGCGCGAAAGCGCCGCGCAGCGCCTCGGCCTGGCGAGGTGGCAGGCCGGCAATGCGGTCCAGCACCGGGCGCAGCAGCTGGTGCAGCCCGGCGAACGCCAGATCCTGCTCCGACTCCCGGCCGGTCGCCGCCAGGACCCGCACCCCCGCCGACCTGGCCGCCCGCGTGGCCTCCGCCAGCAGGACGGTCTTGCCCATGCCCGGTTCGCCCAGGAGCAGCAAAACCTGACTTTCCTTGTACGGCGGGGCCACCAGTTCGGTCAGCCGGGACAGCTCCGCCCCACGCCCGACCAGGCTCGTGACCTTCACCCGCCGAATATAGGCCCGCCCATCGGCGCGGTGGTCAGGAAGTGGCCCTACTCAGCGACCCGCACTTAGCTGCTTGCGGGCCGCGGCGACAAGCTCGTCATTGGTGTTGGCGTGACCGCCGAGCCCCCAGCCCCCGGGCACGGCCTCGGTCAGGAGCACCCAGGTGCGATCCGCGAGTGCCGGGTCGCCGGCGGCGTCCGCGACCATGCCGGTGAACCGGCTCACCACGGCGAGCTGCTTGTCGCGGTCGAGAGCACCGGCGTTGGTCAGCACTTGTACGCGTACGTAGTTGGAAGCCCCGTCGACGTTCGACAGGTCGCCGGCCGGCAACTCGTGGACGAAGGCGGCCGTGTTCTCGCGGAACATCGGGATGTTCGGGACCTCTTCGATGGCCATCAGGGTCGCCGCGAGATCCGTGGCGAGCTGGTGCTTGTCCGCGAATGTGCCCGCCGTGGCGTACACGTCGATCATGGGCATTGCATGGTCCTTTCGGTGCGCCCGGGACAGGGCGCGTCGCCGCTGGCTGTGGCCGCGTACACGATCATGGCCACCAGCATCTGGCCGCCCACCGCCGTGAGGTATCCGCAACATGACTGCACTCGGGCCGTACTCGGACCGTCACCTTACTGATGCCAGCGCACCGTCCTGGTGCGCACGATCGATGGCATGGGCGATTCTCTTGACCGGGTGCTGAGCGGCGCTCGGGACGGTGCCGGCGGTGTGCTCGTGTTGCGCGGCGAACCGGGGAGCGGAAAGACGACGCTGCTGCGGCGCGCGATCGAGCAGGCACCGGAGCTCCGGGTGGTGCACGCGGCAGGCGTCGAGTCGGAGCAGGAGTTCGGCTTCGCCGCCCTGCATCAGTTGCTGTTCCCCCTCTTTCCCGGTCTGGGCCGCATTCCGGGCCCGCAGCGGGAGGCGCTCGGCATCGCGTTCGGTCTGGCTTCCGCGCCGGCCGCGCCGGATCGGTTCCTGATCGGGCTGGGCGTGCTGAGTCTGCTGGCCGATGCGGCCGCGGACCGGCCCCTGGTGGTGGCCGTCGACGACGCACAGTGGCTCGACGAGGCGACGGTCGATGTGCTCGCGTTCGTGGCGCGGCGGGTCCGGTCGATGCCGGTCGCCGTCGTGCTCGCCGTGCGGGAACCGGCTCCCCGGTTGCCGGCCCTCGACGGCCTCCCCTGCCTGCGGCTCGGCGCCGAACCGCAGGCCGCGGCCCAGCACGACCTGGTGCGGCTCGCCTGGCAGGGCCGGGAGGCGGAGGCCCGGTCCGCGGCGGCGGATTTCGGACGAGACCGGAGCCGCGCCGAGGCCGCCGCCGCGGACCACGCCCTCACCATCCTCGAGCTGGGTCTCGGCCGTTACCGGGAGGCGCTCGGTCATGCGCTGGCGGTCTACCGGGATGGCTCGCCGGATCTTGGCGTACAGGTCATTCCCGATCTGATCGAGGCAGCCACCCGGAGCGGCCGCCCGGACGACGCCGGTCCGGCGGCGCGGCGGCTCGCCACCGGCCAGCTGCCCCTCGCGCCGGGGCTGATCGCGCGGTCCCGGGCGATGCTGGCCGGCGACGACGCGGAGCAGCTCTACCGCGAGGCGATCGGGCACTTCCGGAACGCGGACGCCGACCTGGCGCGCACCCGTCTCGTGTACGGCGAGTGGCTTCGTCGCCGGTGGCGCCGGCGCGACGCCCGGGAGCAGCTGCGCGCCGCGCAGGAGATGTTCTCCGCCAACGGTTTCGCCGCGTTCGCCGGCCGCGCGGAGGTCGAGTTGCGCGCTACCGGCGAGCGGGTGGGTAAGCGGGGCGCCGGGGCGCACGACCGGCTCACCGCGCAGGAGGCCGAGGTGGCCCGGCTCGTGGCGGACGGCAACTCGAACCGGCAGGTGGCCGGGCTGCTGTTCATCAGCGAGAACACGGTCCAGTACCACCTGCGGAAAGTCTTTCGCAAGATCGGCGTGAGTTCGCGTACGCAACTCGCCCGGGTCGTGCTCGACCAGGGCCGGGCCATCCGGAGCGACCTCGCTGTCGAGCTCGGATGGCCGGCCTGATCGCACTGCTGTTTCCGGCTCAGTAGAAGATGCTCAGGCGATCGTCGACCGCGGTCACACCGGGCGCCGCCCAGGCCGCCGCCACCGCGGAGTCGTGCTCCGCCCACGAGCGGACGTTGCCGGTCAGGATCGCCGTGCCGTCGACGGTTCCGACCGTGACGCTGTCGGAGTCGAGCTTCGCGTCCCGCTCCAGCGCCTTCTTGATCGCATCCTGCACATCGCCGGCGTACGGCCCGGGGTTGTCCAGGTAGATGTCGTTCTGCACGCCGAGCACGCCGAGCACGTTGCCGGCGATGAACGCGGCCTCGTCGCGCTGGTACTGCCAGGACGCAGTGCCGGTGAGCGTCACGAGCCCGTCCTTGACGGTCGCGTCGACGGCGTCCGGCACGAGCGTGTCGAGCATCAGCGCCTGGAGCACGTCGCCGCGGACGTCGGCGTCCTCCCGCCGCCGTTCGTTGAGGATGCGCACGTCCAGCTGGTTGTCCACGGCGACGACACCGAAGACGCGCTCGGCGGCCTTCTGCGCCTCCCGCTTCTGCCGGAAGCTGCCGACGGTGCCGCGCAGGGTGATCGTGCCGTCGTCGGCGGCCACGGCGACCGCCTCGCTGTCGATCTTGGGATCCCAGAGCAGTTCGTCGGCGACGTTCTGCTCCAGCGTCTGGTTGCTCATCGAGGCTCCTTCGTTCGGCGCACCCGCACTTCGCGGATGTCGTTGCAACCCAACGTAGGAGCGGGGCACGGCCGGTCGAATCACCGAATCCCGCAGCCCGAAAACGGCGCGGCGCCTGGGCATTTCGGTGATTCCAGGGTGCTATTCCCGGTCGTCCGGCGAAAGCGCCGCCAACGCCGCGGCGAGCGCGGACCGGGAGGCGATGCCAAGCTTGGGATACAGCCGGTACAGGTGCGAGCTGATCGTGCGGTGGGACAGAAAAAGCCGCTCGCCGATCTCCTTGTTGGTGAGCCCGGCCGCGGCCAGCTCGGCGATCTGTCGTTCCTGCGGGGTCAGCGCGGGCCCGGGGTGGCCCGCCCGGGTGGTGGTGAGACCGGTGGCGCGCAGCTCCCCGCGGGCCCGCTGGGCCATCGCGGCGGCGCCGATGCGTTCGAAGGTCTCCAGCGCGGCGCGCAAGTACCAGCGGGCGCGACCGGTCTCGCGGGCCCGCCGCAGACACTGTCCATAGGCGAGCTGGATGCGGGCGTGTTCCCAGGGCCATCGGGCGGCCTCGGGCGGCGACAGCGCCGCTTCGAATAGCGGGCCGGCGTCGGCGTCGTCCGCGGCCACAGCCTCGGCTCCGGCGGTGATCAGCGCGGTGCGGGGACTGATCCGGTCGATGCCGATCCGCCGGGCGGCTGCGACATGCGCGCGGGCTTCCTCGAGGCGGCCGGTGCGCACGGCGGCCTCGACCAGGTCCAGCACCACCCATCGGCCGGGGACATCAGGGCTGGGCGCGCCGGGCGGGTCGATGCGGGAGACCTGCACGTGCGCCTCCTCGAAGTCGCCCTCGCCGATAGCCGCGAGATTGCGGGCCGATCGGGCGTACGCCTCCGCCACCTTGATGCCGCGCGGCGCCGCCCAGGTCGTCGTCTCCTCGCTACGAGACCGGGCGAGGTCCACGTCGCCGCGCAGCGCGGCGCCGGACGCGAGCAGCGCCCGCAGCTGTTCCTCCCAGAAGTGGTAGCCGTAGGCGGCGGCCAGCTCCAGCCCCTCCTGGGCCAGGCGTTCCGCTTCGTCCCACCGCCCGCGGGTGTACGAGTCGTGGCAGAGCAGCATCAGCCCGGGAACGGCCATGGCGATAGCGCCGCCGTCGCGCTCCCGCTCGATCATGCGCTGAACCCGGTACCGGTAGTCGGCGAGGGTGTCCATCGCGACGGCCGCGAAGGCCAACGGGATGATCTGCCAGGGCGCCGCGTCATCGGGCAGATCCGCAAAGGCTTCGGACAGCCCATCGTGTACGGCGGCGGAGTTGCGGGTGGGATCGACGTAGGCGTCGTAGCACAACTGGAACGGGACCACTTCCGCCGGCTCGAACCGCGCCATCGCGGTCTTGAGCAGCTCCCACGGCTCCGGTCGCAAGACGTAGAGGCTGACGAGCAACAACGCGTACAGGATCCCGTAGCGGTCCCAGTGGTCGTCGTTCTCGGCGACGTCGTCGAGCGCCCGGACGAGCAGCCGGTACGCGGCCCGGACGTCGCTGTCATCGTTGGTGAGCAGGTGTGCGGTGGCCGCGAAGACCAGCCCGGCCGGGGTGTCCGGGGACTGCCCGGCGTCGGCCAGCAGCCGCGGCACCTCGTCGAGCTGACCGGTGATGGTGGCCAGGTACGCGGCCTCGACCAGCCGCCGGGACCGGTCGGCCGGGTGCGGGCTCAGCTCGCCGGCCCGCACCAGCGCCGCCACCGCGGCCGAAGCCGCGATCCGCCGCCGGTCCGCCTCCTCCGGTCTTCGATCCGCCTGGGTACCGCGTCGCCAGGCCGACAGCCCGGCTTCGTCCAGCGCCCGGGCCACTGCCTCGTCCGGTCCGGCCGCGGCCTCGGCGAGATGCCACGCCCGCCGCTCCGGATCATCGGCCAGGGCGGCGGCGAGGGCCCGGTGCGCGCTCCGGACGTCGCTCGCCTTGACGCTGCCCGCGACCGCCGACCGGATCAGCGGATGCCGGAAGGCGATCCGGTCGGCCGCCGGTTCGGCCCGGACCACGTTCGCGCGCCGGGCCGGAGCGAGATCGTCGAGGTCGGCGGCGCCCTGTGCGGCGGCCCGCAGCGTGGCCGGGCCGGCATCGGGCTCCAACGCCGCCAGCAGCAACAATCGCCGGGTCGGATCGCTCAGACCGGCGACGCCGTCGGCGAAGGCCGCCGCCAACCGGCCGGAGAGAGGCAGCAGCGCGGGCAGCGGATCCCGGCCGGACCGTTGCCGATCGGTCAACGACCCGGGAAGTTCCCGCAGGGCGAGCGGGTTGCCGGCCGCCTCCACGAGCAGCCGCCGCCGTGCCGCCGGCGCCAGGTGCGGCCAGCGGCTGTCCAGCAGCTTCACGGATGCCTTCAAAGCCAGCGGCCCGATCTCGCGTTCCGGCAGCCGCAGCTGGTCGACGACACGGTCCGCACCCGGGCGGGCGGCGGCGACAACGAGCAGGGGTAACCCGGCCGCGCGCCGGGCAACGAACGCGAGCGCGACAGCGCTCGCGTGGTCCATCCACTGCAGGTCGTCGGCGATCATCAACAGTGGACGTTCGGCGGCGGCGTCGCCGAGCAGCGCGAGAACGGCGGTTGACGCGGCCATCTCGTCCGGCAGCGATTCCGGCACGAGATCGAACAACCGGTGCAGCGTCGCACGCTGGTGGCCGCCGAGCCGGTCGGCGTGCTCGCGCAGCGGATACAGCATCTGATGCAGAGCCGAGAAGGGCATCTCGGCCTCGAACTCCACACCGGAGGCGCGCAGCAACCGCAGCCCGACGATCCCGGCGCGGTCCGCCGCGGCGTCCAGCAACGCGGTCTTTCCTACCCCCGGGTCGCCGCGCAGCAGCAGGCCGCGAGCGTCCGGATACGGCCCGGCAAGCAGCGAGTCGATCAGGTCCAGCTCCGCCGAGCGGCCGACGAGCTCGGTCATCGGCCGAGGCCGCGGCACCGGCCCGGTTCGGAACCGGTTCTCGGACGCTCTTCGATCCTCCGGGAGCGAAACGGTCATGAGCTGCCCCTCCAGCCGGACTCGGTTCAGTATCCGAGCCGGGGCGCCCGAGCGTCGAGGTGTGCGGACACAACGCCGGCCGGCCCGAACTGTCGCCGGCCACACCGGCGGACGGTCACTGCTCGCCGGCGACCGTCATGTCCTGGGTGCCGACCACCGAGAGCAGCCGGAGTGCCTCGGCGGATCGGCTGCCGAGCTCGGCCGTGAAGCAGACGAGGTACTGGTCGAGGGTCGGCACCGCGAGGGTGTCGCAGTTGAGCTGGAGCGTGCCGACCACCGGATGCTGCATGGTCTTGACGTGGTGGAAGCCACTCTCGACGTGGTGGTGGTCCCACAGCTCCGCGAAGTCGGGGCTGCGCCGGCGGAGCGTGGCGACCAGCGTGCGGGTGCGCGGGTCGGTGGGATAGCGCGCGGCGGCGGAGCGGAGCTGGCCGACGGCGAGCCGGCCGAAATCCTCCGCGCCGGTCATCCCGTAGTGCCGGGCGCCGGGTTCGGGATGCAGGAAGTGCCGGTAGACGAGGTTGCGCCGGGCCGGCGGGACGGCGGAGAAGTCCTCCAGCAGCGCCGCTGCCAACGGGTTCCAGGCGATCACGTCGTAGCGGGCGTTGACCACGAAGGCCGCGATCTCGCTCATGTGCTCCAACAGGTTGAGCACCGACGCGGGCACCTCCGAGGGCGGGCCCAGCGGCGACTGTGGAGCGACGCCGGCAAGCTCGAACAGATGGGTCCGCTCGTCGGCGGTCAGCCGCAACGCCCGGGCCAGCTCGCCGAGCACGCGCCGGGACGGGCTCGATCCTCGCGCCTGCTCCAGCCGGGCGTAGTACTCCACCGAGATGTGCGCGAGCCGGGCCACTTCCTCGCGCCGCAGGCCGGGAGTGCGGCGCACGGTGCCCGCGGGCAGCCCGACGTCGGACGGCCGCAGCCGCTCTCGCACGCTGCGCAGGAAGTCGGCCAGGTCCTTGCGATCCATGCTGCTCAGTATTCGCCCGGTCCCGGGATTCAACCGCGCCCAGTCTGTACCTGGTTGCGCCCTCCCTCCGCTCACATCATCGAACCGTGTCACGCCGGAACCTAGCGGAGGAAATCACCATGTCTGACAAAAAGGTCATCGCCGTCCTCGGGGCCACCGGGAATCAGGGCGGCGGGCTCGTGAACGCGATCCTCGACGATCCGGACGGGCCGTTCACGGTCCGGGCCATCACCCGCGACGCCAGCTCGGCGAAGGCCGTCGCGCTGGCCGCGCGCGGCGCCGAAGTGGTCGAGGCCGACCTCGGCGACGTCGTCAGCCTGCGCCGGGCATTCGCCGGCGCGCACGGCGCCTACGTGGTCACGAACTACTGGGAGAGCATGTCGCCGCAGGTCGAGCTCGCCCAGGCCGGCAACGCGGCGCGCGCGGCCAAGGACGCCGGGGTGGAGCACGTCATCTGGTCGACGCTCGAGGACACCCGCGCCGACCTCCCGCTCGACGACCCCCGGCTGCCGGTGCTGGAGGAGTCCTACACCGTGCCGCACTTCGACGCCAAGGCCGAGGCGGACCAGGTCTTCCTCGACCTCGACGTGCCGACCACGTTCCTGCGCACGACCTTCTACTGGGAGGCGTTCCTGCAGGGCTTCTCCCCGCAGCGCGGCGAGGACGGCCGGCTGGCGCTGACCCTGCCGATGGCCGGCAGCCCGCTGGCCGGGATCGCCGCCGCCGACATCGGCCGGGTCGCGCTGGCGATCTTCGCCGGCGGCAAGGAGTTCATCGGTACGACGGTCAGCATCGCCGGTGAGCACCTGACCGGCACGCAACTGGCCGAGGCGTTCGCCGAGCTGTACGGCGAGCCGGTGGACTACCGGCCGCTGAGCTACGACCAGTTCCGCGCGCTCGGCATCCCGGCCGCCGGGGAGATCGGCAACATGTTCCAGTACTACGCCGAGGCCGCCGACGACTTCACCGGCGTACGCGATCTGGCTGTGGTCCGTGCCCTTTACCCGGACCTGCAGACCTTCCGCGTCTGGCTGGCCGGGCACACGGACGCGCTGACCGCCTGATGCCGCCCCGAGTCGCGACCGGCCACAGCGGCCGGCCGCGACTCGTATCCCGGTCAGGCGGCCGGGCTGATCAGCCGGTGCACCGTCGCGGCGGCCCGGCGCGCCCGGATCGACAGCACCACCGCCGACGCCCCGTACACGATGCTGAACAGCCCGAACACCGTGGCGAGGGAGACCGCACCGATGTCCGGGCGGATGAACAGCACGATCGCGAGCGCGATCGAGACCAGGCCGCCGAGGATCCAGCCGGCCCGTTCGCCTGCGCCCTGGCCCTGCCGGAAGGTCAGCGCCACCTCGAGGAGCCCGGTGACCAGCGCCCAGGCGCCCACCCAGACGGTCAGCACCAGAGCGGTGATCCCGGGCCAGGCCAGCGCGACGATGCCGGAGACGACCGACAGCGCGGCCAGCAGCAGGTAGCCGACCACCGGCCCGACGCGGTCGCTGCTGAAGGCCCGCATGGCGTCCGTCACGGCGGCGAAGAAGGCGTAGACCGCGAACAGGATGACGAAGGCGCCGACGGTGACGCCGGGCCACGCCACCGAGACGACGCCGATGGCTACGGCGAACACGCCGCGCCAGAGCAGGGAAGTGGAGAGAGACATCGAAAACTCCTTCGTTGACTGCGAATACCGTCAACGTAGGAAGCCCGGCCCCGGCCTCGAATCACCGAACCTCGTAGTGTCTCCCAGGGCCAGTCAGAGGAGCTGCGATGTCCCCTTCACCAGACAACCCCCGGCACCACCCTGTCGTCTTGGCGGTGCAGGCCCAGCGCGCCGCCGACCTCCAGCTGCGGATCGCCGACGCGATCACCTCGTTCGCCGGGTCCATGTGGTTCGTCTATCTGCACGCGGTCTTGTTCACGGCCTGGATGCTGTTCGTCGAATCCGACCCGTGGCCGAAGCTGACCCTGGCCGTCTCGCTCGAGGCCATCTTCCTGTCCACGTTCGTCATGATCGGGCAAAATCGGCAGGCCGCGTTCCAGCAGGCCAAGGCCGACCATGACTTCACCGAACAGGAGCTGGAACTCAAGACCAACACCGAGCTGACCCGGCAGATCCACCGGCTCACGACCGAGCTGCACCGCCGCCTGCTCGACGAATCGGGTACGTAGGCGCTCGTTCCGCCCACGACGGGTCCGAGTCAATATGATCGCCGGATGGACGTGGCCAGCAACGCCGGACACCTCGATCGGGAGATCTCCCGGCTCGCCGAGGCGTTGCTGGGCCGGCTCGACGAGCTGACCGCGGCCATGGTGCGGCGCATCCAAGCCGAGGTCAGCTTCTACGTGGACAGCGCCATGGTGCCCTACGACGACCTGCGCAAGGACTGTCAGGCACAGCTGAGCGCGATCCTGCCGACCCTCGGCGGCCCGCTCGCGCCCGACACCGCGTACGCCCGGCAGAGCGGCCGGGAGCGTGCCACCGACGGTGTCCCGCTGCCCAAGGTGATGGACTCCTACCGGGTGTCCGGCCGGTTCATCTGGGAGGCCCTGGTCGCCGAGGCCGAACGCACCGGAACGCTGGACAGCGCGGCGCTGGTGCGCGCCGCCTCGAAGATCTGGCTGATCCTCGACAGCTTCACCCAGGCGATGGCCACCGCCTATCGGGACGTGGTCACCGAACGGATCATCGCGCACGAGCACGAACGATCCGCGTTGGTGGCCGCCCTGCTGGATGGCCGGATCACGGACAACCAGACACTCTGGGAGAGCGCCGAGGCGCTCGGCATCTCCCGTCGCGGACCGTACGTCGTCGTCGCCGCCGAACTGGCCAACGTCGGCCGGCAAGCGCTCCCGGAGGTGGACGCCCGGCTGCGGGCCCAGGATCTAGCGTCGGCCTGGCGGCTGCTGCCCGACCTGCAGGTCGGCATCGTGGTGCTGCCGGAGCAGAACGGCGGCCTGGACCGGCTCGTCGCCGTGCTCGACCGGCAGGCCCGCCTCCGGATCGGGATCAGCCCGCCCTACCAGAGCCTGGACGGCACGCGTACGGCGCTGCGCTTCGCGAAGATCGCCATGTCCGGGGTTCGGTCCACCGGGCCCAAGGTGATCGTTTTCGACAAGTCACCCCTGGCGGTCACCGCGGCAAGCACGCCGGAGGTGATGGCCCGCATCGTCGGCTCCGTCCTCGGCCCGCTCGACCGGTTCCCGGCCGGTGAGCGCGCGACCCTGCTGGACACGCTGGAGGCGTGGCGGGACTCCGGCGGCTCCACCGAGCAAGCCGCCGCGGCCCTGTTCTGCCACCCCAACACCGTCCGGCACCGGCTGCGGCGCATCACCGAGGCGACCGGCCGCAGCTTCACCGCTCCCCAGGACATCGCGGAGCTCTGCCTGGCCCTGGAAGCCGCCCGGCAGCAGCAGAGCTGACCGGGCGGCCCGCGGCCGGGCTCGTCCAGCAGCGGCAGGCCCCGGCGCAGGGCGGCGATCTCCAGGTCGGCGGCCGTCACGGAACAGCCCGCTCCGCGACCTCGGGCTTGCCGTACGCCGCCATCGAAAGGTCCTGCCCGTCGGCCCAGGTCTTGAGCCGGTCGGCGTAGACCTGCTGGAGCATCTCGTGGAAGCCCTGGCCGAAGAGCACCCGCAGGGGCGGGTGGTCGGAGTCGACGATCTTGAGGAGCGTCTGGGCCGCGGCGGCCGGGTCGCCGGCCGGCTGCTTTCCCATCAGCTCGGCGAGCCGCTGGCGGAGGCCGTCGTAGCTCGGGTTGGCCTCGGCCAGGTGGCCGTTGGCGAGGGGATCCGGGTTCTTGCCCGACCTGGTGGCGAAGCCGGCCGGCTCGACCACGGTTACCTTGATGCCGAAGTCGGCGACCTCGTGGGCGAGGGTCTCGTTCAGGGCTTCGAGGGCCCACTTCGAGACGTGGTACGCGCCGCCGAGCGGCATCGCGATGAGCCCGGCGACCGAGGACATCTGGATGATGTGCCCGGCCGCCTGCTCGCGCAGGAAGGGCAGCGCGGCCTGAATGACCCA
>Ga0307512_10004235_pt1 | contig 15854 bp, 15 predicted proteins | sample 14_EM_MG_FD_200267 | JGI IMG/M metagenome (GOLD analysis project Ga0307512, IMG submission 200267) | Populus trichocarpa ectomycorrhiza microbial communities from riparian zone in the Pacific Northwest, United States - 14_EM | ecosystem: Host-associated > Plants > Roots > Unclassified | place... | reverse complement strand
GGCGCTTATCTACAAATAATGAGCCGCCTGCGGACTGATCGCGGTCGGAGACGAGAAACCGAACTTGTGCGTAGATACATAAGTATGTATCGCCGTGGTCTAGCGATGTAGGGGTCACATGCGATTGATGACCCCCCAACAAAAAAAAAAAAAAAACCCGTGCCGCTGTTTTTTTGTCCCCGATCCTCCTCCTCCTCGTCGTCGTACATATGTACGTAAAGCCTTACGCGAGTCGTCGCGTCCGGTGCTCCGTCCCTCAGGCGGGGAATATTTTTTTATTTTTTTTTGCCCATTCCGGCAGTTGGACCCCCTGCGTCGCGCGTGTGGGGGGAATGTACTTCATACAAAGTATATATCTACTTTGATACCGTAAGTATGTATTTGTCTCGGATAAGAGCCCTCTTTTTGAAAAGGAGAAAAGGTCTACATACATACAATGCAAGAACATACGCTAAAAAAAAAAAAGTCCACAATGCCACAAGGGTTCCTCCATGCCAGTTTATAGTAAGGATTTTCTCAGCTCGGAATATTGCGGGTATCTATGTAGGCCTGGCGAGGCTGAGGATATAGATATATACACCCCCGCCAACGCCGCGACCAAGATCACCAGTTTCTGCAACTCAACAAACATATAACTCCAGCAAATATTCATCGGGGGATAGGCATGAAACATGGCTATTAGCGATGCTGAAAGTGTGCCCGTCATCGTCAACCGCCATACGGCCGGACGTCACATGCCTTCAGGCAACACCCGGCAGCGGGCCACATTGTGACCCTCCTGCTTACATACATCTGGAGCAATGCTGGATAGATACGGTCCAGAACATCCCGTAAGGCGCCCCTCCATGCAGCAGTCTTGGCTCTCATCTCTCCGGGCGTGAGACGCTTGGTCTAGGGGGCACCCGCGAGGCTCTCCCGCAGCGAAGTAGCTAGCTAGCAACGAAACTCTTCCTGAGGTTGCAAATCTGTGATATCGACCGGAGCCTTGAGAGCAGCGACGGTAAAGCTATAGGAGACAAAGTCGCGAGCTGGGCTCCGAGGGCCTTCGTCCGTAGCAATGTGGAATCCTTGAATGACAGCAATCGCATGGGCCGCACGGAACGTCACGGGGGGAATCGGTCACCCTCTGCGGCGCCGTTGTGACAGGACAGGCAGAGCTCCAGGTTAGCGGACGAACTGACGGAGTCGTGAGTGAGTGGCGAGCGGCGAGCTTACAAACGACTGAGCGACCGGTGGTTGCGTGAAGAAGAAAAGAAGAGTGGGCGACGGCTCCGTATATAGTTAAGGATATCCGTCGCCCTGTTAACTGACGGCCATCTACTCTTCAACTCCCGGCGTCCCGCATTGCTTGTTCCCGCAGTATTCCGAGCCGAGAAAATCCTTACTAAAAACTGGCATGGAGGATCCCTTTCTGGCATTATTGTACTCTAGATACATACATAGACCTTTTCTCAAGTCGTTAACTAGCGCCGTAACGTACATTAATAAGCGGGCTTGGCGCCGTTCTTGGCAGCCTAAAGCGCTTGGTGCTTAGTCAAACCCCCCACGTCGAGTTCACTATCTATCGCTCTTTACTTCTTCTGGCTAAACTTAACTATTGGTTCGACAGGAAATTTTCCCTTCATACGTTGTGTGTGCCGACCCTGGTGAGGAGAGCACGCGCCCACCCCGTCCCACCCACCACCCCTGCCCGAGAGTGCGCTCACCGAGGTTTGTTGAGGAAGACTAGGCAGCCGTGAGGCGTTGGATAGATATCAGCCATGCACAGTCAAGCTTAGGTCAGCCTCCGCGAGATGGTTGTCTCTTCTGTGGAGGCCCTTCGTCAAACAAAAGTCCAATGTTTCCTCCACCGCCATCTGTGGAGATATGCTTTAGCTTGTAACACTCGTATGCACACCCTCCGGAGCCCGTAGACCACCTTTGCTGTCATCTATCCTGCCCCCCTCCCCCTAATTTGAATGCTGTCGTAACTGCTCGTATCTTCCGGGTGAGGTGTGTAGCTGGAGAAGGAAACTTGCGCAAGAGGTCTGCGGTTGCCTGTCTTCTTGGGCCGGGCTTCGATTCCGGTATCCGGGACGGACAAACTCCCAGGTAGGTAGCTCGACGTTATCGTCTTCGTCTAAAGTACAGTATTGCTGGTAGGTATGCAGACGAAAAAAACGAGAGAGCTGCGAATTGCAATACGTGCGACTGCAGGTATCCAGTGTGTTTAGCATGATGGAAGTAGCTCTGCCGTTCTCCATGTGATTCTTGTTGCCTTGATTCTTTGCTGGGGGTCTTGCGAGGGTCTCACGATGCTGCTCGGCTCAGGGGGCTGCAGCTCACGGCCATTTGTCACGAGCTTCACCCTACCAACCTCCTAATTAAGGGTAGGTGACGTTCTACATATTGCCGCCTCCACGCTAGCCCCAAGCGCACTAGCGCGCCACATGCGCTAAACCCTTTTCAAAGAGGACTCTTATCTGAGATAATAGATACGGTAGATACGCCAGCCGACTCCGCAATAAGTGGTACCTGCATGCGCGGTGCCGATAGATATCGCCGTCTCACATGGACGTGCCCCGCCTCCATCACCGCTGCGATGCGCACGATTTCCCTCCAGCATATGTACTCAGATACTCAACAGTCATCTGCAGCGTGGGGGAGGGGGGGGGAACGTCTACTAGTCTATCTATTTTAGATATATATTTGTGCATGCGGACTCGGCTCGCCCCCCCCCCCCACGGCCCGGCCGCGTTCGCCTGTCTCGCTTCGTTCCGTGACCCGCAGGGCTGGATCCGTCATCGCCCTTGGACGGATGGAGTATGTAGATACCACACCCCGACGCCCCCGCAACTCGCAGCACTCGAAACAGACGGAGAGTGGGAGAGTGTCGATCCCACGGGTTGGCCAGAGAGCATCGCCATGCGACTGAAGACGTACCTATGTATATAGTTACATACGACGCTACAGGAATCGTCGCGCGCATCGGCCGGGAGCGGTCTCTCGCGTATCCGCTTGCTGGACCTTGCATACATACATCATCAGCCAGCTGGCGAGAGGGGCGCGGTTTTGCTTCTTCCTCCGTCTTCGTCGTCTTCTCTGTTGCCGCCCCTTTATCGACGTCCATGGAACAACCTGCCTGCCCATATCTGCACGGAGAAACCCAGGACACTCCCCCCCAACCCAACCCAGCCCCCCCCACACATCGCAGGAGACCGACCGTCCGTACGTTCCAGCATGCTATGGTATCTTACCAACTGCGACCGAAGAGCTCGGGGCACCTAGTTATGAAGATACTAGTCGCCGTTCATGCTGGAGACCAGCCAGCCAGCCAGCCAGCCAGCACTTCTTCTCACCCCTTGGTGCGATCGAAGAAAAGCTTCGGAAGAGAAACAAACCGAGAAAAACAATATAATGCCCTGGACGCGGAAGATCAGAAGTTACATCGCTCTCGACATCTCGCTGACCTGCACGGTCTTGGTGATCACCGGCCTCAGGTTCCTCCACCAGCGTCGCCTCAAGCTCAATCCGCTGCCGAGAACGTACCTCGTCGGCAATGTCGCCCTGTGCACCGGAAACCTCTTCATCCTCGCGTGGGCCATCGTCAACACACGTGCGCGTGTCGAGTTGTTGCGATGGCTGGAAAACCCGGTTGGTCGTTCGCCGGTGCAGAATAATTCCACATCGACGGTGCGCCCTGCTCCCCCCCCCCCTCCTCCTCCCCTGGAGTTCGCTTCGCTCGGTTACTGACGGCCCGACAGTTCTTCCGGCTCGGAGGGTACTGGTACGTCTTCACGCTGTGGTTCATAAAGACTGCGTTCCTGTCGACGTACTACCGCATAGTGCCCTACTGCAATAGGTGGGCAAGGGGCGCTTTGTGGGTGACCATTGTTATCGTCTTTCTCGCATTCGTGGGGAGCTTAGGCCTCCACGCACTGTACTGTCTCCCTCTCGACGCTCCCTGTATGTCGTGGATGACGACCATCAACATCATCTCGGACATCGCATGTACGTAGTTAGTCCTTCGCTCCCACCACCATATGTCTCCAGCTGACGGCGATCGTGCAGTGCTTCTCATCCCGCTCATGGTCCTCCGCGAGATCCGTCTCGGAACCGTGGCCCGGTGGTCGCTCTGCTTCGTCTACTTTGTCGGCGGCATCTCGATCCTCGCGTCCTTCCTGCGGTACGTGTTCATCCGGCGCTACATCCCGGCCGACGATGAGTACGAAGCCATCGCGCTCAACGAGACCTTCGAGGTGTGGAACGCCGTCGAGTACTGCACCGCGAGCATCGCCTTCTGCCTGCCGTCGCTGCGGGGCCTGTGGCGGCGGAAACCGAATGTGTCGCCCGGGCCGACGTCGCTTGGGGGACTGGCGAGCTCCGTTTCCGAAGAGCGGCCGCCGCCGACGACGGAGGAGGATCGGGAGAGCACGAAAAGCCACGGAGAAGCGTCGTCGTCGTCGGATTTACACTGGCCAGTTGGAAGCGGGATAGTGGCGGCGGCGGCGGTAGTGCTGGCGGGAGGTGGTAGGCAGCGATGGTAGCAGTACGATCGATCGAGATGGAGCCGGCTCCTACGTAAACCGGTATCGGCATGATTTCCCTTTCCTTCCCTTTCCTTCCGTCAAAGCCTGGGTCGCACCGTTGCTATGTATCACACAAATACGAGACCGGATGCGGTAGACAGCCCCATATAGCCGGGTGCGGAGCGTACGTAAGGGAAGACGGGATCGAAGCGGCTCTTGGTGTCGCTGCTCGCGAGCGGGCTTGGGGCTAGTCCGCGCTCGGTTGGAACGATCCCGGGCGCTGAGCGGAAGGATGGCTGGCGGTTGGGGCTAGGGATCTCAACAGTCCAGCCGGGAAAACGAGTGAGACCTCATGTTTCCCTGGCTTCATAGCATATCTTGGGTGGTGAGTGGGTGAGCGGAATCGGATGGCGCATAGGGATAATAGCTGGTATCGCTGTCTGGAATCACGGGTACGCAGTTGACTGCTTGTTGTGTGTAGATAAGCAGGCTCGATGCTTGGCCACTGTGTGGGCGGTTGACTTGCGGTTCTCCGCGGAGTCGCTCGATGAAATTTTACTCCACTAGATAGGTAACTGGTACTAGCTAGCGTTGGCCCACGGGCGCCCGCCGGCAACTTAGTCCGACTGCTGGGCCCATCCAGCCGGACTGGGCCATCAGAAAGCCCGGCCCGGACTGGACCGTCCCAAAATCCCGCGGGCCGGCCGGATCACCGAGACTGGCTGGGGCGGTGGGTAGTGGTTAGGTTAGCATCGCTCTCCGAGTGTCAATATCGCATGGAGGGGGGCGGGACCGCAGCGTCCGTGTCTGAATTTCCGTAGTAACTAATTATTCCTGGGAAGTGCGTCGCTGGCGAAAGTTTCGTGGAAATATAAAGTCTAAACTTCTGGCCAGTCGCCGTATCTTCACATTTACGCCTTCGAAATCCTATTCTTCACCCTCTTCCTCGTCCTCCTCATCCTCCTCGTCCTCCTCGTCCTCCTCGTCCTCCTCGTCCTCCTCGTCCTCCCCCTCTGCTTCCGAATGGTCTGGTGTATAAAAAGCTTCCTCCTCATCTTCCTCCTCTGTTTTCTCCACGGGTTCGGGCATCGTTAGGCTACCATCCTCATTGACGATGGGTACGTTCTCGGTCAACGGCACTCTGAAGCGCCGCTCCCTACAGAGTCTGTGGCGATCACTCTCCAGCGGTGGCGGGCCGTCGTTCTTCTCGTCCAGACATACCTGGTACATGAAGACCGATTTCTGATCGATGCTGTCGGGCAGGTTAGAGACGAAGTCGTAGCGATCGGCGTCGCAGCCGGGCTCGCAGTACGATACGACGTGGGTGCCAAGGTCGTCCCCGCTGCCGAAGATGCTCGCCGGAAACGGGAACAGCGCGTTCTGCCATTCCGATCCGTGCACGTGTCGGTCGAACGGGACGTCCCACGGCTCGTCGGGTGAGAACCGGTGGGGCGGGTCCCGGAGGAACCCGGTCCGTGGCCCGGTCCGCGGCCACTTCTCGAGCAGCCGCATTGTCCGCTCCATGTTGCGCGTGAGTAGAAGTTCGGCCTCCTCGAGCAGCTGCTCTTCGAGGACGTCGGCGAGCGCCTCGTGCAGGAGGTAGTTGAGGTCCTCGGCTTCGTTCGCGGCTTCTTGCAGCAGCAGCCATATGTCTCGTGCGGTTTCGGCGGTTTCGTACGAGCCCTCGTCGACATAGAGTGTCGAGGCCCACCCGGAGAAGATGTCCATGGGCGGGTCCAGCTGGTGACGGCTGAACAAGGCGAGGTCACCGACTGTGCAGGGATTACATATAAACAGCTTCGTGTTCATGCTGAGGAGCTCAAGGTATTCTTCGTTGATTTCGGGGTTCTGATGGGACCGTCCTTGCTTCTACCCGAAAGTTAGCCCTCGAAGGGTGTTCGCAGAAGACGGGTACGTACTCTGACCCACCGAGCCGACTGGAAACGGGAATTACGCAAGGAAGCGAAGTGCTGCACTACTGGCTGAGTGGAGACCATCAGGTAATCCGGGCTTTCGCGGTCGAATGCCGGCGGGAGTCGGAGCATCTCCAGCAAGAATTCCGCCCTCTCCGGCTGCCAGCCATCCTCGTCGAACGCATCTTCTAGTTCCAGTAGCTCCTTGCGCTCATCGGCGCCGAGTGCGTCCACTTGTAGCACTTGGTGGTCCGCGAGAACGTAGCTCCAGATGGTCTGCAACCCCCATTGCCACGCCATCTGCGACGGAGTTACGCCCGCTTGATTGGGTGCTTCCGGGTCAACTCCGTTGGCTAGCATCATCCGCAATCTCATAAATGCCTTAATAAAAAGCAATTGAACATGCTGACGATATTCTTGTCGGATCCGGCAAATTTCTGTGGTGGGGAACGGTCAGCGTTTGGATACAGTAAAAGCTCCTCGGCTCCCCATGGTCGAATGCGTAACACACCCGTGTCCAGGTTGCGCAGTACCACATGCAGCATGCTGTTTCCTTCGTCATCCGCCAGCCTGGAGAACTCTCCGACCGAGCGCAGAGGTTCGCAGTTGAAGCACTCGATTAACTTTGCAAGAACTGCGAGGGTGGTGGAATCATCGCTGACCACGATCTTGAACAGCTCGTTGAAGACTTCCTCAATGTCGGGGTCCTGGTGGGTTGCCATGACGAAGATCTGGCGTAAATCCGGTAGGCTCATCCAGGCTCTAGAGAATCATAAGCCGAGGGAAAGAGGAGGGGAAATCGTCTGGATTGCTTACATTCTAGCATTGCAGTTGGCTGGACATATTAGGAGAGTCATACCGGGATATCTGTGATTACACCTGTGGCGATACCACTGTTCTTTGACCAGCCAGTTCCCTTGGCCGTCCGCAGCGTCGCTGACAAGGCACGGGTCACACTTTTCTTCTAGCAAAACACGTATGACTTCCTTGCTGGTAGCGTAGAAGAGTGCAGACCTTCACAAGAAGATGTCGATCATCGATCAGCGGAGTGCTACGCACAGAATGGGCCCAGAACTCTACTGACCGTCCAAAGCGATCAACCGCATTCACGTCCGCGCCGGCTTCGATGAGCAGCCGGCAAAGGGTCCCGTTACCAGAATGTGACGCGGCCTGTCACCCGTCCCCTCGGTCAGACCGAAGAGCCCATTTCGCCACGGCTGAGTAGGAAGTTCTTACGTGCAACAACGACCATCCGTCCGCCACTGGCGATACAGAATTGGGGAACGCGTTTCCTTTGACGAATAGCGTTCTGACCGTCTGGAAATCTCCCACAGAGCACGCCGCGAACAGTTCCGAGTCCCATGCTAGAATGGCAGCCGTCTTCAGGCTCAACGAAGGCGTGGTGGAGTTACGCAGTCGAGCGATATTCCCGACGATTTGCAGGTTGGTCAGCCAGAAGCCTGGCTCGAAAGAAAACCCGAACTCCCAGGAGCCGCCTTTCCCAGAATCCGAGTCGGAGCTGGTGTACGTTTGGAGTGTGCCGAAGACGGTCCGGTAGCGGCGATGCTGACGTCGGCGAGAAAGCACCTTCCGGGACCAGATGCCCGGGCTAGGTGCTCTCGCCGAAGAATTCGCCTCCCCAGTGAGCGCGTCATAGCCGAGTTCTCTGCGGTTGAGCCACAACGCGTCTTCGAGGTTATCCGTGATCTTCGACTGTAGCTTTGGAACGATCTGTCTCCCCACTACGTCCTGGAGGGCTGGCAGGACCTCCTTCGCGAACCCGGCCCCCATCGATGCTTTGAGCTCAGACCGGAACTGCTGGGATAGTTCCTTTACGATCTCATTACGTAGGCTGTTGCGGGTTTCCTCGGCACCGAGAACCTGCAGCTGTGTGTTCATGGCCTCAACCGTGTTCGACAACGAGAGTATGGAAATCGGAAGCGCCTGTTGTCTTTGTAGCTGGGCATGCAGGGCGCTCTGCGTCGAAATGAGTGCTTGGAAGTCGACGCCTTGCACGCTTTGGTTTATCGACGCCAATTGAGTGTGGAACGACCCCAATGTGCTCAGAGTTTGTGACGCGGAGGCTTCCAAGGAGGGCAACACTCGCTGGTTGGTGTCGTGTATGGAGGTCACGATCTGCGTCGTGGAATCCGATACAGATGCGGCGACCATACCTAACCCACTGCTCGATGTCAGCACCCCCGCGCCGAAGGCAATTGGACTTCTTTTACGCACACGTTCAAATTTGTTAGGTGCAATAGGATCGTGGCCTTGTGGATGGCCAGCAGCTCAATGAGCTGCTTCACATCCCCCGCCTTAAGTTTCCACTTCATACGGGCCAGTGACAGAGTTCCCGAAGCGCCCAGGTTGACGGCGGACTTTGTGAGTTCGTTCAAAGTCCGGAGGTTAACGTGACACCGCTTCACCTCAGCCCCGAGAGCTGTGATAACCTCCTCGTGCTCGCTCGCTTTTGCGTGTCGGGATAGATTCAATATCCCGTCCAGCGCTTCCGTCAGGCCCACCAGACCTTGCCGTAGCAGCATGACTTCCTGCGGTCCGTCGCGAAGATCGATATAGACCTTGTGGATTCCCATGGCGAGCTGCATGACTTGGCCGGTAAGGCTAATGAGCCCAGCCACGCTAGCGGCTAACGAGAGGGGTTCCGTCATGATGGGGAATCGACTGTTGAGGTGTGTAGAGGGCAGTTCGCGAAGTCGAGGGGAGAGACGAGCTTTAATACCCTGGGCGGGGCAGACAAGCCGGAACACAGTGCCACCGATGGTCACACAAGCCCAATTTTCTGCCGCCGCGCACGCCTCCCTACCAGTGCTGCATTGCTGACGTTGCGCGCCTGAAACAGAAATTTCCGGCGAGCCCGAAGTAATTTTTATCCGTTGTCGGTGCGTGTACTTGCTCGAGTCCCCTGCAAGTACACGTCCGTTTCGCAGACGGTAGATACACAGTGGGCTCGGAGGTAAAATCGAAGCGGACGTGGGTATGCTCATGAAGCTAAAATAAAAAAGAACTATCTACGCGCTTCAATGCCATGCGGAGCGCCGAGCGGGGTAGTGTGATAGCCGCGTGCTAACAATTGGATCGGTGCACGAGTCGCCCCCACAAAACCGTGCCATGATCGTCAACGCGCCCACCTAGCAAACACGCGGGCATGTTATCTACGCTCACTTCCATTGCATTTTACATCCAGAAACTCATTCCATTCCATTTGAGAGTTTTGAGGACCCATATTGCCGCTGATGGCCATCCAGTAGGGGAGGATTGGCCAGCCAACACTGTCCGGAAGTCTCGCAACGGGTATCCACCCTGTAGAGTGGCATTCATTCAAAGGAAATCATTGACACGCTCAAGCATAATCCGCTCACTACGAGTCACTCGTCGACGGAACGACTCCCACACAATCTCTTCGCCCGCGTTGTGTTTGTGGTGGGGAGCCTTGGATAGGCTGTACCAAAATCCGACCGGCTGCAACCGCACAACATCCGCCACTCATCCCGGTTCAGGGAGTTTGTACGGTTACACGGCAACGGACAGGTGATTTTTATTTTGTTTTTTTGTTTTTGCCCACCGGCACCGGATCGTAACGGATCGTCCCTCCTCCTGCAATTCTTCCGCCGCACGGGAGCGCCTGAACCCTATCCCTATCCGGGAGCTGATCGTGAAATCTAGAATGGTTCCTACTTATGTACACGATGTCTGGGGTAGCTGCATAGTGTCCCTGGCTCGACATACATATATCCCGGCGCGATAGGAACCGCGCGAGAGAACGGCAGCACGTGCACCCGCGGGGTGAAATTCGAACCGGAGCTTTTAGTTCCTGATCCCTCGGCTGCTCTATGCGGGGGGAAATTTGGTGACGATATCTATGTACATACGGGCTCGGGAGATGCTCCATATGGAATCTGCTGTGATTTGAATATGGAACCCTATCGATCTCCACGTGGGCGATTGTACGCAATGCCCTACATAGATCCACCGAGAGGCTCGATGTCTTCATAAAACCACAGGTGTCCTCCCTCTCGCCGTGGGTCCGATAGATTGCGGCCAGATTCTTATCAGGACGAAGGCCATCGTCGCCGCCACCATGAAGTCCTGCATTCTTTCCACGCTTGCTACCTACCTGGCCTCTGCTGCCGCACTGTCGATCGCCGAGATCAACGGTCCCGCGTGGTTGTCTCCGTACAACGGAAAGACCATCGCCAATGTCACCGGCCTGGTGACCGCCGTCGGACCCTCTGGCTTCTTCCTCCAGGACGTGGGTCCTGCCAACTCAGCCAAGTTCGAAAAGAAGGGCATTGCGTCCTCGGGAATCTACGTGTTCAACTCCACCGCGGCGAAGACGGTAGCGTCGGGAGACATCGTCACCATCGGCTCCTCCAGGGTCACGGAGTTCCGCTCCTCTTCGGCGTTTCTCTACCTGACGGAGATCATCAACCCAACCAACATCGTCAAGCTCTCCTCGGCCAACACAGTGGTGCCGATCGTCCTGGGAAAGAAGGGGCTGTCCCCTCCCAACACCCAGTACTCGGCTTTGGACAACGGTGACATCTTCGGTCTTCCCAACGGCGCGAGCTTGCTCTCCGCCACCAATGCTACCCTTGCGCCGACCACGTACGGCCTTGACTTCTGGGAGAGCTTGGTCGGCTCGTATGTGCAAGTCACCGCGCCTGTGGCGCTGGGCACGAATAACAACTTCGGCGACGTTTGGGTCCGCGGCGACTGGGAGGTCACCGGCCTCAACAAGGCAGGAGGCCTGACTATCACCACCGGTATGTGTACCGTTCGTGATGCCGCCCAGAAAGACAAGACTGACAACACCCAGATTCATCCACCTCCGACGCAAACCCGGAAGCCATCCTGATCGGCGACCCACTGGACGGCACCGACAACGCCGATGTAAAACTCGGCGACGTGCTCGGCCCGATCGAAGGCGTTGTGACTTATTCCTTCGGTTTCTACCGGATCCTCCCCAAGACCGCCGTAACGGTGACCTCCGCCAGCTCCGGCGTCGTGCCCCCGACCAGGCTCGTCTCCAAGTACTCCTGCAAGGGGATCACCATCGGCCAGTACAACGTTGAGAATCTGATGCCGACATCGCCGCATCTTCCCGCGCTGGCCGCGCACATCGCGGACTACCTCAAGACGCCAGACCTGCTCTTCGTGCAGGAAGTCCAAGACAACGACGGCACCACCAACGTCGGCGTCGTCTCGGGGAACGCCACGCTCGCCGCTCTCTCGGCCGAAGTCGCCGCACTCTCTGGGGTAACCTACTCCTCCGTCGAGATCGCGCCGGAGAATAATAAGGATGGTGGCGTATCGGGCGGGAACATCCGCGTGGCCTATCTCTACAACCCTGCGGTCCTCTCCCTCACGCCGGGGGTCGCCGGCAACGCGACCGACGCAACGGCGATCCTCCGGAGTGGTGCGCTGACTTACAACCCGGGCCGCATCGACCCGACGAACGCAGCGTTCACGTCCTCACGGAAACCGCTGGTAGCCTCGTTCACGATCAACCGCTCGCGAAAGCCGCTGTACGCCATCAATGTGCACTCCAGTTCGAAGGGGGGCTCGACCTCCCCGCATGGCGACAGCCGGCCGCCGATCAACGGCGGCATCGACGGCCGTCTTGCCCAGGCCGCCGTACTCAAGTCCTTTATCTCCGACGTCCTCGCCGTCGACGCCGATGCTCACATCATCGCCGCCGGCGACTTCAACGAGTTCGCCGGCGTCGCCCCGCAGAAACTCTTCGAAGACGTCATGTACGAGATGGACGTCGTCGCGGGGATAAGGAAGGAGGAGAGGTATACTTACATCTTCGATATGAACTCACAGCAGCTCGACCATATCCTCGTCAGCAAGGCGCTCAGCAGGAAGGTAAAGGCCTTCGAACATGTGCATGTCAACACCCACGCTGCGGTCGAGGTTAGCGACCAGTAAGTCCCTCCTACATATGTAGCCCTGGAGCTGTTGGTGAGTCGTGCTAACGCGAAGATAGCGATCCGTCTGTGGCGCTGTTCGGGGATATCTGCTGACGACGGGATGAGGATGAGGACGGGGAAGATGTATTGATAGTGTTTTCTCTATTTAATCATTAATCGCATGCGACCTACCTAGATCATGGCGATGCACACAGTCCAGTTTCTGTCCACTGTCCTTGCGGATCACTGCGGCTCCCCGGCCTCGCTCTGGCCTGTCCCGTAGACAACAGCGGGCCACCTGCGGACTGTGCGAGGTCGGGGCGGACGGTGAATAGGAACGTATAGTATATAATGTGATCGCCATGATCCGATAGGGTCGCATGCGATCAATGAATCATCACCCCATGGACGGAAGAAGTCTCCTTCTGCTCCTTGCTCCTCGTCTGCCGAGACCATGAAGGAGGGGGCGGGGAAGAACTGCAATCGTTCCTTAACCTCGGCCCCCACCTCCCCGGCCTCCAGTCTCCTCTCCTCTTCGCTTCCCTTCCGCTCCTACTCCGATGCCTTGCTCTGGGCGTCTTCCTCGGCCGGTTTCGGAACGAGCCTCCCCACATCTGTGGCGGAGAGGAAGTCCAGAATCGACTGGCTGCATCGCTCATCGGCGAAGAGGTCTCGGATCTTGAGTCGGTTCTTCCCCCTCGCGATCTCCTTCCGCACCTCTGCCCACAGGGTCTTCTGCTGGGCCTTCCAGTGGGGGTAGTGCTTGAAAAGGTGCCCCCAAGTCTGGGTCTGGTATGGGCACCACCAGCACTGCGGGGGTCAGTTCCTGGGCCAGGCCAGGTACTGACCAGTGAGGCGGCGGCCCGCCTTCAACTGGTGGGGCCTTGCGGCAAGCCGCTTGGTGGCCGTGGTCGGAACTGAGTTTTTTTTTTGTTTAATCGTACTCGCATTCAGCCTATGTAGACTATGGCTGCGTGCATTTTGACCGGTTCCCGTCCGCTGTCCGCGCGATGGCGGCACGTTGCAAGCTCCCCTTTGCCCGGCCGGAAACGAGTCCGGCTTCTGGCGTGGCTTCTGGTACATAACTACCGGCTGTACTAGTACTTCTTCCCAGCGACTTTGGCCCTTGGCTTCCTGCCACTTGCCCTCGGTTGGTCGAGTGCTTCAGGTGAGCGAGGGACCTTGATGGCAGGCGCCTTCGCCCGTGCCAGTCGCCCTACCGGTCGAGTCGGAGGTATTCCACGCCATGGGCGTCTGGCTCGTTGCCTGGGCGTCCGCGTAGATCGTCACACATGTATTGATAGTGTAATAAGATGTACTAGTACATTACACGCACTTTTGGTAATGAGGAAGGAAACGTTAAATTTACAGATTCCATTTCCATTTCCAATAAAAAAAGACCATAAGAATTACTTAAATAATACACCCGCAGTGCAACTTTCCATTTCCCGCCAGACAACGCCATATTCAAACGCAAATCCGAATACAAACAAAAGCAAACAAAAAAGCGAACAGAATCACCACTTCCCTCCTTCCTCGATCGAAAACAATCCTTTCTTCCTCGCGCCAGTCCACTTCTGAATCCACCCCTCCATACGCTCGCGGGCCTTCTTAGAGCCAACGTTGACGGTTGGGATGATCCTTCCGATGTCCAGCGCGCAGCAGAACATGCACAGTTCCCGGAAGCTGCTGTGTTCGCTGTATGGTACTCCGTAGCAGCGGACTTTGTCGCTGCCGCCTCGGGCGGGTGCCATATCCTTAATCGAGTACTCACTCTGCCAGTTGGGCGAGAATAATACGTCATCGAGCTTGGGGGATGTGGTTAGGCGCGAGGTGGGCGGTTTGTAGCTCCAGCCGGAGGGGCGGAAGGCAACGATGCGTGCGAAGGAGGGGTGTTGCGAGAGGTATGTGGACAACGTTGTTGGGTCGACAGAGCCGAGAGGCGTCAGGTGCACCTGCGCGGCGGAGGGGTCGGAGGTTAGGAGACGGGTGAGGGAAGGATCTTCGAGTTGTCGAAGAGTAAACAGTTTGTTCGATGGCGCGTAGATTTTGGAGCTGATGGCTTGAGCGATGCCTGTAGGATAGGATCAGTTGAACGTCCACCATCGGGAGATGTGGGTACGAACCGGTAGCAATTCGTTCCTTGCCGATGGAGTACGTCCCTACCACAATCAAGAGTCTACGCTTCGAAGGTGTAGTTCCGGGCTCCTCCTTGATCTCAACAGCCTTCGTAACGAAGCTGGCTAGGCTGCCAGAATCTTTCAAGTCCGGCGCCTGGTCGTTATTAAGGAGACGACACATCTCAGCGCATGCATCGATGACGCTCTTTTGAGTTGGAAACGCGTATTTCGGGTCGAGGTAGGTGGTATCAAGATATACTGTATCAATCCTCTGCGTGCGATCCTTTCCAGGGCGAAGAAGCGGGTGATCGAGGTGCTTCGGCTCTGCCCGGAAATCTCCACAATGCAAGACCCTGATCGGCGTTCTGCCTTTGCGGTTCTCAAATAGGAAGAGCATACTCCCAGGGCAGTGGTTGGCGTCAAGACCTCGGACCCTCACCCCATCGACTCCTGGAACCTCAATCCACTCTTCCCATGGGAGTTCAACTACCCACTGCGGATCGACTCTCAGTCTCGTACGCACAAGATTTGCGGTGACCCGTGAGCAGTATATGGGGCCGTGTTGCCAGGTCGAGGAAAGGCCAACGTAATGGTCCGAGTGAAAGTGCGAGAGGAAGTATGCGTGGCAGCCAGGAATCTTACCATACCGAAACGCGTCAACGGTAATCGGTCCGTTGAAAAGTGTCTTGTAGAAAGGACAGTTGCGCTCGATCGCCCTCTTTCCCTTCGATTCTGCTTCAGCTTTGGCAGCGGATGCCCAAGCGTGTTCTTCGGAGTTGTTAGTCATGATCTTCGCAAACGCTGATGTTTGTTTATTGAAGGTCTGATATCTGAGGGGTGCATGCGGATTTGATGTCTCCGAAGTAGGTGGCAACGTGTAAGTATTGCCGGATGTTCTATGCCCTGCGGGAGGCAGCATCGGACCACCGTCGAGGCAGCGATTGACGTGAGCATTCGCATCCGAGTTCGACAGCCTCGCAAAATTGGTTCCACACACGGGACACTTCGCCGTTGCAGGAAGTTGTGTGGCTTCGACTTGAATCTCGGAAGACTTCGCGATGGCCTGGGTATTTTGCCAGAATCCTCGTTCAACAGCTCTGGCAGCGGGGTCAAAATCAAAACTTGTCTGCGTTGCTTCCCACTCCTCAAACCCCACCGTGCCCTCGTCGTCGGACGCATCAGAGCCTTGGTTAGGTTCGTCTCCATCATAGTCCTCGTCCTCCTCTGCGTCCACCATATCCTGACCAGAGCTAATACTCATACTCTTGAACGTTGGCTGTATATGGCCCTCGGGCTCGCGTTGGCGCTTTCTGAACCGCTGTGTCTGTGTTTGTGTGAAGTCCTCGATTTCATCCACAACCTCAATCTCCGACGGCTTTC
>Ga0307512_10004234_pt1 | contig 15855 bp, 18 predicted proteins | sample 14_EM_MG_FD_200267 | JGI IMG/M metagenome (GOLD analysis project Ga0307512, IMG submission 200267) | Populus trichocarpa ectomycorrhiza microbial communities from riparian zone in the Pacific Northwest, United States - 14_EM | ecosystem: Host-associated > Plants > Roots > Unclassified | place... | reverse complement strand
AAATTTCATGGTCATATTTGAGTTCTACTCATTAAAACAAATCCAATGATATATATATGTTATATAGAATATGGAGGAATGTACTGACATATGTGCTCGCTGTCAGAGATGATAAGCTCTATGTGGGAGACAATGAGAGGAAGCACGTGCATGGATTTGGTTGTCCCATGTGACGCAACACAGCTAGCCTGCTCTGGGTGTCTGGGCAAGCTGGGGGAAACGCTGGGGATTTATGGGAGACTGAATGTGCCAAGAAGCTTTGTAATACGAATTTTTATTGTTATATTTGTGTTCTACTTGTTAAAACGATTCTAATGATATATATATGTTATATAAAATACGGAGAATGTGGTAACATGCATGCTCACTGTTGGAGACGATGAGCTCAGTAGGTGGTGATGAGGACGCGAGGACGTGTTGTCAATTGCTGCTGAGGGAGAGGAAGCACGTGCATGGATTTGGTTCACAATGCGACACGGCTAGCCCGCTCTGGGTGTCTGGGCAAGCTGGAAATTTATGGAGACTGCACATGCCAGGAAGCTTTGTAATACCAATTTTAATGGTCATATTCATGTTCTACTCATTAAACCAATTATAATGATATATATATGTTATATAAAATACGGAGAATAAAGTAACATGCGTGCTCGCTGTCGAAGACAATGAGCTTGGTGTGTGGGTGGCGATGAGGACGCGAGGACGCGTCGTTGGAGGCTGCTGAGGGAGAGGAAGCACGTGCATGAATTTGACATGGTGTTGTGGTTCCCATGCGACGCAACATGGCTAGCCAGCTCCAGGTATCCAGACTGGGGATTCATGGGGGACCGCATGTGCCAAGAAGCTTTGTAATACGAATTTTTATTGTTATATTTGTGTTCTACTTGTTAAAAAGATTTTAATGATATATATATGTTATATAAAATACAGATAATGTAGCAACATGTGTGCTCGCTGTCAGAGACAATAAGCTTGGTGTGTGGGTGATGATAAGGACGCAAGGACACATCGTTGGAGACTGCTGAGGGACGGTGCACAGGCAAGAGGACTCTGGCGGATCATGTGGTTGGTCTTGGACTTATCGTGGGTACTAGCTAGCCAGCTCCAGGTTTCTGAGAGGGGCACAGGCACAATGCTGAGGCCGTGGGTGCCAAAACATTTCATAAGTGGCTTTGTCATCATCATATTTGTATTCTACTCATAAAAACAATTTAAATGATATATAATATGTTATATAAAATATGAATTGAAGGGTAATATGTGTGCTTGCTGTCAGGCATGACAAGCTCAACGTTGAGGTGACGATGACGTGTTGTTGAAGGTTGTTGGAGGTTGCTGGAGGTGTGGGAACTCCTAGAGAAGTTACTTGGACACGAAAGAGCATGAACAGAACACATGATAAATCTCCGAAAAGCTGGGTACTGCAGGATATTGCTGGGGGCTGGGGAGCCTAGGAACCTCTCTATTCAGGCAGGCGAATGTCACCAACATTCGCCTGTCACATCAACAGGTTAAGTGTGACACTTAGGTGTCTCTCGCGTTCTGCATAATCAGAGAAGGCTTCTTTGAATCGCTTTTCAAGTTCTTTCCAAGCATTGGATCGTCGTGGGATCATGCTGGGATCCTCTACAACACGGCGAAGCCATCTGTCAGCTGCGTCGACCTATCCTTCGCACTTTGGTCCTTCCAAGAGTGAGAGGAAATAGATGCTATGTATGATTGGATCTTTTGCGATGTTGGCCCTATAGTTCATAAGCATAAATTGATTGAAGGTGGCCAAGAATCTTGTAGTTTGGGAGCGATCTCCATTGAATTTGTCAGGGTGAATACCTTCAAGTCTGTGTGCTTTATCTTCCTTGTTGTCTAGGGGAAGATTTTCAAGGGTAAAGGGATCGTCTCCAGTGCCGCGAGGTTGGCAAGGAGGTTTGTCACGTGCTGTTTGGGATGAGTACATTCCAAAGGATCCAAATACATCCTTGTATTTGGGTCTGTACTCTTCTTCATCTTTATCACTGGAAGGATTGTCAAATGGAGTTAAGGGTCTGTATGTTTGTTCTCCTTGTACTGCCTTAGTAGCGGCTGTCATAGCTTCTTCAAAAGGCCTAGTTTCCTTGGGTTCGGACAGTCCTTCAGCACGAGATGGTGGTCAGGAAGGTTCTCCACTTTGTTCGAGTAGAATGAAGTTGATTCTGGGAAGTGGGTGGTTTTTGAGTCCAAGTTCATTTCAAGCCAGTCGAAAGCATTCAAATTTGTTTCCTCAGACACACACTTCAAACCATACGCCATAGACGTTGCTGACAGATACTAGTGCATTATTGAGTCTGGCATAGTAGCCTGTGTAGGGTGCTCCGGTCTCTTGACTACTGAGTAAATGTCACACATTTTCAGTAAATTCAGTGGGTACGCTGTCCTTTGGTTCAGGAATCGTGTTGAATGGGCATTTGAGATTACTCAAAGCTTCAGGAGATGTGTCTTCGGTTTCGGGTAAGTAGCGGATGTGCCAATCTTTGGATCAGCTTTTTCCTTTCACGTCTCTGGGAGTTGAAGTCATTTTGGAAAGGAAGCTCGTTCTAATGTCACGGTCAGGTCACCATGTCTTTGAGTCGTTCGAGTTCTGGAGTTTCTAGACAGGGGTATTTCCCAAATAGGAAGTCGACCCGATGTCTCAATTAGGAAGACGTCTTAATCTGGTAATTGTGTCGGTGTTCCAAAGAGGAAAGGCGGGCGTTGGGTGTTGGGTGTCAGGATTGATCACATGAGACATCACATGATTAATCAAGGGGTCAGAATAGATCACATGATATGTCACATGACTTGTTTAGAAGCAAGTGAAGATTACACAAGTCGACACAACTTGGAATCAAGCAAGATACAACATGTGATCTCGAAGATGTTTAGAGATGAGAGGCAAATAGCGACAAAGTCGACTATCGCAGAGAGGTTCTTTCAGAGGGAAGCTGCATGTATTCAAGGAAGTGACAATAGCCTGTATTGCATGAATAGAACGAGCTTAGAGAACTCATTCTATGCTACTCAAGGTAGTATATATACAAGTGATGTGGAAACTACTAGAATGTTATGGAAGGCAGCGGAAGGTCAGAGAAGGTAGTGGAAAGTCATAGAAGCATATGGAAGTCTCTGGAAAATGCGAGAACAGTCCATAGGTAAGTTAGGTAAGCATGGGAGAGCGGTCCGGAGTCAAGTATGGAATAGGAAGAAAGGATTAGGTAAGAAGGGAGGCAGTCCATGACAGGACAGGCAGAACAAACAACTTTGCTTGATTCAGGAGCAACAGAGAACTTCATCAATAACTGAGCAGTTACTCAACTCAGACTTGGACTCAAGAAACTACCTTTTCCCAAACCAGTTTACACTGTTGATGGTTCAATGAACAAAAATGGAGAAATCACCCATTACTGCAACCTACTTGTCAAACAAGGACAGAAGAAACTCAGACAACAGTTCTACATCACTAACATAGGAAAGGATGACTTTATCCTAGGTTACCCTTGGTTCCAAGGGTTTAACCCAGACGTCAATTGGGCCAACAATCAACTCAAAGGTCCCCAAGTCAAAATCGAGACAATCAGGCATGACATTATAACACATGCCAAGCAATGGGTCAAGGAGACACACAACAAAATTGACATTGCACGAGTCACCACAGAAACCCCTCCATGGTTGGGAGTAACTCCTGTAGAAATACAGGAAGGCCCAGTGGAGGTCAAGCGAACAAACACGGCCATTGAAATGGCCCACCATTATACAGAAGAACATGGCAAACAGGAAGTCACCCTTCCTGAGAAATTCAAATGTCACATGGCCTTATTTTCGGATGAAGAAGCAAACGCATTCCCTCCTGGTCAATGAGAAGGAGACCACAAAATCGAATTACTAGAAACTGCCCCTGCTAGCTTCAATTGCAAAGTCTATCTGCTATCCAAAGCGGAACAAGAAGCAGATGACAAATTCCTGGATGAAAACTTGGCCAAAGGATATATTGTACCGTCTAACTCACCCTATGGATTCTCAACTTTCATGGTCCCTAAAAAGGACTTGAAAGAAAAGAGATACATCATTGACTACCGCCCCCTCAATGCCATCACCAGAAAGGACGTCACTCCACTCCCCAATCTTGCACAGTGCATCGAAGACTTACAAGGATTGGAAATCTTTAGCAAATTCGACATCCGTTGGGGGTACAATAACATCAGAATCCGTGAAGGCGACGAATAGAAAGGCGCATTCAAAATATGAAGAGGACTATTCAAACCAAAGGTCATGTTCTTCGGAATGTCCAACTCGCCAGCCAGTTTTCAACACTTTGTCAACAACAAAATCATGGAAGCAGTCTACAGGAAATTCAGTGCCCAGGGACAGCAATGTCTCAAAAACTATATGGACGACTTTGGACTTGGAACAACACTCAAAGACCTTGATTTCCACATCGAAATCATCAACTTCTTATTCAATCTACTAGCGGAACACGGCCTACATCTGAAACTATCCAAATCTATCTTCATGCAACCCCAAATGGACTTCTTGGGTGTACAAATTTCAAAATATGGCACAACTATTGACCCAGCCAAAATTGCTGGAATCACTGAATACCCCTGTAATATCCTCAACCTTAGGCAAGCAAGAGGCTTTCTAGGAGTCACCAGCTACCACAGAATGTTCGTCAAGAACTTCTCCATCATCGCAGCACCAATCACTCGACTCACCAGCAAGGACATCCCTTTCAAGTGGGGACCCAAACAATGAGCAGCCCAGGAAGAGATTATCCGTCTCATCACACACCCCCCAGTCTTAGTCAAACCAGATCCCTCAAGGCAATTCGAACTCGAAGTTGATGCCTCCCAAATCAGAACAGGTGCCATCCTCTACCAACATGACCCACCAACCAAACGAGCAGATGGCACAGACAACCTTGGACCACAGCGACCAGTGGGATTTCACTTCCAGAAATTCACAACCACTGAGCAAAATTACCCCATCTATGACCATGAATTCTTGGCAATCATGTGTGGTCTTCAATGCTGGTTGCATCTCCTCAAAGGCACAGAAATCCCCGTCCTGGTCTATACAGACCATGCAAACTTACGCTATTATCAGGACCCCAGAAAAATTGGTCCTAGGGTGGCTGGCTACCTGCCAGAAAGGGAGCAATACAACATCTTACTGGAGTACAAACCTGGTGCTACAAACTGCGCTGACGCCTTGTCACAGTGCCCTGACTATGAAGGATTGAATCCTGACAATGAGGACATCTTAGTATGGCCCAACAAATACTTCTGTGAGCATCACATGTCCATCAAAGTCTTCAACATGGACAGCATTCATGATGATATTGACCAAAAGGTCAAAAGAGCACAGTACCCTGAACAAGAAACTCTCAAGTGATGGGCCCCAGTTCACAATCTCACCCTACAAGATGGCACCTGTCACGGACTGCCTTCTCTTACCTAATCTTTTTCATTTCCTTTTTCGTACCTTGCTCCAGATTGCTTCCCACTTCGCTTACATAACTTTCCTATGGAATATTCTCACATTTTCCAGAGACTTCCATAAGGTTCCATGACCTTCCATCCCCTTCTGTCACCTTCTATGACCATCCATTACCTTCTACGATGTTCCAGTAGCTTCTATGACTTTTATATATATATACTGTACCTTTAGCATAGAACGAGTTCTCTAAGCTCGTTCTATTTGTGCAATACAGGCTATTGTTTCTCTATCAAACACATGCAGCTTCTTCCTGAAAGAACCTCTTTGCAATAGTCAACTTTGATGCTATTTGCCTCCTCATCTCTAAACATCTTCAAGATCACGTGTTGTATCTCGCTCGATTCCAAGTCACATCTCAACTTGTGTAATCTTTGCTTGCTCTCAGATAAGTCATGTGACATATCACATGATCTCCTTTAACCCTTCAACAAGTCATGTGACATCTCATGTGACCGATCCTGACACCCACCTCCCAACACCTGCCTTTCCTCTTTGGTCTACCAACATGATTACCAGATTAGGACGGTTTCCTAATTGAGACGTCAGGTCAACTTCCTATTTGGGAATTACCCCTGTCTGAAAACTCCAGAACTTGAACAACTGAAAGACACAGTGACCTGACTGTGGCATTAGAATAAGCTTCCCTTTCCAAAATGACTTCAACTTCCAGAGACGTGAAAGGAAAAGGCTGATCCAAGGACTGGCGTATCTGTTACCTACCCAAAATCAAAGACACCTCCCCCAAAGCTTTGAGTAATCTCAAGTGTCCTTTCGACACAATCTCTGAACCAAAGGACAGTGTACCTGCTGAATTTACTGAAAATGTATGACACTTGCTTAGCAGTCAAGATACTGGAGCACCCTACACAGGCTACTATGCCAGATTCAATGGTGCATAAGTTTTGGTCAGCAATGTCTATGGTGTATGGTTTGAAGTACATGTCCAAGGAAACAAATTCGAATGTTTTTGACTAGCTCAAAATGAACTTGGACTCAAAAATCACCCACTCCCTAGAATCAATTTCATTCAACTTGAACAAAGTGGAGAACCTTCTCGACCACCATCCCGCGCTGAAGGACCATCCGAACCTAGAGAAACCATGCCATTTGCAGAAGCTATAAAAGCCGCAACAAAGGCAGTCCAAGAAGAACAAGAAAGACCCCCAACTCCATTTGATGATCCTTCCAGCGATGAAGATGAAGATGAATACAGGCCCAAATACAAGGATGTATTCGGATCCTTTGGAATACACTTGTCCCAAACAGCATGCAACAAACCTCCTCACCGACCTTGCAGTATGGGAGATGACCCCTTTACCCTTGAAAATCTTCCTCTAGAGGATAAGGAAGATAAAGCACGCCGACTTGAGGGTATTCACCCAGACAAATTCAATGGAGATCGCTCCCAAACTACAAGATTCTTGGCCACTTTCAATCGGTTTATGCTTATGAACTATAGAGCTGACATCGCGAAAGACCCAATCATGCATAGCATCTACTTCCTCTCACTCCTAGAAGGACCAAAATGCGAAGGATGGGTCAATGCAGCTGACAGGTGGCTTTGCCACATCGTAGAAGACCCCAGCATGATTCCACGTTGATCTAATGCCTGGAAGGAACTTGAAAAATAATTCAAAGAAGCCTTCTCTGATTATGCAGAACACAAGAGAGCCCAAGACAAATTAAAGAAACTCAAGATGAAAAATGACAATCTTGACGAATACCTTGCCGCTTTCGAAACCCAAGCATTATGCGCTGACATAGACATGAATAACCACACTAATCTTCGAACTTTCGCCCTTGGTCTTCTATGATCACTTGCTGATGCATGTATCAGAATGGAAAATCCCAAAACCTATGAACAATGGAGGGCCACAGTTCAACGCCAACAGAAGATTTATTTAAAAACCAAATTGCTCCATTCAGAATATGGGACCTTTAATAATCGTACCCAAGGACAAGGACAAAGACAAAACTCTGGATGGGTTTGGCGTTGCCCCAGAGGCAACAACCCTGGATCTAACAACCAGAACTGGCGCAGACCAGGAAATCGTGCACTACCTTGACCATGTCTTCCTCCTTGAGATGATAACGCTATGGATATGTCCGCTGTTATCCGCAAAGCCACGAACAACAAAGAACAAGAGGAATACCGCAAAACTGGTTGATGCTTTGAATGCGGAAAGCAAGGCCATCTCATCCACGATTGTCCCAACAAGAAAATATGCGCCTGTATGACTTGTACCATTCAAATCGAAGACAATGATAAGTCAGTCGTCTCTGAAGCCCCTTCCATTTCTATGTCTCTTGCTGTACAAGTAGCACACTTGTCTGAAGGAGATCGCTGCGCCTTCATGGATGAAATGCGCTCCCTTGGAGAAGATATGGATTTTCAGGCTGCCTGAGTATTATGGCTCTTGCTCGGGCAGTTCTCAATAATTCTGGTTCTATGTACATAGCTTGAAAACATGCAATACAAGTCCCCTTTCAGCTACGAACCAGAAGAAAACGGGTTGATTGAAAAGCACTCCTTGATAGTGGTGCAACAGAATGTTTCATTCACCCCCACACAGTAAAACAACTTAAACTTACTACATGAACACTACCCAAAGCACGAAAAGTTCAAAATGTAGATGGAACTGACAACAAAGCTGGACAAATCCTAGAAGCAGTAGACCTAATGGTCAACAATAATGGAGAACAAGTACTACATGCCTTTTATGTTGCCAATATTGGACAAGATGATTTCATTCTTGGCTACCCCTTCCTTGAAGCCTCAAACCCAGATGTAGATTGGCGAAATGGTCGCATAGTTGGCTTTACCACAATTTCAACAGCTAAAGCTAATAACTGGCAACCTATTCTTAAAGGCACAAGACAAGTGGAAACCACACCCATCTGGGTACAATCTATTCCTGGATGGGAAGAAGGCAACGAAATTTGGCTTCAAACAAGAATTGCCAAAACTACAGTTGCCTTGCAATTAGCCCAAGATGCCGCTGACAAGAAGAAACACACTTGGCAAGAAATCATTCCTGAACAATATCACCATCATGGGAAAGTCTTTTCTGAAGAAGCATCTGAGCGATTCCCTGCCTGTCAACCCTGGGACCACGCAATTGAATTAAAAGAAGACGCTCCTATGTCAATCAACTGCAGAGTTTACCCTCTATCTCCCAAAGAAAAGGAAGAACAACGCGAATTCCTATCTCAAAATCTATGCTTACAAAGAATTTGTCATTCCAAATCCCCCTATGCTAGTGGATTCTTCCTTATTCGAAAGAAAGATGGCAAGTTTCATCCAGTTCAAGACTATTGAAATTTGAACAAATGGACGATCCCCAACAAATACCCCTTGCCATTGATCTCAGAACTCATCTATGACCTAGCAGAGAAACATCTCTTCTCAAAATTCGATATTCAATGGGGATACAACAATATTCGCATTAAAGAAGGCGACGAATACAAGGCCGCCTTCAAAACGAGCGAAGGACTTTTTGAACCAACGGTTATGTTCTTTGGACTAACTAATTCCCCAGCCACTTTTCAAACAATGATGGATGATATTTTCCAAGATGAAGTCGCTCAAGGATGGCTCTGCATCTATATGGATGACATGATTATCGCCACAGAAGATGATGAAGTACTCCATGAGCTCTGCGTCAATCACATTCTGGATAAACTTGAAAAATTCAACTTATTCCTTAAACCAGAAAAGTGTAAATTTCACCAACACGAAGTTGAATATCTTGGAGTACTTATTGGCAATGGAACCGTCAAAATGGACCCCGTCAAGGTTCAAGGTATTGCCAACTGGCCAACCCCCCAGACTGTCAAAGATGTATGAAGTTTCCTAGGATTTTGCAACTTTTACAGAGCGTTCATTAAGAACTTCTCTGATATTGCTTGTTCCCTGAATGATCTTACATGCAAAAACAAACAATTCATCTGGACAGATGAACGCAATGATGCCTTCCTAGAACTCAAACAAATGTGCAGCAACTATCCAATACTTTGCACCCCAGACTGGACTAAACAATTCATTATGGAAACCGATGCATCTGGCTATGCTCTAGGAGTAGTTATTGCTCAAGAATTTGAAGATGGCATTCACCCTATTGCCTTCCACTCTAGAAGTCTCCTCCCTGCAGAAAAGAACTATGATGCACACAACAAAGAACTCACTGGTGTAATCTTTGGATTCAAATGTGGCTGCCCATTATTCCTTGGGGCCACACATGCTATCTGCATTCGTACTGACCACAAAAACTTACAGTACTTCCATGATCCACACAAAATCACCGGATGACAAGCTAGATGGATAGAATTTCTACAGGACTTTGACTATACCCTTGAACATATCCCTGGATCAACAAACACCGTTGCTGATTTGTTGTCACAAAGAAAAGACCTTAACAAGGGGGTGGATACCAATGAACCATGTGTCCTTCTCCCCGATCACCTCTTCACGCCAACAAAAACCACACATGTTAACAAAATTTTCCTTGAAGACAACTCAGATCTAAGACAAGACATCCTTCAAATCCTTCATGACTCTCCCGCAGCTGGACATCCTGGCATATCTAACACCTGGGAACTTGTTCGCGAACAATACGAAGGCCCTAGACTCAGAGAATTGGTAGAACAATATGTCAAAGGATGCGCTCGCTGCCAAGAATCCAAGACTAACATACATCAATCAAAAGCACCTCTACAACATTTTGATACACCTGTTGAAGAAGGCCCCTTTCAATACGTATTGATGGACCTGATTACGGACCTTCCCAAGTTACAAGGCTTCGATTCTATTCTCACAATTGTCAATCAAGGCTGTTCTAAAGCAGCTAAATTCATCCCATGCACAAAAACAATCGATGGAACAGGTGTAGCACTCGAGCATCTGAAACATCTCATACCCTGGTTCGGACTTCCCAAAAGAATTATGTTAGAGTGTGATGTTTGGTTCACCTCTGCATTTGCAAAGGAAATGTGTAAAGCACTTGGAATCCAACAAAATCTTTCTACAGCTTTCCACCCTTGTACTGACAGACAGACAGAACATATGAACACTTGGATCGAACAATACTTGCAACCTTGGACCTCTGGGAAACCTTCTGCTTGGAGTCAACTACTACCTGTTGCTGAATTTGCTCACAATTCTTGGAAACACAATGTTGCTCGTCGATCACCTCATAAACTTCTGATTGGAATCAAACCACAGGTGATTCTAAAACATCTAGAATCTTCGACCCCTGCTGCGGAGACACATTTACACCTTCTGGATGAAGCAAGGCAATCGGCTCAAAAACTTCTCCAACACATACAAAACCGCAAAGACAACAAGAAACTGACGGAGATTAAAGAAGGTGACCAAGTCTGGCTCGAAGGTCGCAATCTCACTATTGCCAGCAATTGCAAACTTTCCCCAAAACGATATGGACCCTTCAAAGTTTCACAAAAAATCAGTCCTGTAGCCATGTGACTTGACCTTCTCCAATCAATGAAGATTCACAATGTGTTTCACATGGATCTCCTCCTTCCCTATAAGGAGATGGAACAATATGGCACGCCTTTCACATGACCACCTCCAATCATCGATAGTGAAGAAGAATATGAAATCAAGAACATTCTAGATGCACAACACTATGGTAAAAGACGAAAACTTCAATACCTCATGCATTGGAAGGGTTATCCACACTCTGACAACTCATGGATTAATCACAAAGACCTACATGCCCCAGATGCATTGGCAGACTTTATGCTAACAAACTCCACTACGGCTGGACAACCTACAGTATAAAAAGACCATCGAAATCCCTCAAACAATTTTCATCCCCACTTCACTCTGGCTCTCCAATACTTCACAAAAGGCCCTCTGATTTACTGTCCCCTTTGTGTTGACCACTCAAACTCACTTTTTGCCTTTCACACACCACACGACTGCCCTACCATCCCAATGATGTCTTGCTCCTCCTCTCCCATCTTTATCCTGTCTTGCTCTTCCTCTCCCATAGATAGCGCTGGCAATACCCCTTACCTTGTTACCTCTCCTCCTCTGGATAGTCCTACCAGCGATAAAATGGCTCTCCCCCATGAACAAATGATTGAACACATCACCCACCTCCTCAACATTGAGGAAGAAGAAGTCTGCCACCAATTCCCCACAATCCATTCCCTTCTCCCTATTGACAGATCCCCTCCTGCTCCTACCTCCATTCTCACCCCCAATATGCTTATGTTGGCTCATGCCAGCACAACCTTCAATGATGTTGACAACTATGAGGGCATTATCTCACCCCCCACCTTAGCGTATCCTGGAACTGAATTCGAGAACTACATCAAGCCCAACTTCCCTAACAGCCCCCCTATTCCCAGTCCTGAGCCACTTCCCATTCCTCCCCCTCATTTCCATGACAGCGTATTGATTATGCCTCCTGTTACCTCCACCACCAATTCCACCTACATGTTACCCATCATACCAGCGTTCATCAAAGACGTCCCATCTTGCTCCCCTTCCCCTATCTCCCCCATGGCTATGGTTTTATACCAGCAAACTGAAACTAATGCTTTAGAAACTAAAGCCATGAACGCTGACGCTAAAAAGTGCACCCCCAGTCCCACAGGTCCTCAACCTGGTGTCTTCCCTGGTCCCGGATGGAAGGACAACTTCAATGCCATGGGCACCCATCATTTCTTTGTCATTCCCAACGGTGAAGAGGACGTTATCGCCCCCTTCATCTCCTACGACCTCCACGCCACCTTTCCCAAGCTCCTTGCCACTAATGGCCATGGCTGCACAGTCCACACTTGCCCTCTTCATACACACCCAGTTGGGCAACACCATACCGCCATCTCCCTGAAAGATGAACTCCTAGTAACCGAGGGCATGCAATTCACTGACTTAGTAGATTGGGCCCTGAAACAAGAGGATGACGCCACCCTACAAGGCAAAGTTCAGTATTACCAGGCCCACCACTCCAAAGCTGTTCAGATTGCCAGCCAAATTGGAGCCCTTAAAGAATCCCTTCAGACCGAACGGTTCGCCATGTACCACAGCTCTGAACGCTTGGCCGCTGCCAATGCCATCACCTGCATTCATCACCGCATCGACCGCAACATGCACAAAGCTCCCTATTTCAAGGGCAAGAGAGGACACAAGGCTCAAGTCGCCATCCGCGACCACACCATACACACCTGGGGCAAAGACAATGGCAAAATGTGCGATTGGTGTGGCAAAACCAGTCACAAAATTGAAGAGTGCTACTCTCTCGGCTATTGCCGACACTGCCTACAACGCAGCCATGATAGAATTGACTGCCTCCGCCCTCACGACCTATGCAATGAGTTTGAAGATTGTAAGGTTTACCCCTCTCACCCCAACTTCGAGTGTGGTCACTGCGCCACTATTGACAATGACATTGACATCTAAAGGACATTAACAAGGGGGTAATGTCACGGACTGCCTTCTCTTACCTAATCTCTTTCATTTCCTTTTTCATACCTTGCTCCAGATTGCTTCCCACTTCGCTTACATAACTTACCTATGGAATATTCTCATGTTTTCCAGAGACTTCCATAAGGTTCCATGACCTTCTGTCCCCTTCTGTCACCTTCTATGACCATCCATTACCTTCTATGATGTTCCAGTAGCTTCTATGACTTTCATATATATATACTGTACCTTTAGCATAGAACGAGTTCTCTAAGCTTGTTCTATTCGTGCAATACAGGCTATTGCTTCTCTATCAAATGCATGCAGCTTCTCCCTGAAAGAACCTCTTTGCAATAGTTGACTTCAACGCTATTCGCCTTCTCATCTCTAAACGTCTTCAAGATCATGTGTTGTATCTCACTCGATTCCAAGTCACATCTCGACTTGTGTAATCTTCACTCGCTCTCAGATAAGTCATGTGACATATCATGTGATCTCCTTTGACCCTTCAACAAGTCATGTGATGTCTCATGTGACTGATCCCGACACCCACCTCCCGATGCCCACCTTTCCTCTTTGGTCCACCAACACAATTACTAGATTAGGACGGTTTTCTAATTGAGACGTCGGGTCAACTTCCTATTTGGGAATTACCCCTGTCTGAAAACTCCAGAACTCGAACGACTGAAAGACATGGTGACCTGACCGTGACAGCACCCACTGGCATCATGGGACTGCCCTGGTTGTTGTGGCAGACAATGAACTTAGGAGGGGGGTAATTTCCCTTTTCTATGATCATGTGGCCACCAGTCATGCTGGAATCACCAAAACCCTCCAACTTATCGCACCTTACTTCTGGTGGCCAAACATGAAAACCTTCATCACAGAGTACATCAAAGGCTGTGCCACCTGCCAAATGACAAAAGTCAACACTCACCCTGCCCATCCATTGCTATTCCCCATCACCCCCACAGAAAATGCTCAACCATTTGAAACAGTCACTATGGACTTCATCATGAAACTCTCTCAGTCAGGAGGGTATGACACCATACTCACCATTACCAACACAGATTGCTCCAAAGCATCCATCTTCATCCCCTGTCAAGAGGCGATTGACTCAGAAGGAGTTGCCCTTTTATACATCAACCACATCATTCCCCATTATGGCATTCCCCATAAAATCATCTTGGACTGTGATGTCCAATTCGTCTTGAAGTTCTCATCAGAACTCTGCTGTCTTCTCCAAATCCATCAGAACATCAGCACAGCATATCACCCTCAAACTGATGGAGCCAGCGAAAGAACCAATCAGACCCTTGAACAATATCTGCAAGTCTTCTGTGGCACCCAACAGAACAACTGGCATACTTGGCTTCCTCTTGCCCAATACACCAAGAACTCCTGGCCATCAGCAACAACAAAGAAGACACCCTTTGACCTTCTAATAGGGTACATGCCGCAAATTCACCAACCAACAAGGACCACGGATATCCCCTCTATGAAAGAATGACTCATGACCATCGAAGAAGCCAGGAAAGCTGCCCAAGAGGCGCAATGTAAAGCACAGGAATCCTGGATCAAAGAACGCCCTTGGCATATGCCATTTGCCATCGGATCCAAAGTCTGGCTAGAAGGAACTAATCTCAGACTCCCAGCCAATGTCACTCCAAAACTATCCGCAAGGCAGTACGGACCCTTCAAGGTAGCCACCCAAATATCCAAAGTTGCATACAGACTCCAACTGCCACCCCATTGGAAGATACACAACATCTTCCATGCTTCTCTTCTTACACCATACAAAGAAACCAAACAACACAGACCTAATTTTATTGAACCACCACCAGATATTCTAGAAGGCGAACCAGAATGGGAAGTTGAACAGATCCTCAAAGAAAGGAACTACAGTAGATGGAAAAAGCAATACCTTATACGATAGAAGGGCTATTCTCCCACCCATGACTCATGGGTTAACTCTGAGGATCTCCACGCACCGGAGTTACTAGCAGACTTCGAACAACAGCCAATGAGTATAAGAACCCTGGCTTCAGATGACAAACCCCCATTATGCCCTCTTCCACATCTTCTATCCCCTTCTTCGAAAACCTCCTCAGAGACCCTTACATTTGGAACACCCACAAATTCCACAAATTCAAACCTGGTGCACGCATCCACATCACTCACATCCACACACTCAAACACAGCTTCTTCTGCAAAGAACATTACTGCGCCTATCATCAGTAAATGGATCAACATCCCAACCTCCATAGCGATGGCTTTCCTACCTCCACCATCTTCACCCTGGGCACTGAACATGGTATAAGGATGGCGTATGCGTTGACCTTGGAAACGAGTCATGTGACCCACAGCGCCTTATCTCTGAGCGCGGATCCGCCTTTGTGCATTGTGTGAACATCTTGTGTGTGTACTGACCTTCCATATGACTTGTTGTTCATTCCCCTGCTGTCATCACCTCCTTATCTACTCGCTATCGTCACCATCTACTGCCTTGCCGCCCCTCACCTTGTCCATCTCCGATTCCATCGCCTTGTCAAAGCCTCATGCTCAAGTTCTATACCGAAGATTCTCAGATCGCCCACCACCCTTGCTTCAACAAACAACATGCATTGCGCCTTGTCACCTTGTTCCTTTGTCATCATTAAATCCCGCTTTTCTTATCTTTTCCTTTCTTTCTTTCAATCAATCCTTTAGATTTCCCTTTTTGCCTTGTCCAACAGTCCAAGCCAAACACCGTCAACACTTTGACCTCGCACCCACAGTCATGCCCCTTGATACGCCATTCATTACCCCTCAAACTGAATACCAAATGTTCCCTTGGATTACATCGCCGTGCGGGATTGTTGCTGGCGACGCACATTCCCTTCTTTCCATTCTTCTTTACTCACAACCATTTCGTAGCA
>Ga0307512_10004232_pt1 | contig 15858 bp, 23 predicted proteins | sample 14_EM_MG_FD_200267 | JGI IMG/M metagenome (GOLD analysis project Ga0307512, IMG submission 200267) | Populus trichocarpa ectomycorrhiza microbial communities from riparian zone in the Pacific Northwest, United States - 14_EM | ecosystem: Host-associated > Plants > Roots > Unclassified | place... | reverse complement strand
GAACCTCCACGCCGGCGTGCGCCGTAGGCCGATTGCGTCATCTCCGAGAATCTCCAGCAGTGTGAGCTTTCCGAGGAGACTGAGGGAGACCCACAAAACACGTCCAACATTTCCTCAGGAACGCACCGTTTGCCCCTTTCAACCTTCACAACAGTGGCTTCAAGTCCCTCTCACTCTCTTGTAACTATCCACTAGACGATCGCGTCCCACCTTCTGAGGCCAACACGTATACCCGACCTCATGCTCCTTAGACTCGTCTCGTACACACCCCACTCTTACTCGCTATCGCGCTACATCTCTGCAGGGAGTTTACTCCTCGGCTATGGATGGCCCTAGGTTGTAGGTTCGCGTGTAGTTTTTGCGAAACCCACGATCGACGCGGTAGGCTTTCGCCCCATCCCTCGAACAAGGCCGCCCGCCCTGCGTCGAGGACGCCCGTCCTGTTAATCCTCCATCGTATGTATGATATATTCCATCGTTCCTAGCTATCCAAATATACACTCGTTTCAAGTTTCATCGTTCCGTGACCAGTGTAAGGCGACGACGCCGGGTGGGAAGTGTGGCGGGATCGCAAAAGCCTGATCGCCTCTCATCCTTTCCTTTGCGAGCTTTCGTGTGTATGTCTGAACACCCACCCTCAGTATCTTTATCGCTTTCCAAGACGTCTACCATTGCTCCATCGGTTTGCGGGCGCTCTGATCATTTCCCATATTCGGATGTTCGATTTAAACCGGAAAGGAGACGCCTTATCGATTGTCTTCTTTTCGTCCCCATCGATATCGCCCCCTCTGCGACCTGCCAGCAACAGTTCTCTACCGTCCTCTGCCCCCTCAGCGATGGAGTATATCCACCCAAACCTCTATCTCGAACCTACTAGGCGTCTCCAGTCTCTCAAGATTGACATCGGAGAGCTAGATCTCGAGATCCTCGACGGGTTCAAATCCACCGCCGACGCCGCGATTGGCCTCGCAGGTGGCTACAGCGCCAGCACTGGAGACTTATGCGCCCTCGCGCTCTCCACAAAAAAGAGGATCCTCATCATCTCCTTGCAAGACACCACTGCCGACACGGAAGCCCTCGGATCGATGCTCGCGGATTCCATCCTCCTCAGTCCCGGTATAAAGAAATACGCGTTCGTTGCGCCTCGCCTCATCACCTCTCTCCCTGCCACCATCCCCTCCCTCAGAGCCAAGGAGGTCTATGACGTTGTCCCGAAAGGGAAATACAAACCACACACTACCGCCTCCATCATCTCTGCCTTGGGCTCTTCGCTCGTCAACGAGGAGAATGTCATTGAGGTCTTTTCCTCTGATGTCTGTGATCTCGAGGACCTCAAACATGTCTTCAACATTGCCTCGAGGGCCTGGGCTGCTTGCTATGTTGGAAACAAGACTGGATCTTCCTCCAATCTCAGGACCCTCCTACCCTTTGATACAACTTCACTCAGTGATGATGTATGTTGTTCTGTTGTATATGTTGCCTATTGTAACTGACTATCCTCCAGCATATAAGCTTCTTTCACAACATATTCAAGAATGATGCTCAAATGGATGCTCTCAAGCCCATCATTATCAGAAATGATGTTGATAGGTTCATTGAGGTTGATGGCTACAATCTCCATGTATCCTCTGTCAGATATGCAAACAGGATTAGGGCACATGCAAAGGTTTGTTTTCAGACCCATTCTGATGGTAGAGACTAATATATTTGCAGACACTTGAAATCCATCTTCGTGATGGTTCTGTCCTCCAAGGAAGGGTATCTATGGTTGCAGGAAAGATTTCAAGAATTGCCCTGATCAACCAAGAAACCATAACTTCAGAGGATGTTGATCATATTGTCACAACTGGAAAGGAGGAAAATTTCATGGATGATAGGCGCCTCAGGCTCCTGGTCAGAGCTGTCCACAGCCCAAAGGAACTCTTCCAGAGTCCATTCCTTCGCCTTATCTGGTACAACCCAGACCCAAATACCCTCCCCTGGCCACCTGCTACCCATCCTCGTCCAACAGAACCATTTGAGGTTGATTTCATTCATAGACACCTAAACCCATCCCAGGAAGATGCAGCTAATGCAGCACTCCTCCTGAACAATGAGAACAGGATTACTACCCTCATTGGTCCACCTGGATCTGGTCTGGGTTTTCATCTGTTATTTTATCTTCTGATCTGACAATTATTTTAGGGAAAACTACAGTAATTTCTGCTATTGTAGACACCCTTATCCAACAGACTAAGGGAGAAACCATCTGGGTTGTGGCTCAATCCAACATTGCAGTGAAGAACATTGCAGAGAAGTTGTATTCTTGTCGCTTCAAAAACTTCAGACTTCTTGTATCAGGAGAGTTTATCTATGATTGGTGGGTAGAGTACCTTATTGCTATTGTTGATCTAACTGTAGCCTAGGCATGATCACCTCTATTCCCAGATCAAGAATCAGGTTATCTGTTCAGAAAACTTTGAGAAGGATAAAAGAAAGACAAGGGAGGATCTTGGAGGCTCAAGGGTCATTCTTTGTACCCTTAACATGATTTCCAGTGACAAGATAGTCAGCAGTGGCTTCACAGAGTTTGTACCTGTGGAAACCTTGATTGTGGATGAGGCTAGTCAGGTTGAGATTGGGGATTACCTTATCCCCCTCTCCAGGTTTCACAACTCAGTCCAGAAGATCATCTTCATTGGTGATGACAAGCAGTGTATGTATTCACCCTGTCTATGGATGATCTGATCTGATCTAACCTTCTAGTGGCCCCCTATGGGCATGAGGAAATCCCAACCCTCAAGAGTGTTTTTGAAGTCCCTCACCTGAGAGAAAAAGCAAAGTTTTTGGATACACAATGTTTTTTTCCTTGTGTTTATATCTATCTTTCATGCCTTCTTATACAGCTATTTTCCAGATCGAATGCCTCATTTCATTGGAAACTTCCTGTCTGAAAGGATGTATAATAATGCCTTGGGCACTAAACATGCCAATGGGTCAAATGTTTGTTGTCGCTTTGTGGATGTCACCCCATCCTGGCAAGAGAAAGGAGAAGATGGAAAGAGTTGGATTGTGAGTGAATATCTCTGACTCTTTCATTTTATTCTTATCTCTGTTTGTCTTTTCAGAACAGAAAGGAGGCAAAGACAATCATTGAGATTTGCAAGAAGTATAAGTCAGAAAGAAGGCAATATCGAAGTACTTGTTTTTTTCAGTTGTGGGACAAATTCTGATTTCCCTTGGTTCAGTCATCACTCCTTATGATGGACAGAGGAGTTTGATTGAGCAGATGCTCAAGAAGGAGAAGATGGTGTGGGAGGACAGGTGCTTCAATGTGGATTCCTTCCAAGGTATGTTCAAATTCCTCCACATAATGCACTCTGATTTCAACATGCTTTTATTAGGAAATGAGGCAGACAACATCATCATCTCACTTGTTAGGTCAAGGGGCCTTGGTTTCCTAGACAATGAGAGGAGGATGAATGTTATGCTCAGCCGGTGCAAGCAGAGCATGCTGATCTGCAGTAGTCGGAGATACCTCTCCCTTCCAGATGTTCGGAGTACACTTGTGGGGGATGTAAGTGGTTGTCAATTCACACCAATCACTCTGCTGATTTCCTCTTTGAAGCTTGCATCAAGATGTGAAGCAGCTAATGAAAGGGTCTCATGGGTCACCATGGAAGATGTTGAACAGTGGCTGTGGTAGTGGGTAGATGCACCAAGCATTGTTGCAAGTTGTCTATAGGGATTCAGGTGTGGATGTGATAGTGGTGGAATAAATGAGAAAAATCTTGGTGGGATGATACAGGCAAAGCACGAGCACACATTCCATAAATACTTCAACTTCAGACCCTTAACGTTGCATTGGCCAAAAGAGCGAAATCAGAGATAATACCGATCACCTAAAACTACCAGATCAGATGCGATGAGGAGTGATGGAACGAAGAGTTGCCGCACCGATATGACCCATCCCTGGCTTGATGCATAGGACGTTTCGACCCTCTTCGTCCCCGTTGCCAGGAATCCACATCGGCGTGAGGGCTGGATCTGCACTTCCGGTGACAATCTTAACCTCAGGGAAGACACGATTGAGGACATCCACTCCGCGAGGCGCAGCGAGGAACGTGACGAAAATGATACGGTCCTCTCGTACACCGTGATCGAGAAGGACACGAATGGCCATGATTCCCGAGGCACTTGTTACTATCTATACTTCCGGTTACAAGTGCGAGTTAGAGATGTAGAGGGCGGGCAGACCTGAGCATCGAGTAAGAACACCCAAGTCTCCTCGGCACGATGCCGTTCACGGATAGAAATAGGTAACATTGAGTGAAGCAGTATCATTTCGCCACTCTTGTCGTCGGACTGAATCAAGAGAGATCCAACCATAGGGTCCCGAAGGACACGGCGCATGCCTTTTTCTAGGGGTCCGCCACTGGCGCGATGTCAGCGAGGTTGTTTTGAGTGTAGAAGCGATGCACTCACGATCGTAGGATAGCAATACCACATACTTCCTAGTGCATCTTGCTCAGCACAGACGAACATGCAACCGGTGGAAGTTCCTACCTTCGTGACTGACCGCCCATTGTAATCGACACCGACAGGCGTTGTAACAGTTTTATAGGTGGTGGGGATGAATTCGAGAGCCCTCTCGATCAGATACGTTGCCAAGCGGTCGACATTAAAGATGAACTCTTGTCGTTCAGATGTTTTATCCCTCAAAGTGGTATAGATACCCTACCACTCATCAGTGCTCGACCGGATGACGCACAGCGTAAAGAGTACCTTCAGTTGTGGTGTCTGTGGAATGATGTGAAGGTTTGGTAATTGTCCTACCGTTATTTGAGAAGGATTTGGCGAGGGGTTCCGCTTGATTTCGCTCGTGATCTTCCCTCGAAATTCCCGAGCACGATGGGCAAGTTCGCGGCGGATATGCGTGGAGATCAGTTCTATGGCAACTGCGTTGTTAGACCCGGGGACAATCTACAGCGGAAGACATAGTATCCTGTGAGGTCGAGCTGGGGAGAGGAACGAGCGACTAACGATATCGGCGTATTTTGCGCTCGGGCCAACGAAGTTGTCGTATGATGGCTTGACGTATCGCAGATACCTTAGAATCGACTTCAGTGGCGAATACTTGTCAACGATGGAAGACGAACTGGTCAAGGACGCCTTCGACGCTCCGACCGCGTTCCGCGACATCACGCTTGATCCGTCGCGCCAGCATGAGGTCTGAATCGCATTGTACAAAAACCTGTAGCACGACGGTAAGCACGGGTATGGACGAACCGATCTGATGCAGCTGACCTTGAGGTCATATAAGTCTCTCAACCCCTGATCATGCAGTGCCAGGATTCCCTCCGCTGAGGCAGGTCAGGGGCGTTCAATCGGGAGAGACGTCCGTTGTACTCACTGATAATGATAGAAGCCCCATACAGATACTTGGTCTCCTCTAGCCGTTGATGTTCTGTAAAGGAATAGATGGGTATATTCGATTGTCGCCACGCTTTAAGGTCCGCCAAGCACTGGTGAAGAGAAGCCCAGTCAGTAGGACCTTGGTCTTCCAAACACCGAGGCTGACCGTACGGCGGCGAATAGCGGCATGTCAACTGAATCAGGGTGATCGAAGTCATACAGACTCCGGAAAGCCAGTTCGAGTTGTTCTGGGGTATGTCTCTTGTAGAAGCTATCCTGTTGAGAAATATGGCGTGAACAACGAGTGACGGGGTTTGGACTTGACGGCGGAACGGACTTGAGATAATATTACAACGGTGGGGATAGACCCTAGGTTCTGAACGATTTGACGCGCGACGTGGGTCTGGCGAAGTGAATGGTTGGATACGGACATTCACGGACATCGAGGCAGTTGTACCTTTCCACTTGCGGAGCCACCTGCGGGATTTTCGATTCGTTGCGTGAGCGTACAAGGTCCACGTTGTGTTGTCTGTTCAGTATTGGAGGGAAGGACTTACCAGCGATACCGATGACGAATGCCTTCCCGATTGGCTGTCCGTTCTCACCGTACCCTACAATCCCGGTAGATCGCACGACGACATAGGCGAGACAGTATTTAGCCACCGTTCGGAACTAAGAACGGGAGAGAGGATAAATATGTACATGGAGGTCGTCCGTGAGACTTCAAAAGCTGGTTCTTGAGAGTTGTGCCCTCTGCTTGTTGCGCTTTGCGGACGGATCGTGTAAGTGGGGGAAGCATGGTTGGCGAATCTTCTGGGAGAAGCTCATTCCCTGACACGATATCAGGCATGGTAGGGCCGCGAGGGTTAGGATAAAGTTGGTAGGCGAAAGGCGGTCCGAGACTGTCGGGCGAGCGACCAACGTGAACGTTGCCAGCAGGGTGAAGAGAGAACAGGCCGCTCTACCGACAACCCTGATCCTCAAGAACAATGTCGATCAATATCTCGGTTGATGCAGACAAGATCCAGAGGTTTACGGTCTTTTATTGTGTCTATCATGTAGTGCGGGAAATGTGATTAAGATCTCTCGAGGATGCAGAGCTTGTCGCTCATCTCTCTCGTTAGAATTTGTCGAGACGCGTTTAACAAGGTCCCCCAGTCCCCCCTATCCATGTCCTTCTTGAACAGAACGCCGGGATTTAGAGACCATCTGTCAAACCCTTCTATGCAGTCCACTTTCTTCCATCCCCGAGGAACGGGTTCTGTTGCCTCCGCGATCAGATGCGTAAATCGAGATGGGGAATAGGTCGTAAGGCCCTCGGTCTTGTTATATGTCCAATTCAGCCCTGAAGACGGGGTAGGGAGGGACGGGTGGTATGGGGCAGAGTGTGTTTGAAGGAATAGACTAGCGCCAGTTTGCGCTGCCAGGTTGGATATATGCACGTGCACTAGAGGAAACTCAGCAAGTGATTTCAGTGGAACAGTGGAAGAATGGGAAGGTATACCGTTGTCAACGTTCTTGTAGTACTCATTGAATCGGGCGAGAGAAGCACCTCCTGGGTAATTCTCCATAGATACGTAGGTGTATAGTAGAGTGCCCACTATGTTTGCGAAAAGCATTAAAGCGAATGCTGCGAAACAAAGCCTTCCAAATAGTGTTCCTTTAGGTCGTAGGACGCTGCGTGCCAAACAGGATAAGAGCGATTCCTAAAGAAAACCAAGGGGGACTGACAGAGCACGGGCACACCTGGCGGCAGCGACATTTAACGGTGGGACCACATATATGATGAATCTCCATTCTTTATGGCCAAGAAAGCTGAGGCAGATCACGAACGACAGAGCCTGGACTACCAGTGCGCTCAGGCGACTGTCCACGAGAAAACCTATTGGAACGAGGAAAGTCGACGAAAGGAGCAACTTGGGCATATGTGTCACGAAGTAGGTATAAATCGGGGAAACCTGGATAACTGCGTCAGAGAAGCGAATGTCCAAAGGAAGTAACAGCTTACACCCCACTCGGAACTTTTGCCTTGGTAGACGTTAAAGTAGGCCCCATATAATTCCGGCCAAAGGGGATATTGGCCCCAGAAATAAGAGTCCACAAGGATCGTAAGTCCTTAGTTTTCCGTCAGATAGCGTGTAACATATTGGAACGCTGTCCACTGTTACCTATTGAGAGTGCGGCAGAAATGATACCTGTCTTGATCAGTCGAACAGGCGAGACGACAAAGATCATTGCATGCATGGCGATCGGTGCTAACAAGAGAGCAACTTCAGAGCGGAAGACAACACCAGTAAACACGAGGAGAGAAATAGCAAGGAGTAGTTTTGGTTCCTTCGGAGACGTGCGTGATGGGGCGTTTGGTATTAAGAAGGAGAAGGCAACGTTAACTTGAATGGGACATGAGTTAGACAGTGGTTCACGGAGGGCGTATGCACGCACCAGGGAACAACGCAAACATGTTTGGCAATGTCCTGCCCATCCAGAATGGTAGGTGGGGTTGCGTGCAGGTGAGCAAGGTCCACAGGAATCCTGTTGACCTTCCTAACCAGCGGGACACGGCCCGGCGGACGAGAATCAGACCAAAGGCATTGATAGTCGCAAGCACCAGCCGAACTACAAGGTGTAGGCTCAGCTGAAGGCTTGGCAGAGAGCAGGAAACCCCATATTACTCACTTACAACCTGGAGGTCGATCTTTGAATCAACGAGCTCCAATGCGGCAGCGATCTTAATAAGGGGTGTGGACACCCAAGCGAGCACAACACTCCCAATGAACGTCCTCGGGACTGCTCCAGGGAATATCTTGTGGTCATACTCGATAATAACAGATTTCAGAAAGAAAGATGACTTGCAAATCAACATTGTCACTCACATTCTGAAGGGCGTCTGGGCCAATGCCATACATTAGGATATCGTGAACAGCATGCAAATTGAAACTCTCCTCGACCTTGGTGTACGGTGCAAGGAATACGTGACACCACGCCGTCGCGAGCAGAGCCAAGTCCTGAACGAAGCTCATGCCCGGTTGGTGATTTTGCTGGCCAAGTAAGCTTAACCGGCGAACGTGGCGGCTGCGGCGTCGCGATCAACTCCGGAAGACAACTAAGACAACCCCCTCTCCCCCTCCTCCTCGACCGAGCTCGCCATCCCAGTAGAACTCGGTCAGCTCTTATCTCTCGACGGTCATGTCGTTCAAACGACTTTCATTACCGGTCACTCTCGTTGCGCTCGTTGTACTGTTAGAATCCCCGCTCGCTTTGGCTTCGAGAAACATCACCCGATGGCGGAATTTCGCACAGGACCCATCTAGCTCTGACTTCACTGTGAGTTTCTGCTCTAGCCTTGCACCAGTTTACCTGCACGAGGCTGATGATGGCTTAGGGGTTCAATGCCTTGGCGCCATCCAAAGGTACGAGAACATGCTGCGACCGAAGACTGGAATCCTGACCAAGACGCTTTCGTAACGTAGACAAGTGCCCGCCATGTTTCAACTGCCGTTTACCCAGATTCAAGTGTGGTCAATACGGAGAGTGTGACCCTTATGATGGACAGTGCAAATGCCCCCCAGGATGGGGCGGAATCGATTGCTTGGTGCCTCGTATGCTATTTCCTGTCATCGTTTCGTGCGATATCCTGACTAGCAATCAGAGTGCGACTCACTCGCCGACGGTGATAAACGAAGGTTGAGGGAAGATGGTAAACAGTGCGAATGTAAGGAAGGGTGGGGAGGTGTCAATTGCAATGGTATGCGGGTATTGTCCTGCTCCGTCATATTTACATGATCTGACGCGTTTTTCCAGTCTGCCAATCCGACAGGTCTTGCAAAACCTTCCCGTTACGGGCCCAGCCTACCACAGCACCCTTTGACGAAGAGGATGAGGACGATTTGGAGGGAATGACTTGCTACAAAGGGGGTGAAACGGTGTTCAACAATCACCAGTTTTGCGATGTTACCAGTAAGCCCCCTACCATCTCTTATGTCTCACACCCTAGCCGATTCCTGTAGACCGCAAAATTTTGGACATGCTTCCTGATCGACCTCCACAAGTTACCTTCTCTTGTGATCGTGACAATTCTACGTGCGACTTCCAGTTCTGGACGGCTCAAGTCGAGTCTTTCTACTGCGCCCTTGACACTTGTGAATCTACCCGGACCATTGGCTATGACTACAACACGACCCGGTATACATGCGACAACATCAAGTGCAGCTGTGTTCCCGGACGGTTTATTTGTGGTGAAGACGGTAGCGTTGGTAAGTTTTGACCTTCCGCCCCCAGTTGTCGACATATTTATGACCGTCTACAGACATCGGTGACTTCCTAACCGAGGAAATTAAAGGCCCCGCTACATTCAGCTGCAGGACTGGTGCAGGATGTCGGTTCGAAGAGCCTGCGATGAATCGACTCATTAACGACATCTTCGGTGATAGTTATATCACCCTCACCTGCGAAGGTGGCGAATGTCTACATTATTCCCAGGTCCCTGGTTATGTCAGCCCACCCGAGCCGGATAACAGACGTTGGATCGCTCTTAGCATTGCTGGTGCTGGTCTTGTGGTTATTCTCAGCACTGTTGGTAGGTGTGATATCGACCATCACTTGGCCCGCCTCACAAATATCTGCTATAGTGTTCTGGTATGCCGGCCGAGCAGGGTCAGGTGACCTTGGCGGTATCAAGCTACCGGAAAGCGAGGCCGCGAAGCTCATGACGGATCACGTTCCTGCATCTCTCCATTTCTCGAATATATCGTATACCCTCGGCAACCGGAAAATTCTCGACGGTGTATCAGGACGCGTCAAGCCCGGTCAGGTCATGGCCATCATGGGCGCATCAGGTGCTGGAAAATCGACCTTTTTGGATATCCTCGCGAGGAAGAACAAGAAGGGCAGTGTCACCGGTACGACTCTTGTCAATGGACGTGAAGTCTCGGACAGCGAGTTCAGGAAGGTTGTGGGATACGTTGATCAGGAGGACACACTCATGCCCACCCTCACTGCCTATGAGACGGTTCTATATTCGGCATTGTTGAGGCTTCCGAGGGAGATGAGCTTAGAGGCGAAGAAATACAGGACATTAGAAACTATGCAGGAATTGGGAATTTTGGGGATCAAGGATATGACGATTGGATCTTCTGGTAAGCTGATGCTATGAGTAGTTATTCCCGGTGCTCAACCTCCTTGACAGGTCATCGGACCATCTCCGGTGGTGAGAAGCGTCGCGTTTCTATCGCTTGCGAACTCGTTACGAGCCCCTCGATCTTGTTCCTTGACGAGCCAACCAGCGGCTTGGATGCGTATAATGCGTACAACGTCGTGGACTCCCTTGCCTCCCTTGCCCGCGATTATAACCGCACCGTGGTATTTACTATCCATCAGCCTCGCAGTAACATCGTCGCGATGTTCGACCACCTTGTGCTACTTGCACACGGAAATACTGTGTACTCTGGTGAATTTACGAAATGTCACGACTACCTTGAGCGGATTGGTCAGCCTTGCCCACCTGGATTCAACATCGCTGATTACTTGAGTAAGTTCTACAGAATTTAGCCTCCCCATCGAGTTCTGACAGTGCCCTGCTGCGGGTAGTTGATGTCACTATGAAGGCTGCTCCACCGCATCAGGCCGTTGGAGACTCCTCCGAGCCCGATTCCCCTGGTGCCGAGCAATCCTCTGCTTCGACCGCTGATGCCAACTTCCGGGATGAGGAGAACGGGCTGGGTCATCAGCTCACCATCCGACCTCCTGGTGGCAACATCACCACCGTTGGTTCTCTGGACATTGCTACAGGTTATATCAAGCGCAAGACGTCCCAGCTCGTGGACGCCGTTTCTCTTAGTTCTCACAAGACGGATACTCCCCCCCTGGCACAAAGACTCGCAACACTTGTCAAAGCTTACGCAAATAGCGATATTGCTGAGGAAATCAAGAACGAGATCGAAGAAGTTCGAGCTTCCGCGCAAACTGGTGTCAATGGCAACGGAATAGAGGGGGGTGAGACTAGGGATATCGTGGTTGAAAGCTCGCTTCTGAGGGGTAGGAAACGCGCGAGTTGGGGAACGCAGTTTAGGATTCTGAGTGGAAGGGCATTCAAGAACTTGTACAGGGACCCTGCTCTTTTGGCGGCACACTACATCTCTTCGGTTGCCCTCGCACGTACGTTCTGTTCTCATCCGTGACCCGTATATGATGGAGTCGATGCTGATGACTTGTGTTAGTTTTATGTGGGTTGTTCTACCATAATGTTCCCAACACGATCGGTGGCTTCCAGAATCGCCTTGGTGAGCATCGTTGATCTGTTCGGTGTCCGTGTTTGTTGCTGACCTCCTGGGTGTAGGTGTTTTCTTCTTTATCCTCGCTCTGTTTGGATTCTCCTCCTTAACCACCCTCGGGTTGTTCGCAAACGAACGTGTGTTGTTCATGCGGGAAAGGTGAGAAACAGAGTTTTGGGATAGCTTGCGGCTTCTGAGAGTTTTTGGTCCTCAGATCCAACGGATACTACTCTTCCTTCACCTACTTCTCATCTAAGGTCCTCTTCGACATTCTCCCCCTTCGAGTCGTTCCACCCCTATTATTCGGTGGGATCGTTTATGGCTTGATCGGTCTCGTGCCTGAGGTCGCGGTGTACTGGAAATTTATGTTGACCCTGGTTTTGTTCAACCTCGCCACCGCTACTGCCGTTCTCCTGGTCTCCATCATCTTCGAAAGCACATCTGTTGCGAGTTTGGTCGGAACCTTGCTGATGCTGTACAAGTGAGCCCTTCTGTGTCCTCGTCTTAGATTGCTGCTGAGACTTGGCATCTTTCTCTAGTTTGCTGTTCACTGGGTTGTTGATTAACAAGGACATTCTTGGACAATCGTTGCAGTGGTTGCTTACCACTTCGTTTTTCCACGCTGCCTACGAGGCTCTTGCGGTAAACGAGTTGAAGTATTTGCAGTTGAAGGAAACAAAGGTTAGCGCTCTCAGTTCCTAGTTCTTAAATATCTGAGCGGGGTGTTAATGAATCTTATTCTAGTTTGGTGTCGAGATCGATGTACCCGCCGCTACGATATTGTCTATGTTTGGATTCAGGGCACAAGCGTTCTGGTGGCCGGATATAGGATCTCTGGGTATCTTCATTGCAATCTTCACCATTACCAGCTACTTGGCGCTGCACTTCTTGGTCACTGAAAAGCGGTGAAAGCTATGATTGCTCAGAAACCCCGCCCATTGCCAAACTTGTTCCTCTCTTCCTCCACTTCTCTTCCTACACACGGGTTACCTCTCCAATTGTTTTATATCTCGCATTTTTATGTAATATTCTTTGTTCGCTAATCACACCCTGTCCCCCTCTCCCCTTATGGGAGCAATTCACCGTGAAGTTATCGCCTCTGACAAGTGCAATGACGTGGAGCGGATCGAATCGTCAACAGTGCATTGTCCTTGTGGACGTGGGTGTGAATTGAACAGGTAGCTAGGCGCTGTGAAACCCGCCGCCAGGAGACAAATAGATTCTTCGTCCATACAGTGCTTGCTTTGAATCGGATATGATGTAGATCGGGCTGCGCTCAGCTCTATAACACGTGACGCGCGCGAGTCACGTCAGCTGAGTGTGGACCGATCTGTTATTTTTGCGTTGTTGTGTGAAAGATGGACTTGCGCGCCGTGTCCTGATATTTGTTTTGTAGGTTCTCTCATCAGCTATCTAGTGGTGTAGCAAATGAGCCCTATACTAAGCGTTCGCGTTGAGGGAGGCACTATCATGGAAAAGCATTATTTCGAGATCATCCATTCGTTGAACAATTACAATACGGTAGGGAGAAGTAGCAATTTACCAAGTTAGATATGAATATATCATCTACGATAGGTGCAATGGCGTGGAACAGAGCGAACCGTTAAAAGCGGATTGTCCTTGTGGATTGAACGGGTAGCTAGGCGCCGTGAAACCCGCCGCTGGGAGTCAAATCGATTCTTCGTTCATACGGTTGCTCGGAATCGGACATGATGTAGATCGGGCTGTGCTCACCTAGTATACGTGACGCGCGCGAGTCACGTTGGTGGGCGCTAGTCCGGTCTTTCGTAGCTGAGCGTTGCCCGATCTATTTTTTTTCCGTGACCTCCTGGCTTGCTACGAATGATGGACTCGTGCGTCGTGAGTCCTGGTGTTTATTTTGTAGGTTCTATTAGCTATCTCATAGGGCTACAACGTGTATATACGAATATCCATGTACTGTCTGTTTGACATCGCGGCGCTAGGGCCGTTTGGCTCGAAACCTGAACAACCGCCAAAATTGTGGCGGCCGGGGGGGCTGTAATCCCACTTCCTTCAACTTCACGGGGTGTGGGTGTCCGTTACTATATCTGGACTGTCGGTTTCATCGACCTACGCTATGTGAAGAGGCTCAGATATTGTCCAGGAAACCTCGGCTACTGGTACCTTTCTAGGACATTTCTACCCTTACGGACAGTCACTCAATGCATTAAACCTTATGCCAGGCATTCGCGTTGAAGAGGTATCATCATGGGGGAGTATCATTCCGAAGTCCATTCATGAACGGTTACAATAAGGTATGAAGAAGTGATAATAAGTACAGGGGTGTACCCCACCACGCCGACAACCTACGAGCCATCGACATTTCATCCGCAAACTTCCAAGCCCACTCTTGACTTAAACCAACTCGTTCGTCTCGAAGTTCTTCCCGTGGCCGTGAGCGAGAGCGTTCAACTCTTTCTTCTCGGGAACGAGGCCAGGGACCGCGAACAGCATAACAGCGAGGAGTTCTGGTAGAGCTGCGACTGGATACCACGACGCCTCATTTTGATGTGTGGTGTTGATCGTTGCGGCGAGGTAGATCTCGCGGATGAGCAAGAGGACGACAATCAAGCAGAGGATGTACATCCCACGCGGCGTTCCTGGTAACGAACCGCGCTCTGTTGGAAAGTGAAACGTTGAGTCGCCGATCTATAGATCGAGAAGAGGATAAGAGACTTACTAAGCGCGGCGTGTTCCTCGCGTACCAGGAATAGAGTGTGAATCGCCAGGAGGCCGGTGACGACGAGGAAGATGATCACGCTGACTTTCCGGAGGGTGTTGGAAAGTTTCAGATCATCAGGGTTTGAACTGGAGATGTATGTAGCTCCAGTGATCCCGAGGGCGACGGCCGCAATGAGAGCGATGCGGATAAGATGTCTGTTTGATGTTATGATGGAGATGGGGTTTCTCGGGACGACCCCGCTGACGATCTCCCTGTGTGGCAACCAAAAGGTTAGCTCGGTCACCAGAGTAGTCCATTGTAGGTGTGACTTACCGGTCAAGAACGAGGGTGTAGGCAGAATAGAGCAAACCGAAGAATCCAACGCTGTAGACGACCAACTCTCCAATAACCAGCCCTAGATTTTCCCCTGCAGATTCCGAACCTGCGAGTACCGCACGTAGTACGAACGCGGTCACTCGGACTGAAAGCGAACGGTCAGCCTCCTGTGATCTCCTCCAGGTCCGAAGAGGCGTCGAACAACTCACTTGCGCAGAACAAGGAGAGCAGGATGAGAACGTATGTTGGGTTTCGGATGGCCCTCCAGATGTAGTAGGGTAATAGAATAGCATATGGGACTGCAAACACGATCGCGGGTGCAACAGAGTCCATCCCAAAAGCGCTGGCATAGTTGATTTTGAATGAAGAAGCCATCTCACACTAGGGAACGGGAGTGGGGGATTGAAAGGTGGGCTTGTGAAGACTCTGGGCGCGTTACTTATACGCATTCGCCAACAGCGCCCATCTTGGTTTCTGGGAAGGGGTAGCTCTAAATTTAGCACACGCTGTGTTGTCCATTATTAGCGTGTTCCATTTCGCTCTCCGGCTCCCAGCAAAACACAAGAGAAGTCTCACCCTGGGAAATTCGACTTCGGTCATAAGAAGGGTTGACCGAGGGGTTTAAATGAGAAGCGGACAGCCTCCCTGGTTATTCTCGTGCATGCAGTACGGCCCTCTTCCTGTTGTGGGCCGTCCGTCAGAATAACTGTCGAACGCAGTGACGTTGTGGCGGACGTTTAATTGCCTCCCGGATGTCTGGTGGTTGTGGAAGGATTTACCGAACATTCGGAATGCTTGGAGGTTGCCGAGACCGGAGAATTCGGGCTTGGCGGATCTGGCACACATAATAAATTTGTTTTTTTATGTGACAAAATAAATCGGAAATACTGAAGCAGCTTCTGTGACTCCGTGAGAAGGTGTCGCGAACAACGGGGGGGCAGGGCCGTGAGATGAGAGTGCTGTCGATCGTCACAGAAGCGCAGAAGCCCGCAGTGGTATACTTATTCCCTAAAGGATGCGTTTGGTTGCAGCGTAGATCGTGGGGGCTTTAGACTCTGGCGTCGGATCGGAAGCACACCCCAGCCGGAGGCGGTGGGCGCAAAGGTAGGAGTGTGTATAAATATATCCCAAACAACGCGCGCATCGATCAATCTCGACCTGCGATGCTGTGTTTCG
>Ga0307512_10004231_pt1 | contig 15859 bp, 12 predicted proteins | sample 14_EM_MG_FD_200267 | JGI IMG/M metagenome (GOLD analysis project Ga0307512, IMG submission 200267) | Populus trichocarpa ectomycorrhiza microbial communities from riparian zone in the Pacific Northwest, United States - 14_EM | ecosystem: Host-associated > Plants > Roots > Unclassified | place... | reverse complement strand
CACCCGCCCAGCGTAGGCCACGCCCGGACCGGCCTTTCCGCCTTGGCGGCAGCATCGGCTCCACCAGGCCGGACCGGCAGCTGCCGCACTCGTCAAACCCGTCGTCAACGGGCCCGTGTTCAACGACCCGCTGGGCACGCCGGCGCAACAGAAGGCGATCTTCACCCAGCTCGTCCAGCTGATCGACGCCACGCCCGCCGGGGAGCAGATCCGCGGCTCGATGTACGAGTTCAACGACCAGGAGGTCGCCAACGCCCTGCTGGCCGCCAACGCGCGCGGCGTCGCCGTCAAACTCGTCGTCGACGACTCGAGCTATGTGGGAGGCAACGGCGCCGAGTACACCAACCCGGCCTACCAGTCCCTCAAGTCGGGGCTCGGAACCAATGACGCCGCCCGCTCCTGGGTCGTCGTCTGCGACGACAGGTTCGAGGACGCCGACGGCGTGGACGACGTCAGCCGCGGCTGTCTGAGCACCCCGCCTCCCGGGCCGGCGTACGCCCACAACAAGTTCTTCCTCTTCTCGAAGATCGGCCCCTTCGACGACGGCACCAGCTACTCGAAGGTCGTCTTCCAGACCTCCTCGAACCTCGGCGACTGGTACAAGGCCGAATCCTTCAACGACGCCGTCACCTTCTCGGACAGCGCGGTGTACAACGGCTACGCCACGTACCACGAGATGCTCCGCCAAGGACGCACCCTGGCCCGCGGCAACAACCACGCCTACTTCTCCACCCCGACCGGCTCGGCCTACCGGGGCTTCTTCTTCCCGCGCGGTGACGCCTCGTACAACAACGCGGCCACCGACACGATCGTCGGTGCGCTGAACGAGCTCAGCTGCGCCTACACCGGCGCGGACGGGAAGCGGCACCAGACCGACGTCCGCATCGTGGTGCACAGCTTCTTCGGCTCACGCGTCCAGGTCGCCGAAAAGCTGGCCCAACTACGCGGTCAGGGCTGCTGGATCGACATCCTCTACGCCGAGACCGATCCCACGATCACCACCCGGCTGAACGCCGCCGGCATCCAGCACCGCAGGTGCCTCATTCCCAACGGTCCGGGCATCGACGTCCGCCCGCACAACAAGGAGATGCTGATCGACGGCTCCTACGCCGGCGACATCACACCGCGGGTCTACACGGGCAGCGCCAACCTGACCGGGTCGTCCCTGCGTTCGGCCGACGAGGCGGTCGTGCGGATCGTCAGTGCGTCCTACCACGCGAAATACCTGAGCACGTTCTACAAGATCCGCGCCGCCTGCGGCGGTTGACGTCCGACGGCGGGGGCGCGGCGCGGCCGGTTTCACCCGCCGGGGGTGATGCCACGGCGACGGCCCGGGCCGACGCTCGACGGGTGGTGCCGGTCGGTCACGCGCGTTCGCCGTACCGACGGGCGTGACCGTGAGTCGGAGGAGGCCCCCGTGAACCAGTACCCGCCCATCGCGGACCACGGCATGGTCGGCGATCTCCAGACCACCGCCCTGGTGTCGTCCGAGGGAACCATCGACTGGTGGTGCACACCCCGCTTCGACTCACCCAGTCTGTTCGCCTCGCTCCTGGACAGTGAGCGCGGGGGCCACTGCCGGCTGTCCGCGGAGCGCCCCGACGGCGACGGAATGACGGTGCGGCAGCTGTACCTGTCCGACACCGCCATTCTGGTCACCCGCTTCATGGCGCCGGGCGGCGTCGGCGAGGTGGCCGACTTCATGGTGCCGCTCGCGTCGGCCACCGCGACGGACCGCCATCGTCTGATCAGGGTTGCCAGGGTCGTCCGGGGCAGCCTGCCCTTCACCTTCGCCTGCCGCCCCCGCTTCGACTACGGACGGGCCCAGCACACCCTCACCCGGCGCAACGGCCACTCCGCCGTCCTCGGCGCATCCGGGACCGACCTGCATGTGCAGACCACCGGCGGCATCACCCTGCGGCCCGACGGCGACGACCTGACCGCCCGTTTCACGCTCTCGGCCGGCCAGGCCGCCGCCGTGGAGTTGACCAGCACGGCCAGTGGCGGCACCGCCCCGCCCCCGCCGTCCCTGGACGGTGTCGTCGAGGAACTGGAGCGCTGCCGGGCCTTCTGGCACTCGTGGCTGCGCTCCTGCACCTACCGGGGGCGCTGGCAGGACATGGTGAACCGGTCGGCGATCACACTCAAGCTCCTCACCTACGCACCCACCGGCGCGCCCGTCGCGGCGGCCACCATGGGGCTGCCCGAACAGATCGGCGGCGAGCGCAACTGGGACTACCGCTACACCTGGATCCGCGACGCGGCGCTCTCCGTACGGGCCCTGATCGATCTGGGCTTCGAGGCCGAGGCGTACGCCTTCCGCCACTGGCTGCGCGACCGCATCGAGGCCGGCGGCACGGCCTCGGGCGACCCGCTGCAGATCATGTACCGGATCGACGGCGACCCCCACCTGACCGAGGAGACCCTCGACCATCTGGAGGGCTACCGGGGTTCACGGCCCGTCCGGGCCGGCAACGCCGCCTCCGACCAGCTCCAGCTCGACATCTACGGCGAGGCCTGCGACGCCCTGGTCGTGGGCCGTGACATCGGGGCGATCCGCGGCTGGAGGGCGCTCAGCGGTGTGCTGGACTGGCTGGCCGACCACTGGGACCGGCCCGACGAAGGCATCTGGGAGACCCGCGGCGGCCGGAAGGACTTCACCTACAGCCGTCTGATGGCCTGGGTGGCGTTCGATCGCGGGATCCAGGCGGCCCTCGCCTTTTCCCGCCCCGCGGACGTGAGGCGCTGGACCGACGCCCGGGACGCCGTCTTCCATCAGATCGTCGAGCGGGGCTGGCACGACAAGCGGCAGGCCTTCGTGCAGCACTACGACACCGACGTCCTGGACGCCTCGCTGCTGCTCATGCCCCGGGTCGGCTTCATCTCCCCGCACGATCCGGACTGGCTCAGCACCCTCGACGCGATGGACGACGAACTGGTCAGCGACAGCCTGGTCTACCGCTACGACCCGGGAGCCTCCCCCGACGGCCTGCGCGGCTCGGAGGGCACCTTCAACCTGTGCAGCTTCTTCTACGTCGAGGCCCTCGCCCGCAGCGGCCGGCTCGGCCAGGCCCGTTACGCCTTCGACAAGATGCTGACCTACGCCAACCACGTCGGCCTGTTCGCCGAGGAGATCGGCCCCTCCGGCGAGCAACTCGGCAACTTCCCCCAGGCGTTCACCCACCTCGCGCTCGTCACCGCGGCCATGGCACTGGACGAGGAGCTCAGCGAGGAGCGGACCGTACCCGGAGCCGACGATCACCGTCACCCGGTCACCCACGGCCTCACCGTGCCCGCCGATCCCGGGGACCAGCCGGCTGCGCAGCAGGCTCCTACCGGGACTGGCGCATGATCCAGTCCCGGATGCCGGGGATGGTGTACGCGACCTGCCAGGTGGCCATGTGGGCGCTGGTGGCGGAGCCGGCAGGTACGACCGTGCCCGCCTTGAAGGGGGTGTAGTTCACCGGTGCCTTCTGGGCCAGCACGCTCCGGACGTCCGCGGCGAACTGAGCGGCGCCGGCCCAGGCGTCCCAGACCGCGGTGGCGACGGCCGTGCCCTGGTCCTTGATGACCTTGGTGATGGCGTTCTCACCGGGGTAGGCCTGGGTGTCGTCCTGGGAGACGACGATCCACAGCTTCTCCCCGGCCAGCGGGGCGGCCTGGTCGGACGGCCACTGGCCGGCGACGATGAACGAGGCCACGAACAGGCCGGGGTGCTTGATGTTCATGCCCAGCGCCATCATCGCGCCCATCGACTGCCCGGTGGCGTAGAGCCGCTTCTGGTCGATCGAGTACTTCTTCGTCAGGGACGTGACGAGGCTGACGGTGGCGTCGAACAGCGTCGACGGCTCGTAGTTGTCGTCGATCACCACGGAGCCGTACTCGGGGGCCAGTACGAAGGACTCGTGCTTGGCCTGGTCCTCCGGGCTCGCCCAGCACACCGCGCCGAGGCCCTGGACCAGGGGGCCTTCCGTCGCCACATTGACGACGCTCGCGTCGTGCATGAACAGCACCAGCGGGTAGCGCCTGCGGGGGTCGTAGTTCTTCGGGACGAACAGGTTGTACCTCAGGGTCTGCCCGGTCGCGGGATCGGCGAACGAGAGTTGCTGGAAGTCGTCGACGACCAGGTTCCTCACCGCGCCGGTGGTCAGCGCCGTGCTGTCCGCCGCGTACCGGGTGCCGCGGGTCGTGGTGACGGCGCCCGTCTGGATCACCGTGGCCTTCGCCCCGACGATGCTTCCTCCGGGTGTGCTGTCACCGACTTTCGGCCTGCCCTCCCCGGGCCCGTCGCCGGAGCCGGCCGACGCGGTGCCCGACACGGTGCCTGAACCCTGCTGCGTCACCCACAGCGCCGCGGACGGGTCGTCCGGCGAGAGCTCTACGATGACGTAGCGGCCGTTCGTGCCCCGGGAGGCGAGGTTGGCCTCGCTGTTCGGGTAGACCTTCGTGACGGTGCGTCCGGTGACCTTGAATGTCGCAGTCGACAGGTCCGAGCCGGCGATGTCGCTGTCGTACTCGAGCGCCACCGCGATGAGCTTCTGCCCGGAGCCGTACACCTGGGTGATGGCGGTGGCGCCCCGGAGACGGGCCGGTGGACCGGCCCGTCTCGCTCGCCGCCTCACCCGCGGCCTCTGCCGTGCACGCGGCACGGGTCCCGGCAGCGGTCTGTTCGCTCCACCGGCCCTCACCGGAGATCACTTCGGTGAAGGCCGAGAAGATCAGCAGGTGCAGGTCGGAGGTGGCCGCTTCCGGTGGATGGGTCGTCATACCCCAAGCCAAGACCGCTGGGATCGGAAGACCATCAAGGCCCGCTCAGACACCGCTCGGCGGACTCTGATCCGACTCTGATGGAACGTTGATCACATACGGCTGTGCGTGCTGTCTAATGAGCGAAAAGCGCTGCTCGAATTCAAAGCCCAAAGCGAATTGAATTCCGGTAGTGCCATTCAGGCGTTCCCGAAAATTCCGAATCCCGGTTCACATTGAATTAACCTTACGGTTTTCTTTTCACCCATTGACCGGCGGGCGATTTCCGATCGATAGTGAGGCGCACTTCCCCTTCTCGATGGAGTGAGCAATGGAATTCGCCCTGCGTAAGCGGAAATCCGGCAAGCGCATTTCCCCCCGCACCCTCGGCGTGCTCGGTGCCCTTACCGTGGGGGCCTCGCTGCTCACGGCCCCCCAGGCCCTCGCCGCCGACGCCCCGACCAACGCCGAGCTCCTGAAGGCCTGCAACTGGGCCAGCTTCTGCAAGTTCCGCCCGCAGAGCTACTGGGGCTACACCGGCCCCGCGCACCAGGTCGGCAGCACTGCGTACAACTGCGGGACCCAGACCAACCAGCACCGCATCGACTGGTCGGACACGACCACCGCCGGCAACACGGTCGGCGTCTCGGTCTCGGCGAGCTACAAGTTCGCCGAGGTCTTCGAGGTGGAGGTCCAGGCCAGCTACAGCCACACCTGGCAGAACTCCCACACCGACACCGAGTCCGACACCCTCAACATCCCGCCGGGAAGCTACGGCTGGATCGAGCGCGGCACCGCCAAGCAGCAGGCCAAGGGCTGGTGGGAGATCCAGTTCAAGGACAGGTACTACGGCCACTATGTCTGGTACGTCTACGACTACCAGGAGTCCGGCTTCAACAGCGACACCCCCAGCTACGGTTACGTCGTCTACAAGGACCAGCCGATGTCCTTGTCGGACCGAGGCCGGCACTGCTGACGGGTATTGCGTGATGTCTGGAATTCGCCCACCGTTTCCGCCGGTGTTTCCGCCCGCGTCTCGCCTCCGGTTTCGCCCTCCGTTCCAAGTCCTCGCTCTTGCCGTCTGCTCACTCCTCGCCCTTTCCGGCTGTGGGGGCGGGAGCACAGAAGGCACGCACGTCGGCTACGCGGACCGGGCGGGGCCGACCGTGATCGGCACCGACGGCTCCGCGGAGAGCCGGGTCGTGGCGGCGCTCTACGCCGAGCTCCTCACCCGCGCCGGTGAGGAGGTGCGGACGGCGGACACCGAGTACGAGACCGCCGTCGACACCGCACAGGCCGTGGTGGACGGAAAGATCAGCATCGCGCCCGCCTATGAGAGCACCCTGCTGCGGGCGATGCCGGGCGCCCAGACCATGCCCGGCAACATGGAGGCGACGCTGAGCATGGCGCTGCCCCCCGGCATCGTCGCGCTGCCGCCTGCCGCCGCACAGGGCGGGGTCGTCCTCGCGGTCACCAAGGCCACCGCCGAGCGCCACAAGCTGCACGGCCTCGACGACCTCCGCAAGGCAGGCCCCGGCCTGACGCTCGGTGGCTCCGCGTCCGGCGACCCCGACGCCCCGTCGGCCGCCTCCCTGAAAAAGGCGTACGGCGTCACGTTCACCTCCGCCGGGACGGCGGACGTACTGGTGCTGCGCAGCACCGACCCGTCGATCGCCCGGGACGGCCTGGTCGTGCTCACCGACCCCAAGTCCCTCGTCCCGCCCGAGCACGTCTTCCCCCTGATCAGCGCCCCTGCCGTGGACCCCGACGGCCGAACGGCGCTGGCCCGCGTCAACACCCTGCTGACGACGGCCCAACTGGCCGCGCTCACCTCATCGGTCAACGCGGGCGAGGCCCCCGGGGAAGCGGCCAGGACCTGGCTGCGCTCCAAGGGCCTGCTGCGCTGAGCCCGCATCCGACCGGACCCGCACAAACCTCAGACACGCACAAGACTGGTGGTAATTCCATGCGCACAATCAGACGCAAGCTCGTCATGGCGGTACTCGCCGCAGCCGCCTTCGCCGGCGGCCTGGCGGCCCCCGGAGCGGCCTACGCGGGCGACGACAAGTTCGTGACTCTCAGGGTCTGCAGCGGGTCCACCGAGACGGTGACGTTCTACTTCGTCGGCGAGAACCAGTACGGCGACTGGGGCGGCTCGCAGTTCTGGGAGATCCCGCCGAAGGGCTGCACCACGGCGTGGGACTACTGGTGGAAGGCCGGGCAGTCGGTCGAGTTCCACCACCGCAAGCCCAGCACCGGATGGCGCTGGGAGCCCAGGCTCATCTCGTACAACGACACGAGGGACCAGGCTGTCTACGACCTCTGGATCGGCTGACCACCACGATCGCTGCCGCCGTCACCACCGCTGCCGCCGCCACCCGGCTCCGGGTGGCAGTGGTCAGTTGCAGGCGGCGTCGGCGCTCACCAGGTAGCCCGCGCCGCGCACGGTACGGATCAGCGACTGGCCGGAGTCGCCCAGCTTGCGCCGCAGGTAGTAGACGTAGGTCTCCACGACGCCGGACTCGCCCTGGAAGTCGTACTTCCACACGGTGTCCAGGATCCTCCCCTTGGAGATCACCTGCCCCGCGTTCTCCACGAGGAGCTTCAGCAGGGCGAACTCGGTGGCCGACAGCTTTACCGGCTGCCCGTGCCGCCATGCCTCCCGGGTGTCGACGTCCAGTTCGACCCCGGCCGCGCGCAGCCGCCTGGGGGCCGAGTTCGCGGCGTGGCCGACGCCCTGGTGGTGGCCGGTGACCCGGGAACGGCGGATCAGCGCGCGGATCCGGGCGCTGACCTCGGTGAGGTCGAAGGGCTTGGTGACGTAGTCGTCGCCCCCCACGGCGAGCGCACGGCACTTGTCCTGCACCGCATCGCGGGCGCTGAGGAAGAGCACCGGCGTGTTGTTCCCCGAGGCGCGCAGCCGTCGGCAGACCTCGGCGCCGTCGCCGTCGGGGAGCGTCAGGTCCAGCAGGACGGCGTCGGGCCGCCGATGGCGTACGGCGTCCAGCGCCTCGGCGCCCGTGGCGACGGTGTGCGCGTCGAAGCCCAGGAAGCCCAGGGCTGTCACGAGCAACCCTGAGCCGCCGGCTTCGTCTTCCACCACGAGGACTGAGGGACGGTCGGGTGAACGTTCTCGGGTCAAGGCTGACGCACCTTCGGTCAAGTGGGTCTGTCAGGTCTTGCGCCCAAGGCTGGCAACCCGCGGGTTGTCCAAGTAGCCCCTTCCATCACTCCGGACAACCCGCAGAGGGGGTTACTCAGGAGTATCACCGCTGGTCACAGGTACCGCGGTAGGGGGAGTCGGGGATGTAGGTGTGCCACTGGGCGCGGGTCAGCGCGGTGCCGGCGCGGGCGCACGCCCGGGCGAGGGCGGCGGACGAGGTGATGGCGTACCGCTGCAGCGGTACGTGGTCGCCGGCGGCGTACAAGGTGCCGTTGTCGGGGCTGAAGGCGAGGGAGCGGATGCCTTCACCGGGGGTGGCCAGGGTGCCGCCGAGGGGCTGCCGGGTGGCCGTGTCCCAGAGCTGGATGGTGCCGGCGTCACCGGCGACGGCGAGGGTCCGGCCGTCGGGGCTGAAGGCCAGCGCGCTGACGGCTTCGGGGGTGTTGAGGACCGGGGCGGGGAAGACGTTGGGCAGGATGCCCGCGCGGTGGCGGAGCGCTCCGTCCCAGAGGGCGACACGGCCGGTCAGGTCGCCGGCTGCCACTCGGGAGCCGTCGGCGCTGAAGGCCAGGGCGCCGATCTGCCCGCTCTGGCCGAGGGCCCGTGGGGCGACCGGTCCGGAAGGCAGTGCGGCGGTGCGGCTGTTGCCGAGCAGCAGGCGGCCGTCGGGCCGGACGGCCAGGGTGCTGCTGTCGAAGTCCTTGAGCACGGCCGTTCTGCGGTGCGTCGCGGTGTCCCAGACCTCGTCGGTGATCTCGGGGGAGCCCGGAGTGCGGGCGGCCAGCAGGGTGCGTCCGCCCGGGCCGAGGGCGAGTGCGACCGCCGTCCCGGTGGCGGAGGACGAGGTGACGTCCAGGGTTGTCCGTTCGCGCTCGTCGGCGACATCCCAGACGATCAGCTGCTGGGGCGCGGCGTCCCGGCCCGGCGTGGACACCCCGTAGGTGAACGCCTCGCCGTCGGTGCTGAACGCCATCAGGGACATGGTGTACTCCGGTACGACCGGCTCGCCCGGGTCACGGGAGACCGGGAACGCCGGGGACCGCAACTCGTGCAGCAGCCGCCCGTTGGCGGTGTCCCGCAGCTGGAATCGGTAGTGGGCGCCGGTCCGCTCGGCGGTGGCGAGGGTGCGGCCGTCGGGGCTGAGCAGGGCGTTGTCCAGCGGGTGCGCGCGCCACCGGGAGGTGACGGCAGCGGCGACGTCGAGGGTGTGGACGGTGCCGCCTTCGAGGTAGCGCAGGACCGGCCGGCCGGGATCCCAGGCGAGGCTGCCGGAGGGGAGCTGGCCGTTCAGGAGGTACCGGAAGACGGGGGCGTCGGGCGCCGACACCCGCCACACCCTGATCTCGTTGCGGCACGAGGCCGCCAGGAACTTTCCGTCCTCGCTGAACGCGGCGTACTCGACGTCCGGGTAGTAGATGTCGGTGAGCTGCCGTCCCGATGCGGTGTCCCAGGCGCGGATGCCCATGGTGGACAGGGCGGTCAGCCGGTTGCCCGCGTCGAACCGGAGCAACTCGTCCTTGTTGTCGCAGATGCCGTCGGTCCGCTCCCAGGCGCCGTGGACCGTACGGCGGCGGGCGAGGTCCCACACGGCCGGTGCGTGCCCCTTGGCGCAGACGGCGACCTGACGGTCGTCCGGGCTCGGGGCCATGTCCGGGCCGCCCTCCCCCGAGGCCTCGTGGAGCAGCCGGTCGTCCGCGACGGAGCGCAGTTGCGTCCGGCCGCCGTCCGCGTCGCTCACCACATAGCTGCGCCCGCTGGGCCCGATGCCGACCAGAGAGGACGACGGCAGAGCGCGCGCGGGACCGGTCCACCTCCCCGTGGACGCGTCCCACAGCCGCTGGCCACCGGGCACCTGGAGCACCAGGATCCGGGCGTCGGGACCGGCGGCGAGCACCGTGTCCTGCGGCAGACGTCCGGACGCGGTACGGCGGTGTGTGGCGACGTCCCAGCTCCGCCACGTCCGTCCCGTCGTGCCCAGCACGGTACGGCCGGAGTCGGCGAGGAAGTGCGGGGTGTCGTCGGCCGCTCCGGGCGCGGTGAAGGCGTCCAGCTGCGGCTGGGTGAGGGCGCCGAGCAGTGCCGAGCGGGCCTCGGTGAGCGGGGCGGTACGCCAGGCCGCGACGCTGAGCAGCATCGCCGTCCTGGGGTCGGTCGTCCGCATCGAGGCGGCGACCGAGGCGACCCGGCGGGCCGCCGTCTCGGTGCGCTCCCGTACGCCGGTCCGGTGCTGCTGCCAGGCGACCAGGCCGGTGACCAGTACCAGCGTCACGGCGATGGACAGCGAGGAGACCAGCCGCCGGGCCCGGCGGGCGGTCCTGGTGGCGGTCCGGCGCTCGCCGGCACGGGCGTCCAGGGCGGCGGTGAGGAAGTCCCGCTCCGACGTGTTGAGCTCGTCCGATGTCTCGAGTGTCTCGAACGTCTTGCGTTCGGCGGACCGCCCGGCCGCGAACAGCTCCTCGGCGTGGGCCAGCCGGGTGCCCCGGTAGAGGGTGCCGGAGTCGCGGCCGAGTTCCTCCCAGGTGTGGGCGGCCTGGGTGAGGCGCCGGTGGTGACGCAGCCGTTCCCGGTCCTCCTCGACCCAGCCGCGCAGTCGGGGCCAGCTGCTGATCAGGGCCTCGTGGGCCAGCTCCACGCACTCGGCGTCCACGGTCAGCAGCCGGGCGCGGGCCAGCCACTCGACGACCACGGACACCTCGGGGTCGGCCGACTCCAGTTCGGTGCGCCGGACCGGGCGCCGGGTGTCCGAGGTGCCCTGCCCGGGTTCGATCAGCCGGAGCAGCAGCTGCCGGGCTGTGCGGGCCTGGGCGGCCGAGAGTTCGCCGTACAGGTTCTCCGCGGTGGAGGCGATCGCGCCGGACACTCCGCCGGACGCTTCGTAGGCGGCCGTCGTCAGGGTCCGGCCGCGGCGCCGGCGCCAGGTCTCCAGCAGGGCGTGGGAGAGCATCGGCAGTGCGCCGGGCCGGTCGACGACCTCGTCGATGATCCTCGCGGTCAGCTCCCGTTCGACCAGCAGCCCGGCGGCCGCGGCCGGCCTGACAACGGCCTCCCGCAGCTCCGTCGCGTCCATCGGCCCGACCAGCAGATGGGCCTCGCTCAGCGCGTCCACGAGCCCCCGGTGTTCTGCGCACCGGGCGTAGAAGTCCGCCCGTACCGCGATGACCACCCTGAGCCGGGTGTTCGGTTCCCGGGCCGCCGACAGCAGGTCGATGAAGTGGGAACGTTCCTCCCGGTCCCGGCACAGCGTGAAGATCTCCTCGAACTGGTCGACCACCACCCAGCTGTCCGGCTCGCCCTCCGCCGGGACCAGCAGCCGGCCGTGGGTCGCCGCAGGTGTGGCCCCCGGGGTGAGCACGCGCACCACCGCCGCGCACCCCTCCTCCTGGATGTGCCGCCGCAGCCGGGGTATCAGCCCCGCCCGCAGCAGCGAGGACTTCCCGCTGCCGGACGCGCCGAACACCATCGCCAGCCGGTGCTCGCAGACCAGCCCCAACAACTCCCCGACCAGCCGGTCCCGGCCGAAGAACAGCTCCTCGTCACCGGGTTCGAACCGCATCAGTCCCCGGTACGGCGGCTCGTCCGCGCCGTCCTGCCGTGCCGCAGACTCCTCCTCGGCCGCCGCCTTCCACCGCGCCTCCCACACCCCGGGATCCGCCCCGCAGGCCAGCGCGTACGCCTGCACCACCGCCAGCGACGGCAGCCGCTCACCGCCGGCCGCCGCCGCCAGCGAGGCCGCCGAGTAGTGGGCCCGCCGGGCCATCACCCGGTACGACGGCCCGCCGCACTCGGCGCGCAGCACCCGCAACTCATGGGCAAGCCGCTGCACGGCTCCCGCCTTGGGATCCACCGGCCGCTCAGGACGTCCCATCGCACCACCATTCGCCCGCTCCTGGCATGGTCGGAGTGATTGAAACATCAATAAGTAACGATGGGGCCGCGACGGCGTATCGGGGCCCGCGACGTTCACCACGGTCCACCGGGCGCCTGGCCAAGATCCACCACCGGTGGCTCGGAACCGATCCCGCCCGCCACACACCGGCCTCCGCGATGGAGGGTGGGGACGATGCGGAAGGTATCGGGCTGATGCCGCACGCCGGGTGAAGCAGTACGCGGGCCGGAGCTTGTGCGGCCGTCGTCGGCCGGCTGTGACGCCATTGAGATGCTGGCCGTGCGTAATGCCGGGGTCAGGATCCCCCGCTCCCCTGAACGGAGTCTCCCCGCATGCGCACCACAGCCCTACGCCGCATCGGCGTCACCACGGTCGTCTCGTCCGCACTCGCCGCCGTCGTCCTGGCCGGCCTGCCCTCCCTGGCTGGCCACACGCCCGCGGAAGCCGCCGGCAGTGTGAAGATCCAGGCCCAGGATGTCGCCCAGGTCAACTTCCCGCAGATCCACTGGAGCGTCGACGGCGGCAAGGACGCCTACCTGGCCATGCTCCAGGAACTGCGGCAGCAGGCCGAGAGCAGCGGCGGCGCCCGGCACACCGGCCTGATCGCCGGGAGCGACGGAAAGCAGCACAGCGTCGTCATCACGGACAACACGAGGACCAACAGTTTCGCCGACATCGTCATCAGCGGGACGGGCACGCCCGCGGTGCACGCCGTCGTGCGGCTCAGCGACTTCTACGTCGTGCGGTTCTACACGCTGCAGAACATCTACCCCGCTCAGACCCTCAACCTGATCCGCGGCGTCCCCAACGAGGCGAGCACCGACAACAACTCCTTCGTGGGCAGCGAGAACTACAACGCCCTGGCCCAAAAGTCCGGGACGGCCGTCAACGAGATCTCGCTGGGTCCGACGAGCTTCGAGCAGGCCATCTACGCGCTGGCCCGGCCCAACCAGTCGGTCTCCACCCGGGCCACCGGCATGCTCACCTTCATCCTCGGCATCGCGGAGGCGTCCCGGTTCAACCAGGTCGCAAACCGTATCGGCAGCACCATGGACAACTTCGGCAGCACCACGCTCAGCTCGCGGCAGGTCTCCCTCATCCGCAGCTGGGCCGCCGTCAGCCACGTCCTGGTGGGCAGGTACAACCAGACCGACGCCTCCGCCAGCACCACCGTCGCCGGAGCCGACATCGACGACATCCGCACAGCCGCCGCCCTGCTGGCCGTGGCCCTCAACGACGGTTCCAACCCCAACCCGCGCGACGAGCTGTGACCGCGGGTGTGACGGCGGGGGTGACCGCGGGTGGACCTCCACGCCGCTGAACCACCGTCATGCCGCAGGCCCGGTCACCTGATCGGGCAGCCGCAGCACCGACTCCGCCCCGCCCTCCGGATGGTTGCGGAAGGTCAACTCGGCGCCCAGGAGCCGGGCTTGGCCGGCCGCGATCGCCAGGCCCAGCCCGGTGCCGGTGCCGGGGGCGGACGTACGGAAGCGCTGGGGGCCGGAGGTGTGGAGCACCGCGAACAGGTCGGGCGGGAAGCCGGGGCCGTGGTCGCGGACGCGGACGAGCGGGCCGTCGACCTCCACGACGACGGGTGGGGCGCCGTGCCGCAGAGCGTTGGCGGCCAGGTTGGTGAGGATCCGCTCGACCCGCCGGGGGTCGGTCTCCACGACCGCGTCGGCGACGATCCTCACCTCCGCCTTCTCCAGAGCGGCCACCGCCCGCCGGGCCATCGCGCTGACCTGCCGCTGCTCCGTCGCCGGCGTCGCCACCTGCGCGTCCAGGCGGGCCACCTCCAGGACGTCCTCGACCAGCCCGCACAGGTTGCGCACGGAGCGTTTCATCAGGTCCGACGACGGGCTCGGCGGCAGCAGGCCGACCGCCGTCGACAGGCCCGCGACCGGCGTGCGCAGTTCGTGCGCGATGTCGGCCGTCACGCGGCGTTCCGCCTCCAGCCGGGCGCCGAGTGCGTCCGCCATGGTGTTGACGGAGGCGGCGAGGCGGGCGATCTCGTCCCGGCCGTCGGGGCGGACGCGGGCGTCGAGGTCGCCGTCGGCGATGCGTTCCGCGGTGCGGGCGGCGGCCTTGGCGCGGCAGCCCATGCGGATGCCGAGCAACAGCCCCGCGAGGGAGACCAGGACGGTCGCGGCCCCGCCCACGGCGGCCAGGCTCCTGTCCAGCGTGGCGAGGGAGTGCGCCTCGGGGGCGTACGAGCGCGACAGCGCGAGCACGTCGTGGTCCGAGACGCGGGTCGCCGCCCAGAGCACCGGGTGCGTGCCGTCCTGGAGGTAGGTCACGCGGACGCCCCTGCCGACGGCGTCCGCCACCGGGGCGGGCAGGTCCGGCGGGTCGACCGTGGCCGGGGACTTGCGGGCGGCCGCGTAGTCGTAGGCCGCGCTCATCAGCTGCTCGTCCAACTGGGTGCGGGCGGTGGCGAGTTGTTCGCCGGCCGTGATGTGGTGCACCAGGACGCCGATCACGGCCGCCACGGCGAGGGCCGCGGCGGCCACCGCGAGGGCGACCTTCGCACCGACGTTCACCGGCACGGTCCGCCTCATTCGCACAGCTTGTAGCCGAAGCCGCGGACCGTCTCGATCCGCTCCCGGCCGATCTTGGCGCGCAGTCGCTGTATGTGGACGTCCACGACCCGGGTGTCGCCGGACCAGGCGTAGTCCCAGACCCGCTCCAGAAGCAGGTCGCGGGTGAGCACGATCCCGGGCGAGGCGGTGAACTCCCGCAGGAGCTTCAGCTCGGTCGTGGTCAGGGACAGGGGCGTCGAGCCCCGGTGCACGGCCAGCGACACCGGGCAGAAGACCAGGTCACCGAAGTGCAGGGGGCTCGTGCCCGCCGGTTCGCGCTCGGCGGGCGCCGCCCGGCGCAGCAGGGAGCGGATCCGGGCGACCAGCACCGCGCCGTCGAACGGCTTGGTGACGTAGTCGTCGGCGCCCGCCTCCAGGCCCATCACCACGTCCACCGGGTCGTTGCGGGCCGAGACCAGCAGCACCGGCACGCCCGACTCGTCACGGATACGGCCGGCCAGGCTCACCCCGTCGAGCCCCGGCAGCATGATGTCGAGCACGGCCACGTCAGGTCTGGACTCGCGGAACAGTGCGAGCCCGGTCACGCCGTCGGCCGCCGTACGGACGTGGTAGCCGCGTTCCTCCAGGGTCAGCCGGGTGGCCTCGCGGATCAGCTCGTCGTCCTCGACGAGGAGTACGTCGTGCATGAGCGGCCCTCTCAGGAACTCGGCAGCATTGTCATGTCTTCGGCTGTCACGTCTTCGGCTGTCACGTCTTCGGTATGTGCAGGGACACGCTGCTCACGTCCTCCGCCCACTCGGGCACCGGCCGGTGGACGGGGGTGACGGCCGCGTGGCCGTAGTAGGCCGCGTACTGCCGCTTCACCAGCCCGCTGAAGACGATCGTGACCGGGTAGCTGGGCAGGGCGTCATGGGGACAGCCCGAGACGCAGGGCAGGTCGATCACCGTGCCGGTCGCGGTGGCCCGCGGTGAGCCCCAGCCGTGCCACTTCACCCGGTCCAGGACGGTGATCTCGGTGAGGTCCATCAGGTCCGGCCGCTGCCGGGGCAGGGACCGCCAGTCCAGGACGTACACCGGCCCGGTCCACGGGATACGGGTCGCAGCGGGGCCTTCGACCCGCATCCGCTCGTCGGCCGTGCCGCATCCGGTGAGTCCGACGAGCAGGCCGGCGGCGAGCGATGCGCACAGCGCGGACCGACGAAGAGTCATACACGTCTCCCCCGCGGTGCGGTGAGTGGTTCGCCCTGATAATGCATGTCATTACATGAACCACGGGTTAAATCCGCCCGTGATGTCGGCAACAGCGACCGCGCGCGGGTCCCCGAGGAGCACCCTGCAACCACACACGACGAAGGGCCCCACCGCGAACGGTGGGGCCCTTCGACATCGTGCCCGGTGAGGCACTGGCGGAGGATACGAGATTCGAACTCGTGAGGGGTTGCCCCCAACACGCTTTCCAAGCGTGCGCCCTAGGCCACTAGGCGAATCCTCCGCCGCAAACAATACAAGACGTTGAGGAGTGCT
>Ga0307512_10004230_pt1 | contig 15862 bp, 13 predicted proteins | sample 14_EM_MG_FD_200267 | JGI IMG/M metagenome (GOLD analysis project Ga0307512, IMG submission 200267) | Populus trichocarpa ectomycorrhiza microbial communities from riparian zone in the Pacific Northwest, United States - 14_EM | ecosystem: Host-associated > Plants > Roots > Unclassified | place... | reverse complement strand
ACACGGCTGGCACCCCGACTATCAGTGGCACGAGGCGGCCACCCTCTTCCAGAAGACCCCGGAGGGCGAGGAGCTGCTCGCGTCGCTGCGCACCCAGACCCCCGGCAGCCCCAGCTTCGGGGACTTCCTCCGTCCCCGGGGGATGAGCGCCGAACTGGCGACGGAAGTCGACACCGTCCACGACGAGGAGATGAGCACGGCCATCCTGACGCTCTACCGCTCGGCCTGGCCCAACTTCTACACCGACTGGGGCAAGGACTTCGACCGCCCCGCTCAGGTGCCGGGGCTCGTCCTGATCCCGACCGGCGATCCGATGGCACAGCCCGCGATGGACCTGGATATGGCCACGCGAATCGGGGCACAGGCAGTGGAACTGGACAACCTCACCCACTACTGGATGCTCCAGGATCCTGATCGGGGCGCGGAGGTACTCAACCGATTCTGGGACTCCCGGCCCGCATGACATCCGGTACCGGTGGGCGACGTCCTCGCGGTGATGAGGTCGCTCGCACGTGAGGGCATGGCCATGATGGCGGTGACTCGCGAGATGTTCATTGCCCGGGAGGTGGCCGGTCGGGTCGCTGTCACGGACGTCGGCGGCGTCCGCCGCACACAGGACCGGCACCCGGTCCGGGAACCCCTGCAACGAAGGCTCCCGGCGACGCCGCAAGGCTGAGTCCAAGCCGGTCACCTTCCGCCCCGAGGTCGCCCGGCCGAGAGTCCTACAGGCCCATCCGCTACAGAACGTGACAGATCACCGGCTACACAGCTTCTGAGGTCAACATCCGCGAGCAGTCTTGCCACGCACTGCTGGTGGCGCCGCACGGAATCTGTGCCCTGTTGTGATCACGGTCAACAAGTCGCGGGCCGGTGTTGGCCGGGCAGCACTCGAACGACGCCATCGCTGTCGGCTGCCTCGCGCAGCTGCTGATTCTCCACCTCCAGGACGTGTACGACCCGCACCAGCTGCTGGACGTCCGTGCGCAGCCGGTCGCGCTCGGCACGCAGGCGGGTGATCTTCCGCTGCAGCTCGTCCTTGGTGCGCTTCAGGCCGTCGACGGCCTTCGGCCGCGTGCCCTGCATCCGCACCAGGGCGTAGAACAGGTCTTTCAGGCCGGTGTGCTTGTGGGCGAGCTTGTTGCGTTTGAGGCCCGCCTCCTGGGCGAGGGATTTGATCGTCAGCCGGCCGTCCGAACGCAGAGGAGTGCCCACTAGCAGACGGATCATCGCGTGGGTGATCGCCTCAATCTCTGCGGTATCGCCGGGGCGCGACGGACTTGCCGCCGCGGCGGCCATCGCAAGCACGCGGCCCACTGTCTCGGCAATGCCCGCAGCGGCCGGCGCCTCCCCGGCATCCGTGTCATCGGCCTGTTCACTCAAGGTCGAGCAGTCGTCCTGGGCTGTCGTCATCTGTTGTCCTCGCTGGCCGGCCGTTCAGCTGCGGCCTCATGCACCTGAATAATCTTCTCTCGGCTCGCGCGGCAGAGCTCAAGTCGGCGCCGTATCGGGTGGGACAGGTGCGGGTCGACACAATCGGTGTCGATCTGGGCGAGTTGCTCGCGGGCCCGCTGCATGTGTGTGTCGGTGCGGGAGATGTTCGCGCAGGCCGGGTTGCAGCGGTTCCAGTTCGGGGTACGCAGGGACGGCTTCGTGTCCTTGGCCAGGTCGGGGTCGCACAGCGCCTTGCAGGGATCGAGGTTGCAGGTCAGCAGTGCTTGCGGGTCCTCGAAGATCTGCAGCCGAGGGTTGTTCCGCAGCGCTTTCATCTGGCCCTTGGTGGCGAATCCGCCCGCGTAGCAGGCGCTGAACTCGTCCGCGGCGGCGATGTAGCGGTCGGCGGCCGGCCCGCTGACCGCTTCTCCAGCGGATGGCCGGTCGCTGGCCTCCGCCAGCGCGTCCGACAGGGCCAGGGTCTTCTCGAAGTTGAGGATCTCCAGCATGTCAGCCTTGGTGCGCCCGCCGTACGACTCGGCCAGGGAGCTTCCCACATGTCCGTACTGCACACCGAGGGCTATACGGCCGCCGGGACGGCGGTAGATGAACCAGGCCACGGTGCGGCGCAGGCGGCGCAGTGTGATCGGTCCGTGAGGACCGGCGGGGATCAGCTCGTGCGGGCGGCCGAGCCGGGTGGCCGTCGCGTTCGTCCAGTCGATGAACGCCTTGATGCGCCCGATGAGGAGGCGTTCAGCGACTACGGCTTCCCCGAGAGCCACGCCCAGTCGATGGCGCACATCATCTATGCCGGCGCGTGGCTCAAGCACTACTACCCGGCCGCCCTCACCGCGGGGATCATGGCCAACCTGCCCATGGGCTTCTACGACGTACAGACCCTCATCCAGGACGCCCGCCGCCACGGAATCACGGTGCGCTCCGTCGACGTCCGGACCTCCCACGTGCACGCCATTCTCGAACCCGACAGCCCGGCCGGGCAGTTCGCCATCCGCCGCGGCCTCACCAGCGTCAACGGGCTCAGCGAGAACGCTGCCCGCACCGTCGTCACCGCACGCAGCGAGCAGCCGTTCGCCGGCCTGGAGGACTTCGCCCGCCGCACCGGGCTCCCGGCCCGGCTGATGGAACAACTCGCCATCGCCGGCGCGTTCGCGGCCTTCGACGAGCACCGCCGCAGCGCCCTGTGGACGGCCGGCGCCTTCCCCCGCACCCACCAGCCCCACCTCCCCGGCCTCGGTGCCCTCTCCCCCGCCCCCGACCTGCCGGTCATGAGCCCCGCCGAGAAGACGGTCGCCGACCTGGCGGCCACCGGCGCCGGCGCCACCGGTCACCCGGTCCACCACGCCAGGCCCTACCTCGAACACCTCGGCGCCCTGACCGCAGCGGCCGTCCGTGACCTGGCCGACCGGACCCGTGTACGACTCGGCGGGCTCGCCAAATACCTCCAACGCCCGCCCACCGCCAAGGGAGTTGCCTTCGGCGCCCTGGAGGACGAGACCGGCATGGTCAACCTGGTCTTCTCCCCGCCCGTGCGGGAGCGCTGCCGCCGCACGCTGCTCGAAGCGCCCGCCGTGCTGCTCGACGGGCACATCGAGCGCGAGCACGGCGCCTTCAATGTCATCGTCCACCGGGCCGAGAGCCTGGCGGTGCCGACATCGACACGCCCTCGTCGCAGGCGGTGAAGAGGGCGACGGAGACTACGTCCCCAGGCGTCCCGCCGACCTGGCGGACCAGGTCACGCCCACGTACTGACGAGCTTGTCGGCGACCCATCGTGCAACGTCGGCAGGGTAGGGCGCGGGCAGTCCGAGGACGAGGTGCCGGAACCCGGCGTCGATCGCTTCGCCGATGGCGTCCTGTGTGTCGCCGGGCCGGTCGTAGGAGACGGGCAGGTGGATCGAGCGGGTGACCGAGGCGGGATCGCGGCCGATCTCGGTGCAGTAGCGGTCCAGCAGTGCGCTGCGGCGGACGACGTCGCCGATGTCGCCGCCCGGGATGTTCCACAGGTCGGCGTGCTCGGCGGCCACGCGCAGCGTCGCGGAGGAGCGTCCGCCGATCAGGATCGGCGGGTGGGGGCGCTGGACGGGTTTGGGGCTGCCGAACGCTCCGGTGAGCCGGACGTAGGTGCCGTCGAAGTCGAACGGCTCGGCCTCCGTCCACAACCGCCGGATCACCGTGCACGCTTCGGCGAGGCTTCCCACGGCGTGCGCGGTGTCGTGGAAGGGCAGGCCGTGTGCCGCATATTCACGCCGGGCCAGGGGGTGGTCGGGGCGTGAGCCGACGCCGATGCCGAAGTCGAGCCGGCCGCCGGAAACGATGTCGACGGTCGTGGCGATCTTGGCCAGCATCGCGGGCGGCCGGAACCGGTTACTGGTCACCAGCAGGCCGAGCCGCAGTCGCCGTGTGTGAGCGGCCAGGGCCGAGAGCAGCGTCCAGCCTTCGTAGGCCGGTCCGTCGGGGTCGCCGCCGATCGGCATGAGGTGATCGAACAGCCATGCGTGCTCGATCTGCGGGACGGTGTCCGCCTCGCGCCAGACCCGCAGGACGTCCTGGTAGTCGACCTGCATGGGGGCGGTCATGATCCCGAAACTGGGTCGGGGTGTGTGCGACATGGGTCCATCGGTCCTTTCGGCACCGCCAGCGCACGGTGCGGGACTTCGCGCGGTGCGGGACTTCGGACGGTGCGGGACTCGTTGTGCTTGGTCGATCGCGGCGAAGGCGCAGCGTTCAGCGGCGCCGCAGTGACGGATCGAGCAGCGCGGGCGGGGTGTCGTACTTTTCGTCTGCGGCAAGGTCGGTGCCGGGCGGGACGATCGCGTCGATGGCGTCGAGTACGTCGGCGGCGAGCACGGTGTCCGCGGCGGCGAGCTGCGAGTGCAGGTGGTCCGGCGTGCGGGGGCCGATGAGCGCACTGGTCACTGCGGGGTGCGCGGTCACGAATCCGAGCGCGAGCTGGATCATGGTCAGGCCGGCTTCGTCGGCGACCTTGGCCAACTCCTCGACGGCATCGAGCCTGGCCCGGTTGGACGGGACGGTGATGTCGAAGCGTTGCGGCATGAATGTCGAACGGCTGGTGGTGATCTCCTCGCCCTTGCGGATCGCGCCCGACAGCCAGCCCGAGGCCAACGGGCTCCACGTCAGCACACCGAGCCCGTACTCCTCGGTCACGGGCAGCACGTGGCTCTCGATCCCGCGCTGCAGGATCGAGTAGCTGGGCTGTTCGGTGACGTAACGGCTCAGGTGATGCTCACGGGCGGCCCACTGGGCTTGCACGATGCGGTATGCCGGGAAGGTCGAGGAACCGAAGTAACGGATCTTTCCCGCGCGTTGCAGATCGGTCAGGGCCGACAGCGTCTCCTCGTCGCTGGTGCTCGGGTCCCACCGGTGGATCTGGTAGAGATCGACGTGGTCGACACCGAGGCGGCGCAGGCTGTTGTCCAGTTCGGTGACCAGCCAGCGGCGCGAACTGCCCTGATGGTTGCGCTCGTTGCCCATCGGCATGGTCGCCTTCGTGGCCAGCACGATGTCGTCGCGGCGGCCGGCGATCGCTTTGCCGACCATCTCCTCCGACTCGCCGTCGCTGTACCGGTCGGCGGTGTCGATGACGTTGATGCCGCCCTCGAGAGCGGCGTCCACGATGGCGGTTGCCTCGTCCTGGGTGGTGCGCCCGATCGCGCCGAAGTTCATCGCGCCGAGCGCGAGCGAGCTGACCTGCACACCGGTGCGGCCCAAGGTGCGGTACTGCATGACCGTATTCCTCCATTGCGAGTGAAGCGTGGCGGCAGTGCACGGCTTGGTGGCCGGGCCCCTGCTCTGCCATCATGGGCAAACGGAACCTCGTTCCGCTAACGATACGGAACACTGTTCCGTTTTGGCAAGCTCAAACCCGGAAGGAACGGCACGGTGAACGACGGCGACGAGGGCTCAGGGCGCGCAGCCCGGTCCAAGCGGGCGGACGCCCGGCGCAACAAGGAGACTCTGCTCGACGCGGCCGCCGCGGTCTTCGTCGCGTCGGGCGTGGAAGCACCGGTACGCGACATCGCGGCCGAGGCCGGCGTCGGGCTCGGCACGATCTACCGCCACTTCCCGACTCGGGCGGATCTCATCATCGCCGTCTACCGACACCAGGTGGACGCCTGCGCCGAGGCCGGTCCGGCCCTGCTGGCAAGCAGCTCGACTCCGCACGCCGCACTGGGGAAATGGATCAGCCTCTTCGTCGATTTCCTGGTCACCAAGCACGGACTCGCCGCCGTACTGCAGTCCGACAACGCCGGCTTCGAGACGCTGCACGCCTATTTCCTCGACCGCCTGGTGCCCGTGTGCACCCAACTCCTCGACGCCGCGGCCGCGTCCGGCGAGATCCGATCCGATCTGAAGGCCTACGAGCTCATGCGCGGCGTCGGGAATCTCTGCATCGGCGCGGACAGCGATCCCCGCTACGACGCGCGCCGACTGGTCGAGCTCCTCATCGCGGGGCTGCGCCAACCGCAGTGACCATGGCAGGACATGATGCGAGGGACGGACATGATGCGAGGGACGGACATGATGCGAGGGACGGACATGGCCCGAAAAGCAGCGGCAAGAACACCCGGCAAAAAACAAAGGCAAGGAGGTCACTCACTCCTTGCCACTCTCAACTTATAGCGCACTGGGGGGCTTGCGGCAAGACCCGGGTCGTGCCGCAGAATCGCAGGCCGAAGCGCCAGAACCCGCGGAAATCGGAGATTCACGAAGTGCGTGTGTTGTTGTCTGACCAAGGGTCGCGCGGAGAGGCCGAGCCGTTGACGGGACTCGCCCCGCGGTGGCGAGCACTCGGCGCGCAGGCGCAGGCGCGGTTGCGTCCGTGCGCTCCGCCGGACCTCGCGGGAACGACCCCGGAACGGAGCCGGTGACATGACTGCCCTGACCACCAGCGCGTTCGACCTTCCCGACCGCCTCTCCGCCAAGGCCGACCCGGCGCTGATCGCCGGCGACGAGCAGCACTTCGCGGCCATCGCGGAGTGCCTGGAGCAGACGATCGCCGAGCTGTCCGACCAGCTCGACGCCGAACTCAGGGCGCCCGGCGGCTTCGGCCGCCAGGCGATGGACCGGGACATCGAGGTCCACCGGCTGAACAGTCGCCTGCGCACCCTGCGCCGCTTCGGTCTGGACCTGTGCCTCGGCCACATCGTCGGCGCGGACGACCCCGAGCCCCTGTACATCGGACGACTCGGCCTCACCGACAGCACGGGGCGTCGGCTGCTGCTCGACTGGCGCTCCCCCGCGGCCGAGCCGTTCTTCGCGGCGACCCACGCCGACCCGATGGGGCTGGCGAGCCGCCGCAGATACCGCTGGAACCGCGGCCGGATCAGCGACTACTGGGACGAGGTGTTCACCGCCGACGGACTCGAAGGGCACGCCGCGCTCGACGACCAGTCCGCCTTCATCGCCAGCCTGGGCAGCAACCGGTCGGCCCGGATGCGAGACGTGCTCGCCACCATCCAGGCCGACCAGGACGCCATCATCCGGGCGGGATCGCGCGGCGCTCTCGTCGTCGACGGCGGTCCCGGTACGGGCAAGACCGTCGTCGCCCTGCACCGCGCCGCCCATCTCCTCTACTCCGACCCGCGCCTCGGTCACCGTCGGGGCGGAGTGCTGTTCGTCGGTCCGCACCAGCCCTACCTGGCCTACGTCTCCGACGTCCTTCCCAGCCTCGGAGAGGAGGGTGTGCAGACCTGCACCCTGCGGGACCTCGTGGCCGAGGGAGCCGGGGCGGCGATCGAATCCGACCCGGACGTGGCCCTCCTGAAGTCGTCCGCGGACATGGTGAAGGCGATCGAGAAGGCCGTCAGGTTCTACGAGGAGCCACCCACCGAGGGGATGACGGTCACGGTCGACCTGTCCGACATCCGGCTGAGCGCCGCCGACTGGGCGGAGGCGTTCGAAACACCGGAACCGGGCACCCCGCACAACGAGGGGCGGGACCAGATCTGGGAGAAGCTGGTCACGATCCTCATGGACAAGTACCAGGGCGAGGACGTCCCGCCCGAGCAGTTCCGGAGGTCGCTGCGGGGGAACAGGGAACTGGTCGGGACCCTCAACCGCGCGTGGCCGCTGCTCGAAGCGGCCGACCTCGTCGGAGACCTGTGGTCGGTGCCCGCCTATCTGCGGATGTGCGCTCCTTGGCTCGGCCGCGACGACGTCCGCAAGCTCCAGCGCGCGGACACCCAGGCCTGGACGGTGTCCGACCTGCCGCTCCTGGACGCGGCCCGGCAGCGGCTCGGCGACCCGGAGGCGGCCGTACGTGAGCGTCGGCGCAGGGCCTCCGTCGCCGCCGAACGCGCGCGCATGGCCGTCGTCATCGACAGCGTGATCGCGGCCGACGACGACGGCGAGGGCGCGGTGACGATGCTGCGCGGACAGGACCTGCAGGACAGCCTGGTCGACGAGACCGCACTGCCCACCGCCGAACCGGACCTGCTCGCCGGCCCGTTCGCGCACATCGTCGTGGACGAGGCCCAGGAACTGACCGACGCGGAGTGGCAGATGCTGCTGCTGCGCTGCCCGTCCCGGAGCTTCACCGTCGTCGGGGACCGCGCCCAGGCCCGGCACGGGTTCACCCAGTCGTGGCACGAGCGGCTCGAGCGGGTCGGGTTCGGCCGGATCGACGTGGCCTCCCTGAGCATCAACTACCGGACGCCGGAAGAGGTCATGGCGGAGGCCGAGCCGGTCATCCGGACCGTGCTCCCGGACGCCAACGTGCCGACCTCCATCCGCAGCAGCGGCATCCCCGTCGTACACGGATCTGTTTCCGATCTGGACTCGGTTCTCGACACCTGGCTCGGCGCCCACACGGAAGGGATCGCCTGTGTCATCGGCGATCCCACGTTCCGGGCGACGTCCCGCGTGCGGTCGCTGCCCCCGGAGCTGTCGAAGGGGCTGGAGTTCGACCTGGTCGTCCTCGTCGACCCGGAGGGGTTCGGCGAGGGCATCGAAGGAGCGGTCGACCGCTATGTCGCCATGACCCGGGCGACCCGGCAACTGGTTGTCCTCACCAGCTCCTGACGTCGGCCGGGACGACCGCGGGGCCTGAGACTGCACTGCCGTTGCCCGGCCGGCCGGGCAACGGCAGTGCATGCGCTCGCGAACACCTCACTGAACAGGTAGCCGCCAGCTATAGACCTGTCCAGGCATGTCCACTACGCTCCAGACATGCCTGGACAGGTTCACAAGCATCATCGCATCGCCCACGTTCTCGCCGACGAGATCAGAGCCGGCGTGCACAGCACCGGCGAGCGGCTGCCCGGGGAGCACGCGCTCACCAAGCGGTTCGGGGTCAGCCGTACGACGCTTCGGCAGGCGCTCCAGGTGCTCGGCGACCAGGGACTCATCGCGACACACCCCGGCATCGGTTCGTTCGTCACCTTCGACGGTATGCCCCTGGACAACCGGCTCGGCTGGACGCGCTCCCTCGCGGGAGGGGCGGCCGACCTGGTCACCGAGGTGCTGCGGTTGGAGACCGTGAGCGACCCCTCGCTGGCGGCTGAGCTCGGCACGGAGTCGGACAGGTTCGTCGCGCTCGACCGGGTGCGGCGGCTCGGCGACGGCCGCGGCGTCTCGCTGGAGTTCAGCCGCGTCCCCGCCGTGGGGGCGCTCGCCGACCTGCCGGAGACCGGACTCACCGACGGGTCGCTCAACAAGACCCTGCTGGCCGCGGGCCGGATCACCGAGTCCGGTGACGGCCAGGTCTCCGTCCGGGGCCTCGACGAGGCTCAGGCGGCAACCCTGCGCCGCTCCCCCGGCGAGTCCTTCCTGCATCTGGCCCAGGTGTACCGGGCCGCCGACGAATCCGTCGTCGAACAGGTGACGAGCCTTCTCGACCCCTCCAGGTTCCAACTGCACGTCCACTCGGGGCGAGGAGACCGCCGGTGACCATCGACCACACCACCCTCGACCGTGCCCTCGGCGCGTTCTACGGCCTCGCCATGGGCGACGCACTCGGCATGCCCACCCAGGTCATGTCCCGCCGCGACGTCGTACGGGCATACGGCACCCTCACCGGCTTCGCACCGGCCGGGCCCGACAACCCGGTCAGCGCCGGGATGCCCGCGGGGTCCGTCACCGACGACACCGACCAGGCCGTGATCGTCGGCCGGCTCATCGCGGAGGGCGGCGGGCACATCGACCCGCTGCGGCTCGCGCACGAACTGCTCGACTGGGAGAAGGAGATGAAGGCGAAGGGTTCCTTCGACCTCCTCGGTCCCTCGACGAAGGCCGCTCTGGACGCGGTGGCGCTCGGTGTGCCGCCCGGGGAGGCCGGAAAGTACGGCACCACCAACGGGGCGGCGATGCGGGTCACGCCCGTCGGAATCGCCTTCCGTGCCGAGCCTGCCGACGCGTTCCTCGACCGGGTCGTGGAGTCGTGCCAGGTGACGCACGACACCACCGTCGGCATCGCCGCGGCGGCGGCCGTCGCGGCCGCCGTCAGCACGGGTGTCGGCGGTGGCACCCTGGAGGACGCCGTGGCCGGCGCGATCGAGGCGGCCAGGGCCGGCGCAGAGCGGGGCCACTGGATCGCGGGCGCGGACATCGCTTCGCGGATCGCGTGGGCGTCCGAGCTCGTCAAGGGGGTCCCCGAGGCGGAGGCGCTGGACCTGGTGTGCTCACTCGTCGGTACGAGCGTGGCCAGCCAGGAGTCCGTACCGGCCGCGTTCGCGGTCCTCGCCGTCGCCGGCGGCGACCCGTGGCGCAGCTGTCTGCTCGCGGCGAACCTCGGCGGCGACAGCGACACGATCGCCGCGATCGCCGGTGCGGTGGCGGGGTCCGTGAGCGGCCTCGCCGCGCTGCCCACAGACGCCGTGGACACGCTCCGCACCGTCAACGAACTTGAGCTCGAGCCCCTTACGGAGCGCCTGCTCGCGCTGCGCTGACCGCGCACGCGCACCCCTGCGCCGCCGCTCGACCCACACCCCGGCGCAGCACTCGTCCCTCCGTATGAGGCAAGGAGGTTCCGTCATGACCGCTTCGACGACGAACGATCAAGCCGGCACCAACACAGCAGAAGGCGTCAACGACCAGGTCGGCGCCATCGAGGCCCGCGGGATCGAGCCGGTCCCCGACGAGGAGAGGCACGGCCACGCCGGCCAGATGTTCTGGACCTGGTTCGCCGCCAACATCTCCATCCTGGGACTCCCGCTCGGCGCGACGCTCGTCGCCTTCCGCGGCCTGAACATCTGGCAGGCGATCCTCGTCGCCGTGATCGGGTCGGTGGGTTCGTTCGCGCTGGTGGGCGTCCTGAGCCTCGCGGGCAAGCAGGGCGGCGCGCCCGCGCTGACCCTCTCACGCGCGGTGTTCGGGCAGCGGGGCAATGCCGGGCCGACGCTGATCAGCTGGCTGAGCCGGATCGGCTGGGAGACGATCTCGACGACCACCGCGGCGTACGCGCTGCTGGCGCTCTTCCAGTGGATCTTCGGCTGGCACCAGAACACGGTGCTGGCGATCATCTCCCTGCTGATCTTCATCGGGTGCACGCTGCTGATCAGCGGCCTCGGCCACGCCACGATCATGTGGATCAACAAGTGGGCCACGATCGTGTTCGGTGTACTGAACCTGATCGTGATGGGTTTCCTCGTCGCGACCGTCGACTGGAACAAGGTCCTCGGCGTGCACGCGGGCCCCGTGAGCAGCGTCGTCGCCGGTATCGGCTTCATCGCCGCGGGTACGGGCATCGGCTGGGCGAACGCGGGCGCGGACTACGCCCGCTACCTGCCGCGGACGATCCCCGCCCGCAGGCTGGTGTCGGCCTCGGCATTCGGCGCCGGTATCCCGCTGGTGCTGCTGATCTCGCTGGGCTCGCTGCTCTCCGCGGGCGACAACACGCTGGCCGACGCGGGCGACCCGGTCTCCGCGATCAACGGCATGCTCCCGTCGTGGATGGCCGTGCCCTACCTCATCGCGGCCTTCGGAGGGCTGCTGATGTCGAACCACCTGTCGACGTACTCGGCGGGCCTGACGATGCTCACGCTCGGGCTCAGGGTGCGCAGGCACTGGGCGGTGACCCTGGACGTCGTGCTGATGTTCCTCGGCGGCATCTACTTCATGCTGATCGCGAAGGATTTCTACGGACCGTTCTCGACGTTCCTCACCCTGCTCGCGGTGCCGATCTCGGCCTGGGTCGGCGTGATCCTGGTCGACTCCGCACGCGGCCGCAGGTACGACACCGCCGCCCTGATGGACACGTCCCGCACGAGCCGCTACTGGTACACCGGCGGGTTCCGTATCCCCGCGGTGCTCGCCTGGGCGGCGGCCATCGTGACGGGGCTCCTGTTCACGGAGGCGTCCACGAGCGCGGACGACGTGTGGTTCGCGGGCCCGTGGGCTCACACCTGGCTCGGCACGAACGGACTCGGCTGGGCGATCTCCCTGGCCGTGGGCGCCCTGCTGTACGCGGTGTCCGGCCGCCGTCCCGCACACGCGTCCGAGACGCCCGAGGCGACCGCGCGTGAGCTGGAAGGGACGAACCGGTGAGCGGACGGCTGATCCTGGCCGGCAACGTCATCGCCGACCTGGTGATCGAGGTGCCGGCGCTGCCCGAGCGCGGCGGCGACGTCATCGGCACGCGGACGGAGGTGACGCCGGGCGGCGGTTTCAACACGCTCGCCGCGGCCGGACGGCTCGGCGCGCGGACCGTGTTCGCGGGGCTGCACGGCACTGGCCCGTACGGCGATCTGGTACGTGCGGCGCTCGCCTCCGAGGGCGTACGGGCACTGCTGCCGGCCCGTACGGACGGCGACACCGGCTTCACCGTGGCCCTGGTGGACGCGGGCGGTGAGCGGACCTTCGTGACGAGCTTCGGCGTCGAGGCCGGGATGACCGCCGCGGACGTGGCGGCCATCGCGGCGGAGGTGCGCGCCCCGGACCTGGTGCAGCTGTCCGGCTACGGTCTGGTGATGCCGGTGAACGGCCCCCTGCTGTCCTCCTTCGCGGCGGGCCTGCCGCCGGGCGTCACGCTCTGTCTGGATCCCGCGCCGCTCGTGGCGGACATCCCGGCGGCCGTACTGAAGCCGGTACTCGCCCGTACGGACTGGCTGAGCGCGAACGCGCGCGAGGCGCGGCTGCTGTCGGGCCACGACGACCCCAGGACGGCGGCGTCCGTGCTGCGCGAGCGGCTGGCGCCGGGCGCCGGGGTGCTGGTGCGCGCGGACAAGGAGGGCTGCTGGCTGGCCCCGCCCGAGGGCTCCGCTCCCGTGCACGTTCCGGGGTTCCCGGTGGCGGCCGTGGACAGCAACGGGGCCGGCGACGCCCATGTGGGCGCGTTCCTCGCACTGCTGGGCGAGGGGGTGGCCCCGGCGGCCGCGGCGCGAACGGCCAACGCGGCGGCGGCGTACGCGGTGACGCGGCGCGGCCCCGCGACGGCACCGACGCGGGCGGAACTGGCCGCGTTCGCACGGGCGGCCGACGCGGAGGACGTGGCGGCGCTGCTGGGCGGCTAGCGCCGCGACCGGACAGGTATCTGCTACAGCTTCTGCCCCACCTGGTCGGTCAGTCGGCGCGGGCCTGTCCGGTCGTAGCAACAAGCGCTCCACCGGAAGTACGGTGCTGACCCAGCAGGCCGGTGAGGGCTGGTCGCGAAGTTCCCCGCGCCCCTCAAGGGGCGGATACCGCACCGGACTTCGCCAAGACCGCTCAGCCGCCCGCCGTCACGGCCTTCAGCTCGTCCATCGATTCCTGCATCAACTGCGCCATCGTGCGTTCCTCGGCCGCCTCGATCCAGCGCTCGAAGCCGATCTTGAAGACGGCGACTCCCGCCTCGGCGGTCAGGCTCGCGGCCGGCTCCGCGATGCCGCGGCGGCGCAGCGCGTCGGCGAGCGCGGCCGACAGTGAGGCGAGCTTGATCAGCTCGCGCTCCTGGAGTTCCGCGTTCGCCACGATCACGGCCTGTCGCTGCCGGGCGTGTGCGCGGCGGTCGACGAACACTTCGGAGACCGCCGCGAGCCCCGCCGCCATCGCGTCGATCGGCGGCGCGGACTGCGGAGCCCCGGCGACCGCGTTCACAAACAGCTCCTGCAACGCATTCGAGCCGTCGAACAGCACCTCTCGCTTGTCGGCGTAGTGACGGAAGAAGGTCCGCTCGGTGAGGCCGGTTCGTTTGGCGATCTCCGCCACCGTCGTCTGCTCGTAGCCCCGCTCGCTGTAGAGCTCCAACGCCGCTTTCGCCAGGCGTCCGCGCGCGTTCGGCTCCCATCTACCCATGAGCAGATACTACGCGATGACAGCGACTGACATCAGGTGTTACTGTCGATGACAGCCACTGACATCACCGATTCGACACCGATTCAAGGGGCTCTCTCATGCGCATTTTCGTGACCGGCGCGTCCGGCTGGCTCGGCTCCGCCCTTGTTCCCGAACTCCTCGACGGGGGGCACCAGGTCGTGGGGCTCGCCCGCTCCGACGCCTCCGCCGCCGCACTCACCGCCGCGGGGGCGGAGGTCGTCCGCGGCACCATAGATGACCTCGACGTCCTGGGCGGCGCGGCTGCCGCGTCGGACGGAGTGGTTCACCTCGCCTTCAAGCACGATCTCGCGTTCAGCGGCAATTTCCAGGGCGCCGCCGAGGCGGACCGCCGTGCCGTCGACGCCCTCGCCGACGCGCTGGCCGGCACCGACCGCCCCTTCGTCCTTGCCTCCGGCCTCATCGGCCTCAAGCCGGGGCAGGTGTCGACCGAGCGGGACATGCCCACGGCCGACGACTCGCCGGTGGGCATCCGTCAGGCCACCGCCATGGCGGTGCTCGCACTCGCCTCGCGCGGTGTGCGCTCATCCGTGGTGCGGCTCTCTCCGACCTGCCACGGCGAAGGGGACAACGGGTTCATGGCGACTCTGGTCGCCGTCGCCCGGGCCAAGGGCGTCTCCGGCTACGTCGGCGACGGCGCCAACCGCTGGCCGGCCGTGCACCGCCTCGATGCCGCACGGCTGTTCCGGCTGGCGGTCGAGAAGGCCCCCGCGGCAGCGGTGCTGCACGGCGCCGCGGAGGAGGGCGTCGCGATCCGCGACGTGGCCGAAGTGATCGGCCGTCAACTCGATGTACCGGTGACCTCCGTGGCTCCCGAGGCCGCGGCCGAGCACTTCGGCTGGCTGGGCGGCGTCCTCGGACTCGACGGCCCGGCCTCCAGCGTCCTGACCCGCGAACTGCTGGACTGGCAGCCGACCCACCTCGGCCTCCTCGAGGACCTCGACAAGGGCCCCTACTTCCACACCGCTGCCACCGGCTCCTGACCAGCGCCCAAGCCCCTCGTCGCAGGACGCCCGCCCAGAGCGCCACCAACCGGCTGCTACGACCCTGCAGGCGGACGGGGGCCGGCGTCCCGCAGATGAGTACGACGCCGAGGAGCGTGCCGCAGGCCGCCGCTGCGGTCTGCGCGTCGCCGTCGAGGGCGGCGCGCAGACCCCGGGGCGGGCCAGTGGCCGGGAGAGACCGGGGCCGCGTCGACGACCGGACCGCCTGATCAGCACCTTCGTGATCGGACTCGCCTCCTCCGATGCGTCGGGCCGCTTCGCCCCGGCACCCTCGACCCGCGCAGCCGCCGCGGCCGGCTCCCCGACAGCGGGCTTCCCGGCCACAGCCGACTCGGGCCGTGGCTGCACCTGCCCGTCGACCTCACGGCCGAGTTCGAGGCCGAGCTGCACGACATCCGGCGGCGGGGCAACAGGAACGACCGCCGCCCTGCCGGATCGCCGGGAGCTCCTCCGTCACCAGGGTTACGCTCCAGAACATGCCGGATCCCGCTGTGTGCTTCTTCCTCGGCCGTGACGGCGTACGCCTCGCCTACCGGGAGGTGGGCCGGGGCAGACCTCTGGTCCTGCTGCACGGCGTGGCCGGGGACGGGACCCTGTGGCTGCGCTACGGCCATGCCGAGACGATCGCAGCACGCGGACACCGTGTGATCATGCCGGACTTCCGCGGGCACGGCCGTAGCGAGAAGCCCCATGACGCCGTCCGCTGTCCCCCCGACGTACTGGCCGACGACGGCCTCGCCCTCCTCGAACACCTGGGACTCGACGACTACGACCTGGGGGGATATTCGCTCGGAGCACGCATCGTGGTGCGGATGCTGGTGCGCGGCGCGACACCGCGGCGGGCGGTGGTCGCGGGCCAGGGGCTGCATCAGGTGCTCGGCGTCGGCGGCGGGGCCGGATCATTTCTGCGGCGTGTTTTCGCCGGGGCGGGAACGTTCGAGCCGGGCTCGCCGGAGGAGCAGGCCGAGCAGTCGCTGCGGGCGAACGGCGCGGATCCGGTCGCGCTGCTCCACGTACTGGACTCGCTCGTGGCCACGCCGGTGGAGGCCCTCGGCCGCATCAGGGTGCCGGCACTCGTGGTGCTCGGTACCGACGACGAACGCGCCGTTTCGGCCGACGAGTTGGTCGAGATCGGAAGAG
>Ga0307512_10004229_pt1 | contig 15863 bp, 19 predicted proteins | sample 14_EM_MG_FD_200267 | JGI IMG/M metagenome (GOLD analysis project Ga0307512, IMG submission 200267) | Populus trichocarpa ectomycorrhiza microbial communities from riparian zone in the Pacific Northwest, United States - 14_EM | ecosystem: Host-associated > Plants > Roots > Unclassified | place... | reverse complement strand
TATCCTAGAATACCTTCAGTAAAATTCATGTTGCCGTTGGGCTAAGGAGGGATGGATTATTTGCCTTCAAAGTCAAAACGAGAAGTCGTGCATCAATGTGACAGATTTTGGCTGGAGGGTAACGCTCGGTCACACGGACCAATCAGTGCCCCATTGTGCAGCCCGTTGTCACGCTCAAGTCATCCTATCTTTCGGTGCCCAGCCCGTTGCATGGAACCACTGGAAAACTGATTTTCTGATGGAGTACATCCAGGATTGATTGGTTCTTAAGCGCCAAGTACCCTGGGTGAGTATTTAATTAATCCGGTTGGATTTTGTGCCAAAACCGGCAGATTTTAGGATGTTTTGTCTCCTGGAGTCTCGAACATACAAGAAAAAAGAAACCTAACTAGATATATCTCATATGTACATACAGTAGTACACTGGTGAATATTTTCAGCGAAGTGGGACAAAAGTCGCATGAGATACGGGGGGGTGCACGGTTACTCGTCGCGCACGACTTCTAGGTGATCGATAGTACCCGACCGCTTAGCAAAAACCTATTCAGTTTTTGGCGCTAGCGCCGGCCAGTTTTGTCAAAAAAGCATCGGCTAAGCTCGGGTAGCACTACCCGAGGGCATCAGCAAAACTGCACAGGCGTCTACTCGGGTACCGTCGGGAACCTTCGGGAACCGACTCGCTAACGCGAGCTTCGTGAATTCTGAACGCTTCTTTGACGTGCGGTGGTACAGCAGACTGTACGTCATTACAGCTTTCCCACGATCAAAACTTTCCCACGGTTACTACCATCCCGGTTCACGAGCACGATATCATCTTTTGTTGGGATTTGTTTACGTTCGGTGGAAAGCCTCACATCCAAACTGGGCGCACTGCAATAGACTGAAGGTAGACCACCTTACAAAGATTGAGAAATAGTTCCAATAAATTGAGGGATGAGGGTATAAAACGACAACTAGGTAGTTAAGCTATCTCTCAAAAAAATCTTCCTCCGGGGTGAAATTCCCGGCAAAACAAGTGGCCGTCACTATACCAAAAAAAAAATTGCTTATCAAAGTAGTGGTTAAGGTAAAAGTCATGAGACGCACCAGGGATTTGAGCTTTTCAGGTGCCACGTCACTCAGCGGTGGGGGTCACAACGGGCACTGTGACAGGCCACGGACGTGGCAAGATGGGGACGTTGGCGGCCGTAAGCTCGAATATACCGTAAGGTGGAGAGCGCGAGAGGAGAGGGGTATGATGTGGGGGAGTGTTCAAGTCTGTCTGGGTCGTAGCACCGCCGGTGTTGGATGTGGTTGAAGTTAAAAACGTTAAGTCCAAAACCCGCGTTGACTCCCATATTACACGTCATTCGCATGCCTCCGGAACATTCCTGTTTAGGGACTCTTGTCATCGCTTGGAAACTTCAAGCTTCGATTGTTGGTACCGACTAAGATTTTACCCTTCCATTTCTCGCGTACCGTCGGGTACCACCACGTACCACCGCGTACCATGTTGACTTCGACTTCGGGATGAAGGTACCCGAATTGATGGTAAGCGACTCGGGTACCGTCGGGAACCGTCGCGTACCTTCGGGAACCTACTGTACATTTTGCTGATGGGGGGCGGGTTTGCTGATGACCGGGACCCTCGATGGTTATGACGGTAAAAAATTGGGAAAGCGCTCCGTGTCCCACAAAACCGGAGCAATACCTACAGCACTTTAACCCAGATGCAGTACTATACGGATCGAGGTTACAGCAGTTTGCGAAAACCTTGTCCGCTCTCTTTTTTTTTTTTCTTACGATCGATCGGTGGGAAGGCGCTAATTGCTAAGCGGTCGCTTAGCTCCACTAGCCGAGCTCAGGGCCAGCAGCCATGTCCCCCATCCCTCGCGCACGTTCTCCCCGCCCAACTCGTTCGCTCGCTCGTCCCTCGTGCTCGTTCTTTTTACTCGTCGTTCGCACTCGTTCTCTTCGCTCGTTACTATGGATAATCGATTTCTCCCTTATAATAATGGAGATGGATACCCAATATCAATTCCAAATTTGAGTAAAGGGACGAGTGATCAGTGTTGTGCCGGTGACTGACTTTGACGTAGTCATTTAGCCATCAGTTTCGAGTCACGGTAACTCGGATTATTTAACTTGACTTTGATTTCCCGCCCTCGGGCTATTCGGATATACTATATATAGAAACTGATAGCCACGTGTGGACGGGATGATTGGTGATCCGGTAATATCTTGACGACTTAAGTACTCTCTGTTGCTTCTTGTACTCTAGCGTACCTGTCAGTTAGTGGACAGGCCGGGCCGCCAGCCGGGTTCTCACGCTTGGGATGTCAAGTGATTTAGTGATGACTCCATGCATCTTCGAATTGTAGCTATGTTACGTATGTCAGTGAAAAGTCAATGACACGCACAACACTGCCGGAGTGATCCATCTGTTACCGAACACGTCGCTGGACGTTCCTGATGTCGGCTATTCGGCTAAGTACTCGCCAATCGATCGTAAGGAAAAAAAAGAGAGCGGACAAGGTTTTCGCAAACTGCTGTAAAAATGAGAAAAATTGTACATTATGAGTGGCCGTTGCAAGGATGGGCGGGAGGGACCTGGTAGATCAAACAACCGAGGAAAATAACACACCGAGTTCCTCGTTTTTTATGCGAACTGATCGATGAATTAATGCTGGGAACCCACCCAGCGATACAGCATGGCGGAGTGATGTCACGTGACGTGTCGCTAGATCCGTCCGGAATGATGAGATCGGAGTTGCCGAAAGAAGCGTCGATCATCTTGCTCCACAACCACCAACCTCGCCGCTGAGTTAACTCGACGGGTAGAGCGTGTCCGACGTCCAACGCCGAGTTCTCGGGACTCACCGACCGGAAATTTTCGCTAAAGACCGTTTAACCTCGCCGTTGAGTTAACCCGACCGGTAGAGCGTATCCAACATCCAGCTCCTCGGTCTCGGGGCTAACGGTCCGGAATTTTTGGCCAACAACAACCAACTGGTAGAGCGCGTTGAGCGTCCAGGACCGAGCTCTCGGGATTCACAGACCGGCCGATTTGGTCATTCATTAAAATTCGCTGGCAACCGACTAACCTCGCCGTCGAGTCAACTGGACTGGTAGAGTGTTGAACGTTCAAACCGGAGGTCTAAACCAACTCTTGCCGTTCGTTAACTACCCACTTCTCGCCGTTCGTTAACTACCCACCTCTCGCCGTTCCTTAACAACCCACCTCTCGCCGTTCCTTAACAACCCACCTCTCGCCGTTCCTTAACCCACCTCTCACCGTTCGTCAAACGAGCTCTCGCCGGGCAGTCGACTGCTTTTGTAGGGACGTTTCGTTGACTAAGCGGGTGGCTGGAGTTTTCTCGCTTTTATAAGTTTACTGGTATGTAGAGCGGGCATGGGTTTGACACTTGGAAAGATGCTTAATAACAGGACGTCTGTCGAAGTCACCAACCCGGAACTGCATCGGGAGCGGTTTGATCTTGAGCGTTGAGGGCCGCTTTCCATGGCTCTCCGTTCGGTCAGATGCTCGACGGTTGTCAGTTTCGGTGTGAGGCTTGAACTTCGGCAGGTGGACTTTGTGACTGACTGTTATCTAGAGCCAAAATCGATCGTGAATGGAAGGAAGGGGGCTAAGAAGTTTAGAAGGAGGACAGAGGGGGCCGGGCAGGCAGGTTGTGGACGAACAGGTGTGTTTTTTATCAACGCATCCTCATGCTAAGGTCTGAGAACGAGTGCAGCCAGAGGATAGTCGTATAGAGACGAACTTTGACCTGAAGGGTTCGGTCGAAAGGATGAACGCGCTTCAAGCCAGGAGGTCAACCCGGAGTTTGACGGTCTCTTCTTGTTCATCCCTGTCGTCCCTAACGTCTTCTTGTGCTTCAGTGGCGTCTTTATCTTCACTGACGTCTTTGTCATCTTCTAGTGATGAGGAACGTGGAGAGTTGGGAGGGTATGGAAGAGAAGGGGATGGTTCAACGGCAGCTCCGGAGGTCAGTTTGGGTAAGCGGAAGCGACGACGCAGAAATCCAAAAAAAGAGGCAGAGAGACAGGCAAAACGTCAGAAAGCAAACCCCCGGAAGCGGGAAGGTTCAAAGCGAGAGAGGATGAACAGAGGAAAAAGGCAACAGGCGAAGAGGGGTGTTATTAAGTCAAGGGGGCACTGCGGGGAGTTGAAGAGAACCAAGATAATCAAGGAAGAGGAGGGGGTGTTTGATCTGGAGGACCTTAAGGAGCACAGGATAAGGGTAATTTCGTGGGATGGAATGTAAGTGAGCCAAGAAAACGGAGTAAAGTTTTTTTAACTCTTTTTACAGCAGACCAGTGCCGGTAATTACAAGGGGGGGGGAGGTGGTCGTTCTTCTGGCAGGGAAACCAAAGGACGTGAGCTATGAAGAAAGTCTAAGGGCCTTAGAAGTGTCCATAATTGACTCGGGTGAACGGTTTAAGTTCAGCGCACGCCAGAGAGAGAACCGCCGAGGAGATTATTTGGCGATATCAACAGGGGTGTCGATCGGCTCTGGATCAAGGGTAAGAGGTGTAAAGCTAACCTGAGGTTTTCTGGAGCTGACTGGGGTGTATGAAAAAGGTCCCGGGAGGTCTGAAGCTGGGATCTACGGAGAACGAGAAAATAGTAGAGGGGCTCCTGGAAGAGGAGGGCATGCGCCGTATTGCGGGGTTCGCGAAGCGTAAGAGCTTCACAGGGATGAATCAAACGACGGTAAAGCTTACGCTTAGTTCAGGGTCAATGCAGGTCTTCGCCCCTGAACTCTGCAAGTTCTTAATGGAAACCCTGGAAGAGGTAAAGCGTTCGAAGCCCTCGCTGAGGTACCCGTACAGGAACAACCCTTTCGCCGCGGTTACTTTCAACATCGGGCCGGCGGCGTGCACGATCCCGCACAAAGACGTCATGAACCTAAGTTGGGGCTGGTGCGCGGTAACGAGTTTGGGGTGTTACGATCCAAAGAAAGGAGGCCACCTCGTGCTCTGGGATTTGAAGTTGGCTGTGGAATTTCCGCCTTTTTCGACAATAATGTTACCGTCGGCAATTCTGAAGCACAGCAACACGTCAATCGGCCCAGCGGAGCGACGATCAAGCGTCACACAGTACAACGCTTCAGGACTGTTTTGTTGGGTGGCACACGGTAAGTCCCTCAAGGGAGGAAGGAAAAAAAGTGGGCAGGCTTGGTGGGACAGCCCAAAGCACATGTTCTCTCGGATTCCAGGGAGGTTCGGTAAGTGAGTCCGTATCGGCAGCTTCTGCTTTTACTAACTTGGAAGTTTTGTCCCGCTCAGCAGAGACGTCAAGGGGTTAGGTTTTCTCCTTTTTCTTTCTTTTTGGACTTGTAGTTAGGAAGACGCCGGTAAATACCGCTGAAAAGACCTAATTCTGAGAAAGTTTTTGTGTTGGGGGGTGGGTGTTGACACCGTTAGACCGGACCGGGAAGCCTCGGTAAAAGACGATGAGAACGCGTTCAAGTATTAGATCCGACGGTCGTCGAGTTGGACGGAGTTTCACAGGGGCAAAAGAAGAACCCCAGGAGCTTGGAGTGAAATTTATTATTATTAAACGTTTTGAACGAGTAAATCAACGCTGACGTACCTTATTTCGGAATACAAGGCGGATAAAGCCAACGGCATCTGGGTCAGCGTACCTCGCTACAAACCCGAAAACCTCCCGAAGTTGAAAACTTCTGGCCTTGTTGCGACAAAGCAGAGGTGGTGGTTTGTGATGTGCTTTCCCCTGACAACCGGCGAGGGGTTGTGGGATTGTCGACATGCTTGGCCCGGTGCCTGAAGGCAAAGGACCTGGGTAGATGGGCCGATTTGGGGTACGAGGTTGGCGGAGATCCGAGATAAACAGGGCGTCGCAGTACTTTGAAGCGAGTTCAGAGTGGGCTGAACCGTGTAGGCCGATTTTTTGGGTTTAGAGTTATAATTCACAAAAGGTGCCCCGAGCTGACCATCTTTAACCTCTTGGGATCACTCCTGATATACCGTCTGGCCGCTTTAGTTCGTTTTGCAAGATATGTCTGGTCACCCTTCGGAAATGTTCAAAAGCAGTCCAGGGGACTTTGAACGCGCGGACGCTGGCTTTTGGGAGGAGCACGAAGCCGGGATCGAGAGCTTTGAGGATCGCTCTTTTGGTCGTTTGGTTGATCTGCTCGACGGCCTTGCACCGCATCTTGTACAGAGTTTTATATGTATGAGGAGCTGGTGGGAAAAGCACCGGGGATTAACAGAAGTGCACGTGAGATTTTCTCTTGTAGGACTTCACTCCGATTTTTGAAAACGACGAGTTTCCAGATGTTCAAGTACATGCTTTACCGAGCTATCCGGACGGGAATAACCGTGTTTAAAGATGGAGAAGCCCCTCGTCTTGAACAGTGCAAACGGGAGATAGCGGGGTACAACGGAAAAGCGAGCTTACTGTGGAAAAGCTCCCGGAGTTTTTCTGACCGCCGGAGGACCTGCGAATACCTGTTGGGAATGGTGGTGCCGTCGATGCGACATGTTGAAGTTCGGGTTGACAACAGTGATCTACAGCGGTTTCCAGCCGCTCTCGAGAAGGAGCTCAACTCAATCTTCCACAGGCACTACAGCACCCGGGAAAAATATCTGCTGTTTGGGCGAGCAGATGACGAGGCATATAAGGTACAAGACGGGTACGCTGTTTCAGTAGCAGAGCTTCTTCAAAACGTCGACGTGCGGTATGCGTCGAGGGCGCACCTTTGCCTCAGGAAGATATATGGAAGAGGCGCACCGCTTCCACTCTTATGCAGCTCTTCGATAGAGGCTATGTGGGAGGTTTGCAAGGATCAGTACTACAAGACGCAGATTTCCCTGGTGAGTAAAATGCAGCCGACGCTACAACGAAGGTGTTGACCACTCCCAAAGCTTTACTCCTGGTTTGAGCCGCTGTGGAAGCTCCCAGGGACACCGGAATGGATACAGTGTCTACATCGGATTCTGAGAGCAAAGCCTGGGGAAAGAACTGACGTTCTGGTCGATGTGCGTCTACGCTGTGGTGGACAACGATCTTGCGAAACACTAACGCTAGAACAGTTCTACAGCTCGTTGATGGAGTGGTCTACGGAGCTCAACCGTGTGGGGCTTCTGAACCTCTACCTCGGTCCTGAGCCTAAAGTCGCGAGCTTTGTTCGTGAGCAGCTGATTACGGATGAGGAAGAATCGACAATCCAGAAAGCAGTGGGGAACGCAGCAAAGGGAAAGATAAGGTTAAACAGCATCTACGACAGATATCTGGCACACACGAGTTTGAACCTCCAAAGGGTCCTAGAGGAGGTTGGGATGGAGACGGTGGTGGGGGTGATGTTCGATCTTAACCTGGGCGATCGTGTGCGGAGACTTCAGCTGAACCGATTCTCCGACGTACATGAGGTACGAGAGCTGGTGGAGGGGTTTGTTTCAAACCGGAGAGGAGGTGCTGTGGGAAGCTACGCCATGGGATCGATTTGGTGGGACGGCGTTGACCCTTTGATGACTCCACACGCTCGATGGATCTCTGTCAATCTTGAAGAAGACCGAGATTTCAGCTCGGTTTTCGGAAAGTGGCTTGAGGACAGCGAAGTTTTACAGGATTGGCTGGACAAGTTGGGGGAGTCGCCAGCCGTGGTCAACAACGGAGAATCAGGTAGAGATCCCGTGTTTTGTGCAAAGGTTGCATTCCAAGTCATGGAACTGGCTAAGGTGAGATCTCTATTACTCGCGCAGGCAGGTATCTAACGTCAACTTAAGTTACAGGGGAGGATCCTAGATGTGAGGCGAAGGAACGAGTTTAAGGAGAAGCCCTCGTGGTTTATTGAAGAATGTGAGGCTCTAGGTCTTTTTCGGACGAAGATGCCCCGATTTCCTCAACTCTTCTTCTACGATTTTTCGGAGGAGGAAGTCTGTCGAAAAGAAGGCCAGTGTCAAGATGGAGCGTCGGCATCTCGACGTGCTGGGACGACCTACCTCGAATCCAACATACGGTTGGAATCCAAGTGCGGCATTTCAGAAGTCTGGTACTGGTGCTTAGATGGGGAGGGCAAAAAGTGTGATGAAGAGGTCACGCCTATCAGCCATGGGGGAAAAGATGTACTGTCGACAAGCAGTGGTCTACACCCCAACCGTATGGAAGCGTTTGTTAACAGGCTGGGATGGAGGGGGTTACGCAGTGGACTTTGTGTAGAGAGGTCGGGAGGGAAGCACGGACCCGGGGGCTCAGGCATGAAGGAGCACCGGCTGGCTATTCTTGTGGAGGATGGAGGGGAGTTCGCAACAGAAGACTACGTCCCGTCGTCGATTCCTGAAGAACGAGAGCTTAGGGTTCCTCGGGATCAAGCAAACGTGACGGTCGTAATAAAGGGGGGGTATGCTGACGTTTTGGATGTTGGCATGGGGATTACAGGTGTGAAAGATGGGAAAGTGGATGACGTTTCAGGGAGGAGGGATAACGGGGTTGGAGGAGGTGGAAAAAGGATGCGGGAGGAAGACGAACCGCCTGTAGTGAGAAGGCGGAGCGATAGAGCCTAAGTAAGCTAACGTAACGGGAGAATAAAACGGGTGGGTAGTCTGAGATGGTGATGGAACTCTGCCTATTCAGTAGACTCAAAGGTGAGGAGGCATTTATGTGGGTAGCGAACGGGCGAGCAAACTATATCACAACCCTCAACAAAGCTGACAAGTCTGCATTCACGATCCTTAGCCATCCTAACCCCTGCTCCGATTAAGTTGATGTATGCGTCCCAGTTGCCAACCGGGAGTGGGCAGGGTTGCGAGGTAGCTTACCATAAAAGGAAGGCTAGCTCGTCCAAATGTCAACGCGAAGTCTAAATGGGTTGCGAGGTGACTTACCATAAAAGGGAAAAGCTCTCGCATAGCTGTCAAATTGTGACTTGGGCAGTCACAATCGGCCGAGTTTCGCAAGGAGAATACCCGGCTGAGGAACAAGGCGCGCGGACGTGAGTAGTTGTAGGGCACTCCTCCTAGGTCCCCTATTTCTCACCTAGTCTCTGGTCCATCCACCCACAGTTTGGGTACACACTTGTATGGTGTGGCAAATCCTTATACATCCGGGTAATTTCAGGGTGTATATAGTAAGGTGGGGCTCATTCAGATTCGACCAATCCCACGTGGGTGTGACACTTTGTGACCCGAAGCCTTTCTGGGCGAAAACTCTGGTAATTAAGTAGTGAAAAAAGTAGTTATAATTGTAGACGATAGACTAGAAACAAAGTGCTATGTATCCGAACGTTGCCTTGGGAGGCAACATTACTCAAGATTTGCAAGTTTGAGTCAATTCTGCCAGGAGGTAGGGTTCGGTGGCCATGATACTTTGCGGCCCAAGCAGCGGCCTCCTTTCCATCGAGGCCGTTGCGATACGAGTTAATTTTGTATGCGACTGTCGGACTTCCGCTGACACCCTTCAATGGGGTAACTCAGGATTCGTGCTGCTGATAAGTGAACGAGACTTCGTCGGCCCATACTTTGCTGGTCTTAGATTATCGCATGTTTTCGTCTGTTTATATTTCCTATATACCCCCTAGTTCGGCTACCTCGGAGACTCAAAACCTCAGTGTGTAATATAATTATTGAAAATCTGGCTGGAGGAAACCTTCGAGAGACTTCTCCTAACAACTCTACCAGATGGTTTCCTTCGAGAGTGCTATACGAAGGAGTTTTTGATTTTTTGAGGTATTTTGAGGGTTTTTTGTCACTCTTTTGTCACGCTTTTGCAGGGCGATTGCCACGTGGGATTGGTCGAATCTGAATGAGCCCCACCTTATATCCCACGGATGATTTTCGCTTCTAACCACCCCTGCCCAGTAGCGTCACCATACTTCGGGATAGACGCCTTGATCCGGAAGGCACGTGATCGGCACACTCGTCAGTCGCGTGGAGATTTCCGGAGGTTGAAACATCAACCGCCATCCAACTGGCCTCGCCGTCGAGTTAACTCAACCGGTAGAGGTTTCGCCATCGCGGTCTCAGGTCGAATACGGATGCCGATGGAAGCCAGGAGAGAACAACCGGTGCAGCCGAAATATTCCAGGAGAATGTTTTTACCTTGAGCGTCGAGAGCCGCACTCTTGGCTCTCCGCTCGGTTGAACAGACTCCTGGGAGGGGCTTGAGAGGTTTACCCAGGAACTTTACTTTCGTCAACAGTCTAGGGTGGAGTTTAGCCGCAACAAGATTAACCAATCTTCTCATAACAGACGTCGGGATATAACAAAATTGATCACGGTACGCTTAACATCCGGCTGCCCCAGCGAGTGGCTGGGAAGGAGACCGAGTATTCTCTGCCACCTCCCTCATCGTCGTCAAGCTGTCCGCCCGCCCGGTTGTCAATTAAGTCCTATCGCTCATTAGAGGGTCCTCTGCTGCTTCCGACGTTATGCCATCTTTTTGTCATAGATCAACCTCCCCACTGGCTTTGTCCGAACCATAGATTACGCTGCCTGCTCCTCTCAGCCATCAGCACCCCAACATATGAGTTCTCGCACACAGTTAACTCTGTGTGGCCTCATCGACCGTCAGCACGTCTGGCATACGTGTTCGTGCAAGTAGCTTAACCTTTGGGCCCTCGTCAATTCGGGAACATATCTTACCCCCGCTCCCCTGTAACCACGGCCCCGACTCCTCTCGACGCTTCCAGGCCCTTCTGCAATGCGATCCATCTGTTCCAGAACTACCGGATGTTTCCTTTCTCCAGCCCTGATAACCGGTAAAACGTTGCTGGTGGATTGGCAATAAAGCCTGGCCGCCCGAATGAAGGGGTCAGACCTGACTTCGGAAGAGAGTTTGCTTGTGGAATGGGCGAAAAAATTTGAAAGAAATGTGGGATGGGTCTGAACGACAGGTGCGGGCTTTTGGGGTTGTATCTTCATCAAAAGTTCCTGATCCAACCGCTTGCCTCTTCCACAGACTGCGACAGCACCCTCCTCCCCTCCACACATAAACTTCATCAAGCTAGAGTCCCTTGGGCGTACCATGTCTGACGGTGACTCTCCTTGTACGGAAAGCCAAGACGGCGTTTCGACTGCAGATCAAGATGTGGTTGAGACCCGGCCTCAAGACGTGCTGGAGATCGAAAAGGAGTCACTCCGCCACCTGATGAACCTAGTTAAGAAGCTGACACCTCACATGGAGGAGTCTCTGATCTTGGACGAACGTTGGTGGAAGAACAACCGCTTTAGGCCTGGGATCCATGTGAGTGTGGCTTTGACGGTAGGTTGGGTGACCAATACCTAAGCTGAGATCACTGCAGATGTTCAAGTTTGTTCTACTCCGAGCGGTTCAAATAACCGCACAGGTGTTCTCAGATGCAGAGGTTCCGACTGTGAGGGAGTGCAGGAGAATCCTTGAGAAGTACAACCGGGAGGCCAAGCTGGTGTGGGAGAAAGAAGGGGTGGATTTTCTGGATAGACGTCGAGAGTGCAAGGCAATCAACGCAAAATTTTTTCGGGAATTGGACAGGTTTCCGAGGCCTTCGGAGATCAAGCCAGTCCCACCGAAGGCTGCTGCCGTGTTGGATTCAGTCTTCAAGATGAACTACACTTCCGACGACCTGTTTCTTCTATTTGGACGTACCGACGACAAAGCGCTGGAGGTACAGGATGCGTATGGACTGTCCGTTGCGTCAGCCCTCCGAAAGCTGGATGAACGGTACGAGGCCCGGGCAAATCTATATCTCCGGAGGAGGTACGGTAGAGGGGCCCCCCTGCCGTTGTTGTCTATGAGCTCTGCAGAGGCAATGTGGGAGGTGTGCAACTCTTATTACTATGTCACTCAGATCAACACGGTGGGTTTGGCAGCTGGGAAGATCAAGGCACAAGCTAACACCTACGTCAGCTTCATAAGTGGTTCGAGCCATTCCCGGAGGTCATGCTCAGGCTGGAGCAGTGTTTCAGCCACAGCATGCACTGGTTCCTTCGACCACTACCAGGGAAGGACAAAGTCATCTTTGGAGCAGTGGGTTTGGTTCATCGGCTGAGGTTGACACCCACCACTGACGTTGATTTAGTTCTATCAATGCCTTATGGAGTGGTCTACAGATCTTTACCACGCGTCCCTACTGGAGGAATACCTAACGCCAGAAGTTTGGGTGGCTGACTTTGTCCGCGACCAGCTGATCACAGATGATCAGAAAGATGCGATCACTGTGGCCATCCGTCAGGTCAAGAAGCTATGGCGAACGATAACCGCACCCTACGACGTCTTTGTCAACTACACTTGTCTCGATTGGACTAAGGAGGAAGACGTCGATGAGGTTATCCCGGTGATTCGACGTGGAATGTTCGACCTGATGCTGGGCGACCGGATGAGGAGGATGTTGGTGAACCAATACGAGGAGGTTCAGGTTGTTCGCAGTCGTTTCGAAGACTTCATTTTGGTTCATGGGGCCCTTCTAAAGTCCCGCTGTAAGGAGCCGTCGCTATGGTGGGATGACGTCGGTGTCAAAAAAGGCCCTCTCAAAACATGGGTTTCGAGAGATTTGGCAGGAGACAGTGATTTCACGGAGGTTGTTGTGAGCTGGCTGGAAGACGGAAAAAGGGTACAGAACTGGCTCAGAGACTATGAAGAGAAAGGGATCCTAGCCAACAATCCGAGCCTGGAGGATGAGCGGGTTTTCTCAGAGGAGATGGCGATTGAAATCATGAAGTTCGCAAAGGTCAGGGCGTAACCGAGGATGGTGAAGTCTGGGTCTGACATGTTTTTTAGGTGGAGGGAAACTTTTTTGACAAGAAGCGAGAGGCGAAGTTTTCTTCAAAATCTACCGGTTTCAAAAAAGAATGCGAGCGGCTGGGTCTATTTCGGACCAGGATGCCCGGGTTCTCTCAGGTATTCTTCTACAACTTCGACAGCTTGGAATTCAAGGAGGGGTCGGGTCAGTCCAGGATGGGGAGCGTCGTGTCTCGGCTTGCTGGAGAGGCTTATGTCCAGAGTGGGGTGTGGTTGGAGTCGTCATGTGGGATCTCTGACGTGTGGTACCAATATGTGGAGTCAAACACCGGTCAGTTCACGAAGCAGGGTCGTCAGACGATTGATTTTTCAGCTTCTCTTCCGGTCTACCCCCGTGCGGATGGAAAGGAGCTCAAGGCAATGGGAAGCCTGTTCAACTGGAAGAAAATGCACTCACGTCCTCGTCCAACAAAGAGAAATATGGTCGTACAAACGTCTACAGAGGAGAGAGAGGAGCCTGGAGAAACAAGCACGGGAGGTAGAAACGGTATGGTGGTTGTTGGTTCTGGTGTGGCGAGGATAGTGAGAGGAGAGAACGAGCCTGAGGGAGAGCATGTGGTGAGGGAGATTGTGAACGGCGTCGTGACTATGCTGACTGTTGATTGAAAGCAGAAGGATGAGAGGTCGGTTTTCAATGGACAGATCGGAGGAAGCATGAAGATGGCAAACGGAGTGAGCGATCAAGACGTGGGGAAGGAACAAGGTGGCATGCAGGGTAAAGGGACGCAGGGATCAGTTGAGAGCAGGGGAGAAAAGGGAGACTCTAGCGAGTTCGTGTTTGACGAATGGCCTGAAACCGCATCGTTCAGCAAAGCGGTAGAGTGTGCGGTAGAGGAGGTGCTTGAAAAACCGTCTTCGAAAGGTAAAAAGAGAGAGGTGAGGACGACTAAGGAGAGCGGGATAGGAGGGTCAAAGGAGAACGGGGGTGGGGGAGAAAAGGGCCAAAAAAGAGGACGGGAGGACGATTCGTCTGAAGGTAAGCAGTGCAAACCGGTTAACTTGACTTATGCTGACCTGATGTTCATGATAGAAGAAATTTCCGAAGTGTGGCCTACAAGAAGCCAGAAGAAGGAGGCGCTTGAGAAACTTGTAAAAAAGCGCAAGGAAAAGAAGTGATTAAATATCTTATCGTGAGACTGCTTGCAAACAGATGTTCGGTGAACTTTGATTGATTTGAGAGGGGAAAGTCTAACGGTCTGGAACATAACTAAGGGATACAGGCGGGTTTAATAGCGAGTAGGTGGTGGGAAGTCTGACTTGTTAAATAGGTGACGGTGTATTTTTCACTGGAATAATGGCGGAGTTTAGCTGGGCGAGGCAACAAGGCGGAGTCACCACCGGTTCGACACAGACCCGGAATCGAAACTGATGCCCATGCTCCAAACGTGGGAGACGAAAGCCTGCAAGTCAACGCTGCCGGAAGACCTCAAGCAAATGCTCAAGCTAGCAAAGGATTACAGCGTCTAGATCTCAACACAGAACCCGTCCTCCAGTGTCCGGGAGAGCGTCCTGCTCTGGTACCGCGTCCACTCAACTAACTACTGATAGATTCCTGAACAGATTCAGTAAAAAAGCCCTGGATGAGAGACTAGCTAAAAGAACATGGTGCGGGTGCCTCGACGAAGAAGACAGCGTACCCAACGAGTGGCAAAGGGACAGGGGGGTTTTAGTGGGTATCTCGCGATCAAGCCCCTCTTGGGGCGTAGGGTGAGGCTAAGCCTCACCACCGCGAGGAGCCCCACACAAGGTCGCTGACACTACCGGTGCGTAATTGCATTTTGTCCCGGTGTTCTAGTCATCCCCCGGATGCTTCCGGGAACAGCCAGTGCACGTCACTACACCGAAAAAAAAAACAAGGCGGAGTGATGTGACACTACGTGTCACTAAATTGGTCTGGAATGTGATGAGATCGGAGTTGCCGAAATGGAAGCATCGACTGTCTTGCTCCAAAACCACCAACCTCACCGCTGAGTTAACTCGACCGGTAGAGTGTGTCCAATGTCCAACACCGAGGTCTCAAGACTGACCGATCAGAAAACTTCGCTAAAAACCATTTAACCTCGCTGTTGAGTTAACTCGACCGGTAGAGCGTATCCAACATCTAGCACCTCTTGGCGATGGTGACCTGACTTGCCTTGGCAACGGCGAGATGACTCACCTTGGTGATGGTGAGCCAACTCACCTCAGGAGTGGCAATGGAAATCAACAGGACAACAGTACCCTGAGTGACGGTGGTGATGGTGACCTGAGTGACTTTGGCGGTGGCGAGCTGAGTCACATCAGGGATGGCGACCTTAACTCATCTGAGCAAAAGGAGACCTTAATGTGTGTAAGTGAAGGTAGGTTTGACGTGTTTAGGTGAGGGGAAGTTTGGCTCACCTAGATGAAGAAAATGAAGATTAAGTCGCCTAGGTGAGGGCGAGCTTATGATTGGCCTGGGTGATTGAGAGCTTACAACTCGCCTAGGTGATGGTGAGCGGACAACTCGCCTGGGTGATGGCGAGTTTTGAACTCGCCTGGGCGATGGCGAGTGTAGAAATCGCCTGGGCGATGGCGAGTGTAAAACTCGCCTGGGTGATGGCGAGTGTAAAACTCGCCTGGGCGATGGCGGGTGTAGAACTCGCCTGGGTGATGGCGAGTTTTGAACTCGCCTGGGCGATGGCGAGTGTAGAAATCGCCTGGGCGATGGCGAGTGTAAAACTCGCCTGGGTGATGGCGAGTTTTGAACTCGCCTGGGCGATGGCGAGTGTAGGACTCGCCTGGGCGATAGCGAGTTCACAGATCGCCTAGGCGGTGGGAGTTCACTAGCTTACTAATAATTTACCTTTTGGGGATATCGGGCGGCAATAAATTCCTTTTTATGAAAAAATAAAATAAGCGCCCACTCGCCTGGCGAGTATGATCGGGCGATGAACTCGCCAGATTTCCATTTAAGGTATTGTGTGGCGAGTTTTTCCCACGCTTGAAAGTGGTGCACTTTCTCGTCGGAATATATATAGGTGAATGAATACCACGGGTCACGTGACTTAACCTAACCCTAACCCAACCCTAACCTAACCTAACCCAAGTGAGTTTTGGCGCCCAACAAGCGCTGGGACCCACAAAGGCTAGGGACCGTTGGAGTC
>Ga0307512_10004228_pt1 | contig 15865 bp, 13 predicted proteins | sample 14_EM_MG_FD_200267 | JGI IMG/M metagenome (GOLD analysis project Ga0307512, IMG submission 200267) | Populus trichocarpa ectomycorrhiza microbial communities from riparian zone in the Pacific Northwest, United States - 14_EM | ecosystem: Host-associated > Plants > Roots > Unclassified | place... | reverse complement strand
GTGGTGCAATTTTGTCCCTTCCAGTACCAGCCCTGCGTAAGGATACACTCGCCAGAGGATATTTCGGTCAATGGCTAGTCAAGAATATCGACGGCTGGTTTGCCTTCACTCGGAGGCTGGGCTTGGGAATAACGCGTATGGCGGACATCGTTTTGGTTACGGGGTGTCATCTTGCGAGATCATGGACCAATATAGCGTTCCCAGAGGGCCGTGAGGAGGAGCAAGTGTCATTCGGAGTTAAAGTATCTGGTGTTTGCAATGTAGAATGGCGATTTCCGCCTGAAGATGTTCAAGGAGTGGCATTAAATCTTGGGCCGAGTGGCAAGGTACGCGTTGGAGCCTTTTCACGTCTCCACAGACACCGAGAGAACTCTTGGACTAATTCTTAATTTAATCGCACCAGAATCTGCCCGAGGATCAGTGTATATTTATCAGGGGTTTTCGTGCTACCCGTGTTCTGGGGTTACTACCACCAAAGCTTCGAGGAGCTGCAGGTCCAGCTCCGACTCCAGATGAAGATGAAGATGGACCTGAATCTGACACGCAACTTATAAGTATCCCAGCAGATACAGATGTAAACGTCGTATTTTTTTTGGAATTTTCAGACTTTGGCTGATGTCTCGAAAGTATCAGGATCCCCTTCACATACTCCTAGACTATATCGCTACAGTGAGTAATTTATGTGTCCACCATGTGCATACAGTTGAGTGTAACAGCGGTACTCTAGCAAGCACCTGACTGTGATATCGCTCTTGTCCATGATGACGACCTGATTCGCGTGGCTGCTTTCGTATGTACGCTTTCCAACAGTTGCCCTGTCTCTTGCTCATTTAATCCCTTGAAACACTCCAGCCAGATGCAGTGCTAGGGAATCCCGCACCAAAAACATGGCAAATGGAGTATGGTACGTATCTGACGGTATCACAATCATATTGACCCTCAACAGTTCTATTGCCAATCAAGGCGTTTTAAGAGCTGAGACACCAGTCGCCAAAGTAGCAACATTATCTACGTCCCCTTCCCCATTACCCGACAGACATTTGGAACTTGAAGTTGCACGTGTTCTTCTCGAGCACGGCATGAATGAGATGGCTCTTCCCAAGGATGGGTCAACTCCATTGCATGTAGTGTCGTTTGGAGGATATTGGGGAGTCGCCCTTGTCCTTCTAGAGCATGGCGCAGATGCGATAGCTCAGGCCAAGGATGGGTCAACACCCTTACATATGGCATCGCGACAGGGACACGTCGAAGCTGCAATTATCCTCCTGGAGCACGGCGTCGATGCAGCAGCAAACAACAAGAACGGATGGACACCTTTGCATATGGCATCATTTGGGGGCCATACGCAAGTTACACGCATCCTTCTCGAGGGCGGGGTGGGTGCGATGGCGCAGAATAAGCATGGGTGGACGCCACTACATTTGGCATCGTTCGCAGGGCATATACAAGTCACGCGCCTCCTTCTCCACTGCGGTGCTGATCCAACAGCCCAAAACAAGCACGGGTCAACTCCGTTACACCTGGCGTCACGAGAGGGACATTGGCAAGTTGCGCTTGTACTTCTCGGGAGCGGCGCGGACGCGACGATTCGGGATAGCCACGGGTGGACTCCGTTACATTGTGCATCACGAGGGGGGTACGTGCAAGTTGCCCTTCTTCTGCTCGAACATGGAGCGGATGTGACGGCGCAGAATGAGCGTGGGTGGACCCCACTACACCTGGCTTCACAAGAAGGTCATGCAGAACTCGTTCATTCCCTTCTTGGGTGTGGCGCGAGTGCAACAGTCCGGGCTCATGATGGGTCCACAGCATTACATTGCGCCTTGCGACGAGGCCATGTGCATGTTGCATTTATCCTTTTAGACCACTTCGCAGATGCGGCTATACAAGACGGGCATGGGTGGACTCCTCTACATCTAGCATCGTTCGGGGGACATATGCAAGTCGCTCGCATCCTCCTCGAAAGGGGCGCAAATGCAGCAGCCCAGAACGGTCATGGGGTCACTCCGATGCACCTAGCGTCTGCAGGAGGGCGCTGGGAAGTAGTTCAAGTTCTCCTTGAGCACGGTGCATACCCAACAACCTGGGACGAGCATGGGTCAACCCCGCTACATCTGGCAGCGCGGGGAGGCCATATAGAGGCCATCCATGTCCTCCTCTCTCGCGGCGCAGGCGAGACGGCTCGAGATGAGCATGGGTGGACATCATTACATTGCGCAGCGCGAGGGGGACATGAGAGGGTTGTTCGTGCCCTTCTTGATCTTGGAATGGATGCGACAGATAAGGCGACAAATGGGTCAACCCCGTTACACCTGGCATCGCGATGGGGACATGTACAAGTGGTCCTGACCCTACTCCAGTGTGGTGCAGATCCTTCAGCCCAGAACGAGCACAAGTCGACTCCGTTACATGTAGCGTTTCGAGGGGGACATCTGCAAGTCGCTCTTGTCCTTCTCAAGCACGGTGCAGACGCGACAGCCCAAGATGAGCGCGCGTTGACCCCTTTGCATCTGGCTTCGCGAGGGGGGCATGCACAACTTGCGCTCCTTCTTCTTGAATGTGGCGCTGATACAACAGCTCAGAACGAGCATGGACGGACCCCATTGCACCTCGCATCGCGATGGGGACATGTAGATGTCGCTCTTGTCCTCCTTGAGCATGGTGCGGATGCGACTGCCCGAGCAAGGGATGGGTCAACTCCACTACATGTGGCATCGTCCAGGGGACACATGGACGTTTCTCGTATACTTCTTGCTCACGGCGCAGATGCAACAGCCCAGAATAAGCGTGGCTTGACCCCATTGCATAGGGCATTTCAAGGGGGTCACGTGCGTTTTGCCCGCGAGCTTCTCCCGTACGATACAGATCTCGGGATTCACAACACTGATTAATTTCCAAGCCACAGAAAGAAGATGTTCGTTTGTATCGCTTCGCTGTGTTAGCTCCGTACCCGTGGATTTGGTACCAGGACCTTGCAGGATGTTAGCGCTCCTTACAGTTCTCCTATCCTTGTGCAGAAAGAAACTCTGGGGGCCAAACTATATTCCGAATCGCCGTCATTCTCAGCCCATTTAGGAGGTACCATATATCATGTTGTGAACGTGCGATACCCTCATCGTGTACTAGTAGTAATGACAATGCGTTTGATTGGGCATATTCACATTGGAGCCTGCCAAGGCTTCAAGCTTCAAGTAGCAGGCTGTACAGAGTAAGTGTGGTCTTCATCGCCATCATGATAAGCCTCACTGCGAATGCCACACCGTAGCTCAATAAGAAAATTTTACCTCGCTTTCTTTCGGTGCAGCGGAGGGTCACGGTGCAGCTGATTGAGAGAGTGAGTACGAACAAGATGAATAAGTCGTACGAGGACATGAAAATACTTAAGATCGCTATCAAATTGGCTAGATATAAATACGGATAATTTGACATCTTTCCTTTGTTGGCACTTCGCTTGTAGTCGAACGACGTCCCTGTATCTACTAGTACAGTACCCTGTACCAGGCCGTGTGGATATCAGCAGGCATTGGACACAATTGTGTCTGTTATTTGTTGCCGTACTGTCTGATCCCAATTAGTCTATGTTAGACAGGGAAAGCTCCATTTATGCACATTTGCTAGCCTGAGACTAGCCCGAGTCCGCACAAGTCACAACGTGCAATCCTCGAACCACTATCAAATAGCGATTGCAATGATCTCATGAGATCTTAACTGACATATGGTAGCCTATCTAATCCTCCTCCTCCTCCTCGTCATCGTCGGGGTCATTATCATAAACAGCCTCTGGCTCTGTCATGCCATCCTCATCGAGATCCCCCCACGGTGCATCTGCTTCATACCACCTGGATACATGTCTCATCGTGAGAGTGCATACGATTGACGTTGTAAATAGTACACACCCTTCCTCTTTTAAGTTATTCTCATCCCTCCTCTTGTCAGGTTCCCGTATCTTTTTCAGGCCGAATAATGGTACATAGACAGACTCGTCCCGGTAAGATTCCTGTTCGACGCCAATGGAGCCCTTGGAAACCCAGTTGAGAGCCGCAGTGATATTGATATTTGCACTTGCTGCATTCATTCGCAAGCTGACTGTCACTGTTTCACTCGCTAGTTGGAAGAGCATTTATATACTTCTTGGGAAAAACAAGAGGGTGTGAATACGCACATCTGTTAGAAAGGTACATGTAGTACCCAGGGCAATTCCAGACCTCATACACCACATACATGTTCTTGAGAGCTGGAAGATGGAGAGAGGCCGCCATGAAAAATGCGTCAGGGACACGTGTCGGATGCGCCTTGTGCATCAGCAAGATTGCACCGCGTTTAGAGTTGAATTTCCACCCGCCGCCGAACACGACGCTTTCTACAGGGATTTCTCTGCATCCTCGATGAGATTGATGGCAAAGGTAACGAAAACTTAAGAGTTTGGGACTTACAGTTCAGCGGCGACTTCGACACTCAACCCCTCTACCTCAAGGGAGTGGATCCGAAATTTATCCACCTCGGCCTCCTGAACGCAAGGATACTGATTGGCTATCTGCATGGTGTCGGCATGGGTATAAATGTTTCCTTCGACTACTAACTCCCCCGTCTTCTTGTCAACCTTGCCATAATCACCAGCCTGTTTTTCCGGGAGACATTCAAAACAAAGACAGAATAAGAGTTCATGAAATGAGGACACGAACACGAATTATTTTAGATGGGGTCCAATTGGGCCACCTTGTGACCGCCTCCTTGATTAGATCGGTATACTTGCGCTGTGCGGTCTCCCTTGATCGGAAAGGGGGCATCGTGAGGGTCGTTTCGCAGTGAAGATTGAGGAGCAAGGGGATATTAGCTGTTTGTTCATTTTTTTAATGAATGTGGCGTTTATGCTTTTTGTGACAGAACAAGACAGTTTTCTGTAAGCTCAGTAACCTTACGGCACAGCTGGGCTCTCACGAGGGACGCTGCGCTGGCCACGTGAGGAAGAATTAGGGTAATTGTGTGGCGTCCTTCATGGATCCCTAAGAAGCGTGCAGCAGGTTTCTGTGCACCAGTATTCCTAGGCCCATCGAGGGTAGGACATGGACCCAAGCATTTTGTGAGGGAAGGTCATTACGAAGGAAGGACTCGGACCCCGAAGGACCCATGACTGACGAACCAAATGGGGAAGTAACGGAGATTGGCATTGGCAGTGATACAATACACCGCTAGTACAGCATAATTATACCTCAGGTTGTGTACCCCTTCATCTTTTCTTCAAATCAGCTGCGGAACGTAGATTAAGCAGATTGAATGCGAAAAGCAGTACAGATCAACCTGTTCAAATCGGAAGAACCATTGATCACTAGTGAGGGGATTAGAAGGATCACATCGCCTGGATGGCTATGGGTAAATGGAAAAGATCGATTAGAATACTGTCACGAAAAGGGGCTAGAGCCATTATGACGATGACGATAGGTCAACGCGTGACTAATTGATTGATAAGTACCGTTGCCCTCGCATAGAAAGGCGCAAGGAATAGAATAGAGGATCAATGAGTCTCCTGGAAAGAGAATTCCCAGCAAAAGGATCGCACAGCCTGAATGAAGATTGAGGGAAGCCTGAGCGGGGCAGCCTGATCTAGGCTAATTCGATGTCTGTCTACCTCAATGTGGCATATATGTATACGACTCGGACGCAAGTGGCACCGCCTCTTGTTCACCTGATAACACCGCCATCGTCGTCACATGGACCGTCCGCCACCTAAGATTCATGTCATATTCCAGGGCTCTGTTCAGTTGAGTTGGTATTGTTGAATCTACCCACCGCCCGCCATCCTTTTGCCCGGCCAGCGCTCTGTCATGCCTCAAGACAAGGTGTTGTGGTCGTGCAAGTCGAAGCTGTCTACCATGCCATATTCGGGTTGCCCCGGGCCCACCCACAGTAACTTCCCCGAAACTCACCTGATTCGTGCCCCGGCTCGACCTCAGCGAGCCCACTGCAAGAGGAGTGAGATGGCCCCTATTCCCGACCTCGGCATGTGACTCTCCGATCTTGTCTCCGTTGAGTAGGTCTCAGCGACTTCCGGCGAGTTGGAAGCATATCAATCCTCTTCAGCATCCGCAGGCGCACGCGCGGCGAGAGTATCAAGCGTTGACGTGTGAGTTGTGGGGTAGATAGCGCAAAAGCTTGGTTCTCCATTCTACTGCCTGAAGACTGCGGACCCCAAAAGAAGAAAATATCGCATTGCGTGTTGCATGGATGAGGAATCCCGAAAGAATAGGGCGAGGGATGGCCGCCCTCGGCGAGTTTGGTGTGGAGGCAGTGCAACCCTGACGCGATATGAGTGTTCGCGTGACATTCAGCCTTTGACACAGATGGGAAGCAGGATGCAGATTCGTTCTATTTGCAGGTGAGCCGTCGGCGCCATGCAAGCGCAAGTCCCTCAGGAAATCCCCGTACTAGAAAATATAAAGTTAAAACAGCATGAGAGTTGTCCGAATTGGAAACAAAGGAACGGATATCGCACATGATGCACCCACATGCGGACGACAACCATGCCACCAAACCCCACGCTTTATATATTGCGTATGTGTGGGACTGGCGTGTCCAAGGAGTACGTGAGGTGGCTCGGCACGAACATGAGGCAGTCCTACGCCGTGGAGGTGGTGGCAGGAGCAACGTGTTTTCATGGCACCGCGTATCTTTGCTGTCGGGTAGAGGACCATATCGAGGCTCGCATTGGATCCTCGTCTTCGCAAATGCTACTGCTGTCCACCTCGCTGTCGACGGTCGACCTATGAAGAATGCAGCGTAAGGATTATGCACAGCTCCCGTTTGTACATCAGCAGCGCTGGTATGGTCGTAACGGAGGCGTCAGCGTGTTCGGACAAGACACGAAGGAATGTGTGACCATATGTTGTGACGATACCGAATGAGACGTACACGTACGACCTAGCGGGAGAAGAGAGTGAGAGAAAGTGACATCCGGTCCGCACCGGTCCGCACGGACCACATGACGCGGCGCACAACCGCGCACTGCTCTGGCATCCAACTCACACGGTCACAAGATAACAACACTCCCCTACGTTGTTCTCGAAGACATGCCTGACCTCAAACGGTTTCTCGTTTTTCGTTCTTGGCTTCGCTTTAGTTGTTCAGCGATGTCTTAGTTAAAAAAAGATCCCCGTGACCCCGTCTAGACTTTTCGCCTCCAAATTCTCTCTCTGCTCTTGCTTTCTCTCTCCCTCTTTCTCTGCTGTTGATTCTCCCATATTCCTTCGTATCTATGTCTAGTAACCTTCAGTACAACATTTATGTTCGTCACAAAAGCCATCTACATCAATGCCCGCACATTTTCTTTCATGCACAAGCTCCCCGCAGAGTTCTACTCGGTCCGCTGGGGTAACAAACCTGATGTGTGCTGGGAATTATGAAGGAGGCGCTGCTATATGCCGAGTCGTTTGAGAAGCGTGCTTGCGTTCGGCACAGGACAGATGCATCGACCCATGTATTATCTCCATTCCTCCGCCTGTTTTTGGTCCGCTTGAAAGTTTGCGATCTGCACCTTTAATTCACCGCTTTTTGCGTCGACACTTCTACGGATGAAATGGCTACAGACACTCCAAGTTGTTGCCTATCTCACTGTCAGATAGATGAATAACTCGTGACGTTGCCCATAGTTCAAGTGAAGTGGTGGTTAAGCCCCGGATTGTCCCCTGGCTACAATCGCTCGTGAATACAGGCTGATAAGACTACCCATATAATTAATATTCATACACAGAACCCAGGTGGACGGACCAATTAACCAGATAACCAGTTACAATCGCATTCAAGTTTAAATGCATCGAGTATGACAACGGAATATCAGACAGTAAAACCATCGCCACCGCCCAACGCTGCAAGCCAGTAGTTAGTGCTTATGCTTCGCCGGGACAAAACTTGACCACTAACCGACAGCCGCGAATCATGCCCCATAATGAACGTAATTCACCCAACGTTCCAAGGTCATTCCACCCTTTCTCCGCAGTTTCTTCACCGCATCTCGAAGTGCTTCTGCCGTCCTCTCATGATATGGCACGTCTTGCGTCTCATATGAGAAAACTGACTCGTAAAAGTACTTAGTCAGATCTCGCCCATCTTTATCCTTCATTGCCCACATCGTCCCAACAACACTCCGGAATCCACAGAACTGCATAGACGCCGCAAGATGAAGCACTTCGTCAGAGATGCTCTCCTCGGTCAGCTCTGCAGTGTGACAAGCAGACAGGAAGGCGAACTCGGCATCGGGGAGCTGAGATCGTACGATGTCGAGTAACAGAAGGCGCTTCCCTTTGTGAAGCTTGAAAGAAGTCTCGAAGGGCTTCCCTGGATTAAGGATTCCGTGACACACAATATGGACGAACGGATGGTGTCTCATGCCTTCCAGTACGGCAGTAGGTTTGGCCTTTGCCCCGAAGAGAGTCGTCACCTTCGTATCGACGTCTTGTACGGCTTTCATCTCCCTCGGTGCACCCGGCATTGAGTCGTCTGGCTGCGCGACGAGAAGTATTGAAGGCTTGCCAATCGTTTGTGAGCCAGGCTTGCGGGATTCTATAAGGGTAGAGAGGGATGGAATGTACGAAGGGATATAGAGGTCCAGGAAATATTGCGGATCGTCTCCGTTCGACTGGATCGGACCCATCGCATGGAGTGGAAGTGAACAAAAAACGGATGTCGGGCACCACCAAATCCGAGATTGTGTCGGTACTTTTAACTCGTTAAGTCTTTCGATCACCGGTTTGCCGACGAGCTCATAGAGCTCCTTGAGTACAGAACGTAGAGTGTCCTCGTATGTGTCCGACTCGAGGCCCCTCCTTCGTTCCCCCAGTAGTTGATCTTGTAAATTTTCGGCGCGGTCAAAGAAGTCATCGGATGTAGAAATCAGGGATGGAGGAGAGTTGTGGAGGACGATGATGATGTCGGAACGCCATTGTGAATGATTGATTATTATCACTGGCCCATGACATGCAGCGGAGCGGAGAGTGTCGAAAGGAGATGATTCCAAGAAGGTTTCAAGGCGCGGCAACGCTTGTATCTGCAAAATAAGCTTCTCACGATCATATAACAGCTTCTGTTGCTGCATCACGAGATCACTGTATGGATTCGTAACCTCGAGGACATTGTCTCCGCCATCAACATGGTTGCTTTGTGAGAATGCCAAGGTGAGCTTCTCCAGGTCCTGATTGAGCATGGAGAATTTGTCTGCTAAATTGGGGTCGGCCAAAGCAATTTGAGTGGTGGTGGTACGGAGACCACGCATCTCTGACCACAATAATGCCCTCCCCCGCTCAAGCGTCTCGATGGCCTGGTTGAGTTGACTAGTGTGGATCTGATATGATGCATAGTCCAACGGTAGGGTCTTGACAAGCTGTTCCATTGTGACGAGCCTGGAATGCTGTATGTCGATGGTTGGAGCGAATATAAGAGAGGCCTGCATTGATGACATGGCAGAGTCGTACGCAGTGGAGACGGAAGGATGTCCCCACTCGCGTGCAAAGAATGCCCAATCGCATGAGATCTCGACCTTGGGAACTAAAAATTCATTTTCAATGTCGCTCAACTTTGCATAATGCTCCATAAGTTCGTTTAAGTCCTCTTTTTGATGGAGACGTTTGTAACGCTGGGTTAGCAACGCAGGAAAAAGCATAAGTGCGCGTAAATGGACCATGTTTGAATCTAGGATGGTGCTGATACAGTCCCGAGTAACTGAAATTGCCTCGTTGAGGTACTCGATTTCATTGGCGCACTTGAAGGCACGGTAGAGGAGATGACCCAAGGAAAAATGGGCCTCGGGGACGAGTTCACTATCGGGGAAAGAAGCAAGCAATCGTCGACAATACTCGATACCATCTTCGATATCCGCCAGGTCGGTAAGGTAGTGGACATTTTCAAGTGCCTCTTGGTGCTTTCTGAGTGTCGCCGTCGGAACTGTCTTGAGAAGGTTTAATTCAGTAAGAGAAGCAATCAGGTCCTGGAATGGTGGAAGCTTAACAGATTCAGAAATACTGGAAAGCGTGTGTGGAGCATTTCTTGCGTTACTGGTGAAGTCAGTGCGAAAGGTCTGGAGCTCAGAGAGTATTTGTGTGATATTTTCACGATGAGGATCTTCGAGAGAGGTAGAAGTCGCATCGAGTCGGGTATGAAGGCGAGTGATCGCATGCTCTAAATGATCCGGCTTCCCAGATGCATAGAACTGGAAAAGAGCAAACTTGGCAGCCAAATGCAATGCTCTTTCCTCATATGGACTCTGCCCACCGGGGCTAGAGAAACCGATAGCCTTGTCCACAATGGCCATCCCCTCTTCGTAATCATGATCCGAGGCAGTTATATAGAAGCGATGCAAGAGGGATTCGGCGAGCACGATAGAGACAACGTGCAAATCTGGTAGGTGTATAATTGCCTTCCGTAAGCAATCAATGACCTTTTCAGAAAGAATTTGCCTTTCGAGTGGCCCTTCGGTGAGAGTTTCGACAGCTCTCACCAAGAGATTGATGAGAAAAGATAGGGACTCCGTCGAGGTGTCAAAGTTGAGAGGTGCTTCGCAAAGATCTGCAATCTCCTCGATGTCCCGGTACACATCTCCAAGCCCCAAATTCACATGGATCGCCAGCGCACAGACAAGAGCCCGTCTAACAGTAAAGGCCGTGTCATTTCGAACTTCGCGCCATTGTCCATAGAGATAACGAAGGTGCATAATGCAGCATTTGACATCTTTGGGCTGACTGGACAGCTCGACACGGAGCAAAATAGCGATTGAGAGGGAACAGAATAATTGAGCGATGTCTTGGGCCCCAGGGTGTGGATCCGAGGGAAGTGGGAGGAAGATAGCTTCCGTGAAGCTAAGGATGGATTGTTCGAGGTCGTCCTTTTTCCCTGTCCTCAGGTAGCGGGTAAGTCTTCCTCTTGCCAGGTATTGAACACAGAGAGCATGCCGAGGATCGGATCTGGATAATAATGACATTTCATTTTGAATTCGAGAAATGTAGCCGTCGACTTCACGGAGCGGGGCTGAAAAGATAGATGATAACTAAGACAAAGGCTTGCTAACGGACAGCTCAAAACTGCCGTGCTTGGATCGTTAACTTACACTGTTTGTTAGCCATAGACCAATATCAATCAATGGTCGACGATCAGAATATGATTACGGATGCAAGATAATTTGGGGAGTTATGGGGAAAGGAAGTCGAGTCGCAAGGGAATCCAGGGATTGTCCCGCACTAGTACTGGCAGATGGAGAAAACCTTACAGTACGGTGTGGGCACCATAAATTCCGTAATATTCGGAAAGGTCTTTCAAACATCCCATTATTTTGCCCATTATTTTTATCATTAAGTCATGTTTTCTGGGCCACACTCTTTGTGCCTCTCTCAGGCTCGTAGAGGTCTTTCTTCAACTTCATGCCGTTCTGGTTCTATACAATTTAGGAGAAGTCTTGGCTGGAACAGATCGAAATCGACTTCAACAGGCATAAGAAGCGTCTCGAGGATGGTTTTCGGGGAAGCATTGTGAAAGATGCCTTTGCGACACCCAATCCTACTGTAGAAGTCGGCAACGTTGGTCTCATTCGCGAAGGTAAGTCCCACCGTCTCTTCAATGCTCCATTGCCTGTAGATCATCCATCCCATCGAAACTTTGGCGTTCCGGAACACCATATGCCGCTGAACCTCAACATGGCGATGCATATCGACACGGGTATACTTAGCCCCAATAATTCCAGGTCTGCCGAAGTCATGGTGGCGTCTACAGTAGTAGAAATGGAGTATTCACCTCAGGGTATCAGGTACTTACTCTCACCTAAATGTTTTTCCATTCCCGAATCACGACACGCTGACATTCACCAGCCCTGAACCCGAACAAGTGTCGTTTTCATGCACTAGGAAAACTGGGGCAATTTTGTCCCTTCTGGTACCAGCCCTTCGTAAAACTACGCTCGTTCGACGCTATTTCGGTGAATGGATAGTCAAGAATATTGACCTCTGGTTTGCCTCTACTCGGAGGCTTGCCTTGCGAATAACGCGCATGGAGGATATCGTTTTCGTCACAGGGTCTCATCTTGCGGGATATTTCCTATGTGAAATGGCAATTTCCACTCGACATCCAAGGGGTGGTATTAGCTGTCGACCCGAGTGGCCGCGTCCTTCCACGGTTCCAAAGTCACTTAGAAGGTCAAACACAATCGAATCAAGTTCTACCCAGGGATCAGTGCATATTCATCAGAGGGTTTCGTGCGACACAGGTTCTGGGAATACTGCCAAGGCTTCGAGGCGTAGCCAAGCCAACTCAGAGTCGAGATGAAGGAGAGCCTGAACCTGGCATGCATCTCATACCGCTCGCCGGAAAGTGGGCTCCATTTAAATTGTCTACAACGGATCGGAATCGGTTTTCTCGCATCTCGAATAAGTGTTGACTTACTTGATCTATTGAATACGATGCAGAGGGAGAGGAGAACGAGTCGCCCCGCCAGGGAAAGGGGGAAAACACCACTCCCAGAGCTAGAGCTAGTTCATTGGCTCGTTGGGTCAGGTCTCGGAGTCTCAGAAATATGCCCTTTCGTAAATGAGAGGTCGCCGTGCTAGCGAGAATGTAGAACTCTGAGCATGACTGAACATTCCTCGACTGAACGTAAGTCATACTAACAAGAGAGAGAGAGAAGTAAAAGTATGATTCAGATTCAGGGGGCAGAACGAAATCATACAGCAACTTGGAGCTACGATTCGACACAGGTCGTTCCCAAAACAATACCAGGGTAGTAGATGACGTGACCACTTTAATTTGAGGCTCTACACATAAACTCGAAAATTGAGGTTGAATTCAGCTTCCTCGGGCCATCCTGTGCGCAAATGCGTCGTAAGCTCGGCGCGAAGATCTGCAGGGCGACCGCGGGTACAAAAGAATCTACATACTTGCTCAATCCCGTTGCGTCGCCATTGAACAAGTCCTGGTCTCCGGGATACGGCCCAGAATTGGCGTACTGCCAGAACGTAGTGTAGCTGTAAAACGGCGCATCGTTAGCGCACCCCGCCGCGGGGTCGAGTTCTATCTCTTGTTCTTTATGTTTACCTCCAGCCAGCGGGGAGAGGGCCGACGTTGCTGCCCCAGCTGGCGATCCAGAGTGGGTTCGTCGAGCCGAAGTCTGCGCTGCTGTTCGTGCACATGGTCCACCAGTTTGTTCTGATATAGAGTACTGAACTGGTATGAGACGACCGCAATGCCAAAAACGAAAAGGGCAACAACTTTCCTGGATACCTAAGGAGAACGCCGGGGTATTAGTCGGAGCTTAAGGGAGGGAAAGCTTTGGGATATCAAGATCTAGAATGACCTCGTGGTGCTCGAATAATAGGTATCAGAAAAGTCCTTGATCCATGTAACCATGCTTGTTGGGGTCAAGCCATAGCAATCGCCTGAATTAAACGACGACCCGAGAATTGAGGACATTCATGGATAGGAGATCGGAGATGGTACCTTCGAGATCGACGGCCCCAGGGAGCGTGATTCCGTCGCCGGTCCAACCCCCTACGTGAGATAGTGAGGGAAGACATGGAGTCACAATGGCATACACTGACCTCCGTTAGCGAGAAAGTACTCAGCCTGCGCGGCTCCAGTCGATAAATTTGGGTGAGCATAGTGATAGGCCCCCCGGATGAGACTGTTGTTTGTGGCGCCAATATAATTATCAGAAAAGTAGGCATCAATAAACGCTGTCATAGGCGAGTTAGTTGGTTAGTCAACGTAGCAATGTAGCGGGATAATGTTCTAGGCCGTACTGGTGCCCTCGGTTGCTTTGATGTACGCAAATGCCACGCCCTTAGAGGCCACCGTAGTCCAATTGATAGTGCCTTGGTAGTTGGAGACGTCGATGCCCTGCGGACCCGCGCGCTTAACCACTGGGCTTGCGATCGTAGCGGCCGAGAGAGCAGATAATACGACAAGATGGGTGGGGAGTCGCATGCTACTTGCAAAGATAGGCCTGACGGAGCAGCGCAAGCAAGTACGACCAAACCCCCAGATATAAATAGAACGTTGTCTCGAGCGCTGTATTGGAGCAGCAATATTTCGTATTCTCAGGAACCTCATGCCGCAAACACGGTGTGTTATTAGGCCTAGCCCTAGGGCACATGGTGGCTCCACACGCCGTCTGGATATGTCATGGCCCAGAGCTCTAGCAACACAAATAAAAGGGGCGGGGATGGAGGTGGTTTGGGGTGATATTAATGTGTGCTGGCATTTTTGAGAATGACAGGTCCAGGCAACGTAGTGGAGAGCGTGAGCACCGCTAGGGCCAAGGAGCGGGTTCCAAGCAGGCAATGCGGGATAGCAGGAAACTACGAACTCCAGCGGGGCCATTCCAGTGGCACGAAGGCCGTAAACCCGCAAGAGAGCTCCGCTAAGTCAGCCGGATGGCGTAGTATTCGTATGGTGAGGGGTGGGTTCCGACAACGGTACAGAGTAGGACCAGAGCGCAAACCTGTCAAAGAAATTTCTCTGTTAGCACATATAAATAGGCCATTTCCCCATTAGCAGCCACTCATAAAATATGGTGTTGACTCCGAGCAGCATCAGGTGATACTCGCATGCCGAGATAATGTGTGAAAAATAAAGAAAGGTTTGCAATTGCCTGGGGACCATGGCCCAGCTGATTGAACGAAAGGGAAAACGAACGCACGGAGAAGGTGTCCTTTCACTGAACGCCGATGTAGACTCGGATACGCCTCCAGCATGGTGCCACAGTACGCCGCCGCTCGAGGAAGCTTCATCTTTACAGCGCAACCCCCTGTACAATAAGTCCGGATCAGAAAAAGTCGAGGAGAGCTCTTGTCCAAGAAAAAAAAAATGAAAAGGAAATCGAGCACGACCAGCGATTCCAATCGCGAGGCTGAGGGTGAGTCGCCATGGTCTACGTACTTGTGCAAGTCGTGGTTTCCGCCATCTCATTTTATCGATTATCGCCTTGACCTTGAGATCCCGTGACGCGACGATAAGAAAGGCAAATGCAGCCCACTGGCACGCGGGAGGACACGCAACGCCGCACCCAACACGCGTGGAGAGTACTACAGTTGCATGGATCATGGATTGGATCGCCAAGAAAAAGAAAAGATGGGGGGGAGGCGTGTCTTTCATAAATCTGTCTATGTGCATGCCTACCTAATACCACATTGTACGGGGTTCTGAGCCATGAGGTTTAGATGGGAGACACGCATCCACCCTCATCGCATGTGAATCGGAGCCTCGGGAACGAGGGTTTCATCTTATCCTCTCTCAGACGAACGAACAACCCCGAGTCCCGAGTGTTTGAATCCTGGGTGGATTGTCCGATTGTCTGTCCGCGGACTCAGAGATCTTCCTCGCCGTGGACTTACATTTACTCCGAGTCCCCATGGGCCCGCTCATCCCTTCTCCGTTCTCCGTATCCAAGTATCACCGCGTTTGATTCTCCGAGGACACAGTGCGCATGGTCGTCATCTTCCCCTTCCATAATCATCATACAAAACACGCGCTATCATGCGACTGACTCGGAGACGCATCATGTGGTAGAGCATTCACGTAGTAGGGAACTCGAAGCAATCATCGCGCCGGTCAGTCGCAAAGCTTAAGCTTAACTGCTCACAATATTGTACAGTTCTACAGGAGTGCCCGTATCTCTCAAAATTTCCACCAAACTAATCTGCGATGGGTCGGAGATGTCACAGTTCTAACATGTAGCGCGGCTCAGGTGGAGTACAGCACTCGTACGATCATCACCCTAATACATCCACGGACGTCTGAGCATACCACTTGCAAAAAGGTAGAACACAGGATAACGTTGTAATTAATAGTCCACGAAATATCCGAGTCCGCCAACCACGGCGCACACTTGTGGGCACTT
>Ga0307512_10004227_pt1 | contig 15866 bp, 13 predicted proteins | sample 14_EM_MG_FD_200267 | JGI IMG/M metagenome (GOLD analysis project Ga0307512, IMG submission 200267) | Populus trichocarpa ectomycorrhiza microbial communities from riparian zone in the Pacific Northwest, United States - 14_EM | ecosystem: Host-associated > Plants > Roots > Unclassified | place... | reverse complement strand
CAGACCTGATTTCGCGTCGATTTGAATTTGGATGTACAGTAGCTTTTTTGGTGTTTCATTTCGTGTGGGTCCTTTTTTTTTGCTGACATTTACGGAGTCTTCGGCGACGGGGAGAGTTCTATGTACATATCATCGCGTGTTCGACTCGATCTTAGTTTATGCATGACGCCATAGTCACTGATACATATGTGGGGGTGCGATATTTAGATGCCAACTGTCATATATATCTATGGCGGGAGTGACATGGCACGTCATTACCGGTATGTGACGTGATAGATAGTACATATTATATTACCACAAAATTAGTGATAGTCAGGTGTTACTAAGCATAGTTACTAGCAGGGGTGGCACATGTGGCCGGTGGCTTACATGTGTGGCTAGTGGCAGTGTCGTGCTGGCTGGGACTCCGTGCATACTACCCACCCGAATCCGGGGCCAAACCTAGGCGTGCCCCCACCCATAGTAAATAGATTAGGTTCATACATACCTTGCAGCCAGTCTTCGTCTCCTTTGTAACCACCGCGCCTGGCCAGTCTTCGAGGTGGTCAATTTGTTGTGTCTTTCCTGGGGACCCACTGTCCGATTGCTTCCTCTTTTCATAGCGCAACGACATCGGGTCTATCACGCGTATAGAATACATCCGCTACCAGTGCACCACAACTGTGTCTACATATCACTCGCGGTCATGTGAGTGGCTTGTCTATTAATAGTGGCTATGTGACTGCTAAGATATGATACATGTAACATGATAAATTACTGTCAGGAACTCGATGTGACGGTAATTTGGCTCCCGAGTGATATTGTCTTAATTACCCCATTAATATTTGTCGATTCCTAGCCTTAGAAGATAAGTACGTATGTACTTAGTTTGGAATTAGCCGATAACGTGCCAAAGAACAATATTCAATCTAATTGTTGCTGGAAGGAATCAACACAAATTCCGAGCCATCGAAAAATGGTTACAGAGCCCCGAACACCACACATTGATTTTTTCCCGAGTTTGGGGTTTGGGGGCTCAGACCTTTCCTTCCAGAGTGAAAGAAATTTATTACTAAAGAGCGCTAGCGTAGCGATGAGTGATGACGGACCTGGCGAAGGGCAAGGCGAGACTGGGTACATTATGTTCATATATACTCTACCTAGATATTTTGGAATGAAGCTGGTCCAGAAAAAGCACCTTACAAATACTCTATGTAGCGATGAGTCGTGACAGCTCAGACATAACATCCGCACTCACAAGTTATCACACATGCGGCTCAATCCTAGCGTGTGTCGTACAGGAATTTTTAGTTTAACTTTGTCAAGAATTTTCCGGTTCATCCTACCTCTTCGCCATTGAATCCACCAGTCCTGGCAACTCAGAAATCGAGCAAGATCATGGCGTCCTCCCTCGCCTCACAGCTACAACGCATCGCCGCAACATCGACGAATACTCTCAACACGCGTAAACTCAAGGCGATCCACAGCACCTCGTTGATTTTCGAGCCAGCCCATGCCGCCACACAGGACCTCGACACTATCTATTCGATTGCGCTCGAGGGATTCCGGGAACTGTGCGCGCTTGATACCAGGTTCCTTCAGTTTGAGAGGGGCCTGTTTGTCGAAAGTAGTAAGGAAGTGGATCGCTTGCTCCTGACGAAGCCGGAGGTGCAGGAACTCAATGCTAGTATTGAGGCGTTTCTGGAGCTGGTTAGTGGACGGCTACTACTCAGGTCCGCGCTGAAGGCGGTGGAGTGGCTGGTTAGGCGGTTTAGGTATTGTTGACATGTCCAAAATTCCTTATGATTGGGGCTGATGGAAGCGCAGAGTCCAAGATCAAAACACTACCGCACTGCTCCTAGCCTTCCTCCCCTACCACGCTCACCCCACCCTTTTCCCCCAAGTCCTCGCAATAATCAATCCCAAAGACCTTTCGGCAGAGCTAAAGTTCCTCCGACCGTACCTCAAGCCCCCGGCGGCCGTGCCACGCCATGTCATCACGCACGCATTGTCTCATCGATGGGAAACGCTCGATCTCCTAATAGCGCACGTAACCTCTGTCGTCCACTCCCGGCGCGAGAGCCATCAGCTACTCGCATTCTTTGCTGCGGTTGAGGTGGAGGCAATTTCGATCATGTGTGATTCCGCAAGATCTCCCACTAGCTCAGGGATCACCGAGGAGACGGTACTCCAAAAGGCTCTCCCGCTGCTGGAGGAGGCTTTTAAAGCCAAAAAGACCCCTGAGTTTCAAGTCGGTGGGTATATGCTGGCTACGGTTGTCGTATCGAAGATCCCCATGAAGGATGAAGTGCTGTTGGCGCTCATGGGCGCGATCGTCGGAGGCTGGTGCGCTGAGAGTGTGACGCCTGCGCTGGCGTGTCTCGCCTTGATCGCACAGGCCAGGGTTGGACAGGATGCGGGAAGGCTGCCAGATACAATCACCCAGAAGCTGCTAGCGATCGAGGACATTGTCCAGCGACTTCAGGAGATGGGGAAGAAATACAGAGTTGACAATCTCGTCACCGGCATCTGCAGCGGAATTCTAGAAAATATTGGGAAGTCGTACGGTTGTAAGGAGTTGGCTTATGTTATTGAACTCCTGGAGGAGGCGAAGCTCGGTCCCAAGGGAAGGAAGACGGTCGTTTCGCGATTTGTGCATGTTGCACAGAAGCTTCGGGGATTTGAGGACCGGCCGGAGGACAAAAACGATGTGCGCGACGTCCTAGCGACTTCACTTGTTCGATGGTCCGAGCAGGGAAACAAGAAGTTGGGGAAAACACTGCAACTCGTGTTTGAGGAGAACAGGGTCGATATTGTCATGCTTGAGCTTGCGCTCAGAACGATTATTCACCGCCCTGCACTCCCCCTACCAAAGTCGGAGAAACCAAAGGCCATCAAGTCGACGCCGGCAAAGGAAGCAGTTACTCTTGAACAGCTCTTGGAGACAGTCCCCGAGGTTGGCTCAACTGTGTCTTTTCTTGAGCCGAGAAAGACTGAGAACAAGAAGTTGTTCAAGCACCTCCAGCAGATGTTCTTTCTCGCCATCCAGAAAAATGACGGTGTCCAGACTATTCTTGGGCACGAAATCTTCACGAATCAAAAGAACACTGCCGCCTTCACCGTCACGCTGCTTGCCAAAATCTGGACGTTTACGGCGAACCCGGTGATCGCCCGAGCTATCGCATTAAAGCAAGCAGTCAAGATCATCCAGGCGAATGCGAAGGCAAAGGTTGATTACCAAGCACTTATCCCGCTCGCGCTGGCCGCCCTTGCGGACCCGTCGGAACGCGTACGTCGCGAGGCAACTCACCTTGTCACTGCATTGTTGGGAATCTACCAGCAGCTCGACGAGGCAGGTGCTGGAGCCAAGAAGAAGCCAAAAGGGAGTGATCTGCTTGCCTACTGGGGACTGGACTCTATATACGGCTCCGGGCCTGAAACCGAAGATGTTAAGGTCATGGTTGCGGTTGATGCTCGCAAGTTTTTGGCAGTTGTATGCAAGGGCCTGCAGGAGTGTGTTCTGGACTCTGCGTACATCGCCAAGATCATTGAGAACGTGCTCGGATCCACCAGGATGGATCAGACCGAAGGAAAGCTGAAGTCCTCCGTCAAGACTAACGTCCTCTCGTTCCTTTGCAGCCATGCCGTCAATGTCCCCAGCTTGTCAATTCAACTTCGACTAGTCACTATGCTCAACCGCGTTGCGAATGGTCCCAGCTCGAGAACAGAGTTCCTTCTTCCCTTGCTACAGAAGTGGATTGGCCGCCCCCAGGAGGAGAACGTTAAGGATTGTGAGCAGGAACGTGTGGATATTCACGAGTTTGAGGAGCAGGTCGTCGCCGTGGTCGAGGCGCAGGAAGGTATCAGCGAACTGGTATCTATCCTGAGCACTGATATAGGTGGTGAGAGTCTGGTCTCTGCTGCTGCCAAGCGGATTACTACTGCGTGGAGCTCTCTTGAGGAAGCGAAGGTTGTGACCGCTACCCAGCTCCTCCAACTCGTTCTTGACGACTCGGAGCACAAATACTCTGGAAGTTCGGAAGCTCTTGCAATTTTGCGTGCCGTCAAGTTGCCAACCGAGGCATTCCAGCAGTTCCTTGATGAAGCCAGATCAGGCTTGAAGGCGGCGTTGGGATTGAGTACTGCTGCCCAGCCGAAGCGACGGAGAGTTTCCGCACCTGGTGTTATTAGTGCGGATAAAGAAGATCAGATTGCAGCTGCGGTCCGTCGGACCACCATTGTCGCGGAGGTCCTGGATGGCCAGCAACCGAGGAACCATGCGTCAGTTCTTGTTACTCTCTTCAGTGTACTCGGAGACCTTGGAAGTGTTGAATTCTCCGGAATCACGTATCTGCAGAGTCTTTTGCTCTCGTGCGCGAGGGACATCATCAAGGGCTACTACAAGGCTACTGACACGGAACTCAACTCTTCGAGTGTCCGTGCTGACGTCCTTGTCTCCTGTATCCGCTCGACGACTTCACCTCAGGTGCAGAACAGCGCTCTACTCCTGCTTTCCGATCTTGCCGATATCTCCCCCGACACCGTCAAGCATAGTGTGATGCCGATCTTCACTTTCATGGGTGCCAACACTCTCCGCCAGGACGATGAATATTCGGCCCATGTTATCGAACGAACTGTGCAACGTGTCATCCCGCCGCTCCTAAAGTCGCTACAAGAGCAAGGTGGAAGCCTAATCACTGCCGGAGCAGAACTCATCTCCACGTTTGTCGCCAGTTACAAACATGTTCCCGTGCACCGAAGACTGCGCCTTTTCCAGTCGCTGACAGAGACACTCGGGCCCGCGGAATTCCTGTTCGCCGTTGTTGCAAAGCTAGCGGGTAAATACGCAATCGGTGAGGGTGAGGGTGAAGTCAAGGAATTTGTCTCGATGCTTTCTGGGGGATTTACTGCCGAGGTCCAGATGGGCAGCGTTGTCAAGTACCTCAGCACCATTAAGGATGTGTTAAACCGCCAGCATCACGGTGGTGTGAACATTCTCTTCGCATCCGAGGAAAATGGCCGCAACGTGCCGGCGCAGGAAATGGCAAGGCGCCTTTTGGCGGTTCTCAAGGCATTCCTGGGCTCAGAGCGCCTGAAGGCCAGAGTCGCGAAGAGCCTCAAGACCAGCCGGGAGGACTCTTCCAGTCTGCGTGGATTCTTCTCAGAGGCGATGGGACAGACGATGGCCCTCGGAGATGGATATGCATCGAACAAGGCCATTGCCACCGAGGCCGCTGAGGTCATGTCCCAGCTCCTCCAGCTTCTCTCGGTCATCGAGTTTGTGAAGGTCATAGATAGTCTCATCTCGCAGGTCGACTCGCCATTCCGCAGCTCCGCCCTCACGACTTTCAAAAATCGTGTTTTTGCTGAGTACAGGACCGACGCGACTTCAAGGGGTGCCATCCTCGACTTGGCTCCCAAAATTGCCGCAATCATTACTGCTCAGCACTCACCGAATGAGCTCAAGGCTGACGCGCTGCTGTGTATTCTTGCTGTTACGCAGAAGTTCGGAAAGCAAGAGCAGAATGCTGTCTCTGCGCTCACCGAGGCCGTAGCAAGCACAGGCGCGCTCAGAAGTCCCGACAGCGGTCTCCGCGTGCTGGCGTTGGTGTGCTTAACTCATATGACTACTATTCTCGGTGGCCGCATCATCCCCATCCTGCCGAAGACCGTACCGATCGCCATCGAGTACCTCCAGGCTGCCGTTCACAGCGAGGACTCGTCAGTCGAATTGTCGATGGTGCATAATGCCGTTTTCAAGTACTTCGAGGAGCTTGTCAAGAACGTGCCCAGCTTCATGGCCAGCTACCTTCCTAAGGTACTGCCTCTTGCCGCTGCCGCGTGGGATCAGGATGACCTCGATGAAGGCCTTCCCTACAACGTCAGACGTAATTTCCTCCTGGCTGTTGCAATCAGAATGGAATTGAGGACCGTGATCGGCGCCATCACCAAAGCGTGGAAGCCCTCATGTGCTCACGGCGCCGAACCAGTCAGCGATTTAGTCGAGATGGCGCAGAAGGGTATTCAGCATGCGCCTAAGGCCAGTGTGCTAAAGTGTAGCAATGTGCTGCTGCAATTCTTTATCTCTGCTCTTGATGCCAGGCGTGAGCCGGAGGTTGTGGATGTCGCTTCGCTCGAGAATCATATCATGAAGGTGTGCTTGGATATGGTTTACAAACTTAACGATTCCACCTTCAAGCCAATGTTCTTGCGCCTTGTGGAGTGGGGTACTGAGGATTTGAGGTTGAGTGACGATGAGGAGGCCAAGTGGACTCGCATCGGCGTCGTATGGAAGCTCATGGAGACACTCAGTGACAATCTGAAGGTTTGCTCCTTCTTTGGGTTTGTTTTGGTACTGTGCTGATAAGAATATATAGTCACTGGTTACCGACTACCACACCCCACTGCTTCCTTCGGCCATCTCAACACTCGCTTCCACAACACCGCACACCTTCGCCACTACCAGTGTACTTCGCGCACTCTACCAGGGCATGCTAAACGATTCATCGGACTTCTGGCAATCCCCTACGCATTTCGACCCTCTGCTCCCTGCGCTGCTCACCATCCTCCCAAAATTCTCCGAGCTTGCTATCCCCTGCCTCACTGAGCTTGCCGCCGCCGCACAAAGCGAGGAACATAGCAAGAGCATCAACGCGGGCATTCTCGTCCTCATGCGCGACGAGAGCGAAGCCACCCGCCTTGCCGCCATACGTGCGATGATGGGATTGTACGGGCGTCTCGGGGAGGACTGGTTGGGACTCCTGCCCGAGACTGTGCCGTTCATTGCGGAGCTCATGGAGGACGATGATGAAACGGTTGAGAGAGAAACGCAGAGGCTTATCAAACGAATTGAGGAGTATCTTGGGGAGGGTGAGCTGCAGGGGATGCTGACATAGAGCTGGGTGGAAAGGGAAAAGTTTTGAATTTTGATACTTAGCTTTTATTTTGATGGGGATTTTGGTATTATATCTCGGAATGATGATGAGTGAATGGAGATTGCTGATGGTTACCTGCCCAGATGGCCACTGCCCAAGTGACTGGTTAGAAAGTGCGGATGCTGCAAAAACCCATCTTCCCCAGATCTGGCAGCATATCTACATAGTAGTTAATGTTGTCCCCTTCATTAGAGGATCCCGTCGTGAGTGAGTGCTATGCAAATTATGCGCGCCAACACTGGCAAAAAAACAACCAAAGGACAGAGTAAACATAACCTCGAGAACAAAAGTAAATCAAATCGCAAAAACGACATCTATGTATCCCCCGCTCCAAAGCCTCAATCATCCACAGCCTACCCACACTCAACCCCACAGCACCGTAGCCTCCCCTTCTCGACCTCTACCTCCCGCCCCCACCAGCGCAGAGCAACCTCCTTCAGCATCTTAACGTCGGCCTCGGAGTACCGGTCCAGACCCATTCTCTCGACCTCGTCGAGGGTTATGACGGGAGTCTTGTCGTCCACTAGCTCCTCTTCATCCTCCTCCTCTCCTTCCCGCTCATCGCCATCGTCGTCCAGTCGGTCTGCGAGCCCGGAAAAGATCCGATGGGTCATACGGTGGAAGTAGGCGATTACATCCATCTCCTCGCTGCCAACACCCTCTTGTCGCAAGTTGGTGCTGCGCCGGCGGAGGATACTACCTCTGCGTGATCTACGGCGCGCTGCCGGTTCTGGGGAGTCGGAAGAGGATGTAGTAGCTTGCATCGGCTCCGGGTCGCTGTCATCTGCCTGCTGTTGCTGCTGGGCGTAATCCGGCGCTGTAGCCGGCGTGTACGCGAATTGCGAGTCCACGAGCAGCATTCCGTCCTCAGCCTCGGCATCGGACCGCTGCTGTTCTCCCGCCGACGCCCACCATATGAAGCCGGAGTACGCAATTTCATGCCAGGTGAGCTTCTCGCACACCTCCTCAATGTTATTCGGTTCCTGGTCCTCATCATCGTCGACGTCCCCGGGTGCACGGATAATCGGATTCCCCGCGTCGTCGTCTTCATCGTCTAGGAAGAGAGCCTTGTTCCGACGATACCGGTTCTTGAGACTCTTTATGAGGGCGCGGTAGCGACGCAGGTCGCGTTGTGTCGCGAGGAGGGGCACGCCAGAGCTGTATTCGGCCGTGGGCCACACTTTCTCCTTCGCATACTTCGCGTGCGGCGGCGGAAGCCGGATCACAACATCCCATAAGTTACGCTTGATGCACAGCACCTCGTCGGTAGTGCACGCGACCCACGCACCGCGCTCGCCCTCGACGACGTCGGGGTTCAGCGGGCCAGCGCGCGCCTTCGCCTCGCGCTCCAGTAGAGGAATGTCGTGGACTCCCACATTGAAAATCGGTTTCAGCCGGGCCGGGCCGACTGATAGTAGATCCATCACGGACAGCGGGATGTTACTCAGTATCGATATATCGTAGACGAAGTTACACGCGATCTCCACGGGCGGGTGGGTGACGAGCAGTATCCTCTTCCTGGCGAGTGCAGCTCTGTAGATCGGAAATACCAGCGGGCCAAAGGTATCCATGAAGTCGCCCAACGACAGCGCCGGATGAAATTGGCTCAACGTTTGTCCCGGCATCAGAACTACGCCGGTCTCAGACACCGAGCGGGAGCGGGCATGCCGGTGCTGCCGTTGCGGCGATTTCGGCGTAGGCGACTCGTCGACCAGCAGCGACTGCTCCGTGTCTCGAATTCTGTGCCGCTCGTAATATTCCTCAAACACGGTATGCGACGAGGCGTCCTCGGTAAACTTCCTATCACACAATCAGTCTCCACCCCATCATCCTCCCCACCCACGACGACGAAGAGAAGCTCACCTAGCAAGCACTTTCAAGCCCTCCGCGTGTCTCCAGCTACGGCCGAGACGTCCGTAACTCAGCGGGACCAACAGTCCCGCGCTGATCATGAGCGCGCCTCGCTCCTCTTCGCCTGCATCCACGTGCAGGAACGCGCTGAGACCCGCATACGCGCCGTGAACGAAGTACACCAGGTCCTCGGAGAGATTATGGAGACCGGAGGGCAAGCTCTTGAATTCGACGCCGTCAAGGTCCACTGAGCAGGGTTAGTAAGGGAATGGAGGAGGGAGGTAGAAGGAGGAGAAGAGAGAACAAACCGCCAGGAGACACAGTCCGCTGCCATTCGATTGTGTAGCCCTTCTTCGTGTCAAAGTGGATGAGAAACAGGGCTGCAAGGGGCGGCAGCTCGTCATCGACGGGGAGATGGGAGAGCGGCGTTGACTTCATTTCATCCGCTTGTAGGGTGTTTGTGGTTTGTCGTGGTCGGTCGGTTATCGGTCCGTCAAGCCGGAAGCGTGGTAGGGTGCGAAGTCGTTCGATCGGATCTCCCAACCAGAGTTTGGGCTTGGTTTGATGGGGCTTTCGGGGTGGTAGCTTGCCGACGGCCCAGGAAATACCTGTGCCTAGGCAAGGTAAGTACCTTATGTATGAGGTAGGTACCTATGTCTGCATGTAGAGCAATCAGCCGCGCAACGGAAAGCTTGCGTGGGCTACGGGAAGGAGAAGAGGTACACAATGCCCACTAAAGCACAGTGTGCCCACACCACGGCCAAATAATAAAAAGAGGTTAAGAGAGAAAAAGAGAAGGGTGGCGGTGGCTGCCACGCCGCGCCGGCAGCGGAGTTGCACGGTGGCAAGGCGAAGGAAGCTCACGATGGTTTGTTCACCCCGCACGAGATTCTGAATTCAATACGGACTGTGTGATAGATTGCTCATATATGTGCACAGAGAGAAAGAAAAGGAACACAACTGCCTCTCTGCCTGCCCATAACTTCGCCCGTGCCCGTGCAATTGTGTTCTTCCTTGACCGTAACACACTCCCTTACCACAGGATATGCTACACAGACAACAGTGTTGCGTGTTCTGTCCGGTTTTTTTTGGAGCGGAAGGTGAATTTGTGAGGGTCCAACAGCGCCCAGTCCTACATTGCAATCTCGAATGACTTGAAGTCATCCCAAAATGCGTATGGCTTTGGTGATTGGAACATGTGGCGGTGGAACGGGACAAGGCGATATGTAGAAATCGACCGATGGCTACGTGATTGATCCGCCACCTTACCCCGCTTGAAACCCTGCAAGCGCCGCAGCCACCCTTCTCTTTTTCTCTCTTGGCAACCTCTTTTTATTTTATCTAATCATGGTGTGGGCACACTGTACTTTGGGCATTGTGACCCTTTACTCCTACGAGAATGTATGCACCAGCCAGTAACTTGCCGTACCCGTTAGTAAGGCCTGCACTCAACAAAGTGTATATATGTATCTCGACATTTACGTGCGCGCAGGCCGGGTAACTAACTAATGCGGGTCTCATTTGGTGCGCAGTGGGACGCGCACTTGGGCTACCTTAGCACAGCAACAAGGAGTGCTGGAAATGCTAGATATTACAGGAAACAATGGCGTGCATTGATAGAAGATACAATAATACCGCGATCAGACGACCATCCATTCAACCCGGCATCAATTTTTTCCGGCTTCTGCTGCTACTCTACTTACGAACCAGTAGGAAAACGTTGAACGGAGAGTGGCGGCGGGGATAAGAAATTGAACAACAAACTAGAGAAGGAGAAGGAGAAGGCTCCCCTCGCTGATTTTGAGGTGTAGCGATCGGTCTGGAAAGTTGAGCAGAGGCAGGATCAACAGCGAGTAAGAATGCGCGGGGAGGAGCAGAATTGCATGCTTTGGAGGGTGGAGAAACGTGGCCGTGAGCAACCGCTTCGGAGAGCGTTTGTAGATACTACATTTGCCAGTATCATCATGGAATCCAACTCAGCACTTGCGATAGCCGACACGAGTGATATGCCGAGATTAGAGGTAGTTAACTATCAATCTACTTATGTAAGACTCGTTTACGCGCCAAGGCTGCAAGCGCAACAGTAGCCAGCCAAACGCCAGAGCCGTCGAGGACACATCTAAAAATGGACGATTGCCGATTCGCATGTGCCTCCCTCTTATATCTTAAATTACTCATTACTCGCATGCGACCAGTTTTGATCATGAGCCTGCGGAAGACTCCCAGAATTGAGGAGGAGGGAAGGCAGATTAGAATCCACTCCAGGGCCCGAGAAGCCCTAAAAGGAGAGAGATACCTCAAGGCATCAGTAGGTAAGCAGTCTACCTATGCTCACGAGCATCACACTCTCCTAAAACTCTCAGTCTGGCATGATGTGGCATTTCCAGAACCAAAACCTCCCTGGGTGAGTTCTTTATCTGCCATCCCAGGACAGTTGGCGGGTTTGCATCTGTCTTCCCAGGACAGTGGGGAGTTTCGTATGACATCCCTAGGTCATGAGGATTTAAGCTGACTTCCTAGTCAGGAGCCAAACCTCTCCAGGCGGGTGAATCTGATTCAGGTCCCAAGATACCTCAAGGCGTCGCTCCTCTAGTTATACGATGTGCATCATATAGTCTCATCAACTACTTTCCCAAAGCAGAGCAAGTTTAGGGCTTCTCGGTCCCGATTCGATTCGTATGTACCGAATGTATTCCACTCTGCCCGGCTCCCGAGAGTCGAGTATGTACCTTACAGGTCGGGAATCGGTATGTGCAACTACGAAGTTGCGTATGTAAACACCTGGATACCTGATGTAAACGCATGCGTTGAACGTGGCTGCCAATGGTACTATACATCTACCACCTAATAAATCGAGATGACATGAGTGTGATCTCATCGCTACCCTCGCGGAGGAGCCATTTCTCGGCCAGGTCGGCGGCCGCAACGGCTCGACGGTGGTCGTGGTGCCCAAGATCAGCAACATCGCCTTCAAAGAGTTCCTTTCCGTGAGCAAGGCGGCACCGAACGCCACCGAAGTCTTGGATCTCACTGCCAGTGCTGTGTCGTGGACAACCGCGTCCGCCCCACTCGCAGAGACGCAGGCGCCCAAGTTCAGCAACACCACCCTTATAGAGTTTCTTTCGCCGGCCAAAGTGGCGTCTAACGCCGCCTTTGTCTCCACCACCAGCTCCAGCGCTGCACCCGCCCGCCCCGCGAATGCGCACGCCGCCATTGTCGGGGCAAGCCGCATCCCGATCCCCAGCCCCGCGGTACTTCCCCAAGGCCGTCGACGTGATCGAGCCCTACTTCCGTGCCAAAGCTCACTCTGTCACCCAGAGCAGCTTCGAGAACCCATGCACCGGCATCGACGGCGGATTCAAGGCCAGCCTGCGGGTTAACACACTGGACATCGACCGCACTATCTCCAAGCAATTCGTTCTCCCGATGCCACCGTCCCGCCCTAATTCTACCATGACGGAACAACAGGGATTGGTCTTCGCATTCAACGCCCCCAAGGACAGAGAGCAGACTTTCGAGGGTTTCCAGATGGCCGCTGTGGCGAGTCTTTAGGAGGTCGGGCCTCTTTCGTGGGTGGCTGTGGGCTCACGGGCTGGAACTACGACCAACGGTTGCTCTTTTTTGTCCCTTCATTATTAGCGGTTGCAGTGCATATGGCGGCGTTGGGAGGGGGCTCTATGGCGAGCGATTTCGTGGACTATGTACATACTCGACTCGATACAATGTTTTGGGCTCGGAGGCTCTCCAGCGTACAACTTGTGATTTGTGGCCAAGGTCTGTAAGGTGGTGAGTGACCCCGGGGGCCGTTAGTGATTTTTTTTTGTCCAACCACTATCGGCATGCAACCTAGGTAGATCATGGCGAAGATATAACTACAGACTATACAGTCCGCTTCCTGTCCGCTGTCCGCGTGTGGCGGCCCATTGCAAGCTCGCTTTATCCTCCGCCCAGGCCTGTCCCAAGAAAATGGCTGCGCACCGAAGGGATCACAAAGGAAAGGAATCCGTGCCCAGGAAAGAACAAAGGGAAAAGAGACCCGTCCCCTAGTACTCTCCCGCGGAATCTGCCATGAAAGAGGGCGTGGGAAGGAAAAGCGGCAGCTCTTCCGCAACCCCCAGCTCTTCCGCCTCCGCCCTCCTCTCCTCTTCCCGCTGCCTGCGCTCCCGGTGCTCCCTGCGTCTTCCTCCGTCGGAACCCGTCTTCCCACATCCGTAGAGAGGATGTCCAGTACCGCCCGGCTGCACCTCCCGTCGGCAAGGACTTCCACCGGCTCTTCCCCCCTCTCAGTCTCCTTCAACACCTGCTCCCACAGGATCTTCTGCTGGGGCTTCCACTCGGGGCACTCCTTGAATAAGTGATCCCGGGTCTGCGTCCGGTATCGGCACCACCAGCACTGAGCGGTGGGCCGATTCTTCGTCCAGTGCAGGCACTGCCCGGTGAGGCAGTGGCCCGTCTTTAACTGGTAAATCCTCGAGGTGAGCCTCTTGGTGCTCCCAGCAACCGTGCCGTCCGGCCTCTGGCTTTTCGGCATCCGCATTTCTTCCTGGAGGTCCGGCCTCCCGCCCATTGCCGTGCCTCCGCCCATTGCCGTGCCTCCGCCCACTTGTTTTCAGAGATCTCTCGTTTGAGGTGAGCGAGAGGCCTTGGGAGCGGCATCGCGCGTGCGTCCGCCCTATCCAAGTATGCCAGCCGCTCCACCCCGCGGGCATCTGGCTCGCCCGCCGCGAGCTTGGCCCACTTGTCTGCCTTCTCGTTCCCGATGACCCCTTTGTGTGCGGGACATCACCTGATCTCAATGGTGATGGCCGGTCTGGCTCTCCTCAACGCCGCGATGTGCTTTATTGCCTGGCGCGCGTACCTTTGGCCGGGGCCAGGCCTCCGAGGCCATCCGTCTGATGACCGTCCGCGCGTCAGCAAAGATCGTGATTCTTTCTGGCGTGATCCGTCTTCTCGTAGCAGTCTCCAGCGCCCGAGCGAGGGCGGCGCACTCCGGGGCCGTTGGTGAGTGGCTGCTAGGACATCACCGATTGGACACTGATCAGCCCAATCGTTGCAACGACAAGGATATGGGACCATATCATACGTACTCATGGAATTTGCACTTGTGCAGTAGGAAGCGGGTGAACACGGGAATCTGGACTCGGCTTCAGCTGCAACGCAGAAACCCGTGGCCAGACATCTACCATAGGGGCCCGTTTAGATAGGCCCACTTCTCAGTTCCGGTTTCCGGAAAACTTTGAGGCGAACAGAGCTCGGCCATAATCTGAAAATAGGCTTCACCAGAACTTTAATAATAGACGCTTGGTAGCCCCGCTTTTTCTTCTTCCGCACTCCTCAGCCCAGAGCCCAGTACCAACACCACGTCACTAGCAACTGCGCTGTATGCGACACCAGCTCTCCCAGCTGCCGCTAGACTACATAGAGCATCGCTAGCTATTCCTCCAACGCTACGTTCTTGGTGCCCGCAAGAAGACCTTTGGCTCGTAGTACACGGGCAAGGACTATGTCCTTGGGCATTCGCATTACATCTTGTACGCGGCGGGGGGTGTCGCAGGCTAGGACCTCTTGGACGTATTGTCTTCCGGAAAGAGCAGAGGTACGCATCGAATTTGTTTTTTTGTATGCGTGGTATATACTGCCTAGCCAGCCAGCTGTGCAATGTGTCTCATCAGCTGCGGGGAGAATATATCGTCGTGGTTGGTGGCATTTTCCTCGTCGGAAAGGGAGTCCATGAAGTTAAAATGCGGTACTGAGTGGCGGTGAAGAAACTGACCTCCAGAGGTCAGTTCCCGTTTCGTCGCCCGGAGCCGCACAGTTTCAGTTTTTTTCCGCCTCAGTTTTTGTGCTATCCAAACGGGGTTACATTCCCTATCTGCTTGGTTTTTCGAAAAACTGAGCGTATCCAGCGACATCTCGAGCACACACAGGCTCTCTGTCGAGCAAGATAATTCCAGTAGTGTAAAGTATGTATGTGGGAAGGCATCCACCGACATGCTGGAAATTTCGCGAGTGACGTCCTGAGCGATGAATCCGTCGACCTGGCGACGGTGGCAACCGCCTCGTTGCGTTGCGTTGTGTTGGGTGGGCGGTTGTCGATCAGTATGACGTAGCTGGGACGAGCATTCAAGTACTTTAACTACATACGGTCTAGCTTTAGAAGGTCCCAGGTGCTTCGAGGGCTTTCAAGTATGACGGCGGGGCTGCGAGAATGCAGCGGACAGAAACACAGCCAACTCGAAATCTCTACGAGTCCCCCTCAAACACATATAGATAGGTCCGTAAACTCCCGCCCTTCTCCCTTCCTTCACCCCTTCATCCCATCATCCCATCATCCCATCATCCCATCATCCATCCCATCACCCATCATCCACCCCATCACCCCATCACCCCATCACCTCATTATCCCATAATCCCATTATCCCATCATCCCATCATCGGACCTCCAACTCACAAGCAAAGATACGACCCACACAATTCGATACGACAAAACGATAAACGACACTCAAACCTCGAAACACACTACCCTACCTTTTTCCACCGTCCTCAATACATCTAATCGCGTACTCCTAAATCACATCACCAATCATGTCCGGAAACATGCAACTCACAGACAAGGCTCAGAAGGCGATTTCTGACGCCATGGATGTTGCGACGAACTATGCCCACGCTCAGCTGCTCCCCGTCCACTTAGCACACTCTCTCCTCACCGGACCACAATCAGAGGAAGCGACGGCAGGAGCTCCGGCTTCGTCGGGAGGCCCACCATTATTTCGGCAAGTCGTCGAGAAGGCCAATGGCGATGTCCAAACCCTCGACCGTGCTCTCAAGAAAGCCCTCGTCCGACTACCGTCGCAAGAACCCCCACCGGAGAACATCTCGTTTGCTCCCAGCTTGAGCAGGGTCCTGCGCGAAGCCCAGAAGCTACAGAAGACACAACGCGATTCGTTCGTGGCGCAGGATCATCTCATCAGTTCTCTGGCTCAGGATTCCGGCATCCAGAAGCTCCTCGCCGAGGCTGGGATCCCGAAGATTTCTGTTCTCGATAGCGCCGTTCAGAGTTTGCGGGGAACGAAGCGAATCGAGAGCGCGAACGAGGAGGCT
>Ga0307512_10004226_pt1 | contig 15868 bp, 22 predicted proteins | sample 14_EM_MG_FD_200267 | JGI IMG/M metagenome (GOLD analysis project Ga0307512, IMG submission 200267) | Populus trichocarpa ectomycorrhiza microbial communities from riparian zone in the Pacific Northwest, United States - 14_EM | ecosystem: Host-associated > Plants > Roots > Unclassified | place... | reverse complement strand
CCCGGGTCTGGGTCGGGTACCGGCACCACCAGCATTGCGGAGTGGGCCGGTTCTTCGTCCAATTGAGGTACTGCCGGATAAGCAGTGCCCTGTCTTGACCTGGTAGAACCGCGAAGCGAGCCTCTTGGTACTGCTTGCTACCGTGCCATCGGGCTTCTGGCTCTTTGGCATCCGGTGTTTCGCCTTGGAGGTCCGACCTCCAGCCCACTGCCGTGCCTCCACCCACTTCTTCTCAGATATTTCGCGCTTGAGGTTTGCAAGAGACCTGGGGAGAGGTACTGCGCGCGCCTCTACCCGATCTGAGTAATTCAGCCATTCCACACTACGGGAGTCTGGCTCCTCTGCCGCAATTTTCGCCCATTCGTCGGCCTTCTCGTTGCCGGCGACTCCATTGTGTGCTGGGCACCATCAGATTTCATGATTATACCCGGCCTGGCCCTGCGCAGCGCGGCGATGTGCTTTCGCGCCTGGAGAGCATACTGCTGTCCAGGGCCAGGTCCGTCCGATGCCATCCGTCCGATTGCCGCTTGAGCATCCGAGAAAATGGTGACCCGTTCCGGGATCGAGTTTCTCTTTGATGCCGATTCCAGTGTGCGGGCAAGAGCGGCGCACTCCGCAACGTAGGCCTCCTGGTTGTAGCCCATGTGGGTTTTGATGCCCTTCCAGGTCGAGCCGTTCTTCCACACCACCGCATACCCGGCAGCCCCATCGTCCAGCCGCGACCCGTCCGTAAACACGGTGAGCCCGGATCGGGTCTTCTCCGCCTCAGCTCCAGCCTCTGCTTCTTCATCTTGTAACAGCTCTGCATCAAGGGTCTCTGGTTCCTCTAGCAGAACTGTAGTTTCCGTCCGTCCTGCATAGGCCAGGGCATTTGTGAGTCGCCGCCCAATCTCTGTCGGCGCACCCACTATCTCTCTCGCCTGGTCTCCCTGCGGCAGGCTCAGCAATCTTAGCCCAAACCGCCGCTGCCTATTCTCCAGCTGCGTCGTCGCTGCCCTGAGGCCAGATTCCATTGAGAGAACTCCCAGGTTAGTTGTCCTGAAGCAGCCCGTCGTCGCCCGTGCCTGCTGGTTGACCAGAAGCTGCATCTCGTCCGCCCGGCCGATTGTGCCTGGAACGTAGTCCCCTTTCCACCATAGCTCCGATCCAAACATGGTGACTGACTGGATGCACGCTGTCATGACCTTCCTGCAGTTGGCTGGTGAAAGCCCTACTTGCCCAGTGAGCCGGTGGAGTCTTGCCATTGCCTTCTTGCCCTCCTACATACTTATGCAAGTAGGCACACGTATCGTGCACTTCTACATGACCAAGCAGAACGACTACGACCTCCTTATAGTCCTATACTTCCTGGGACTGTACATACCATTTAATTCGTCTCGGTCCTGACCTCGGACTGGACTGCACTCGAGTTTCGAAAAAAATCTCATCAGCGGTTCTTGCATACGTCAGAATTCGTTGGAGTAACTATATAGATTCTGCCTTTACATACATTTTTACCGGCAGCTATGTAGCTCGGTGCGCCAGTTGGCATCGCCTTCTACAGCAGGTGTCTCGCCAGGTCTCCGTCCAGAGGAATCCTTGCCGGAAGAGCCATCGGCCAGAGCATCCTCGTTGGGGGGCCCCACCAGAAGGTCCCTTCTCGGAGGGAAGAGACTTGCGACGAGAGAATCAGTGGCGAAAGTCAAGGAGGCTGAAGACTCAGAGGCGGAGGGGGTGAGGAGGCATGACTCTGGCAGGAGACTGCTTGGAGCTGGATGCACTGGAGACTCCACCCTCCGGAGGCATGGTGATTGCGGATACTTGTTGGATTCACTGCTTGCGTCGCAATTGTCCAAGCTGCTCACCTAGCGACGCCCCGGCCCACGCCCGCGTATACTACCCCGCCTCCTGAGCTCGGTTTCACCCGTTGGAGGGGTGGGTTCACAGGCTCCGTCTGTGCGGTGACAGTCAATGCATGACTAGTCGCCTCGCAGTCGACGGCGAGCTTCCCTCGGGAGAGCTCAGATGTGTTTCGAGTCTATTATGCTCTTTCGGGCACATCACGAGCGTCGAAACAATCTCATCGACTGTGGCTGCATACGCCAGAATTCGTTTGTGTGGGTTTGGCTGTAACCGGCGAGGCTTAGCGTAGCTGCAAGTAGCAACGAGAGGACGGGGACAAGGACGTGGAGGCATAGATAGACGGGCAAGAGGACAAACCAACAGGCACGCAACAAGGAACAAGACGTGGGACAAGACGTGGTGACAGGAACAGTTGCTAATGATCAAGGCCGAATATGGCTAACGATAACAAGTTGTTGCGTGAAGAAACATGCAAGACAAGCAGAAGGGCACCCTTATGTACAGCGAACGCAATCCTCACCTCGCGACAGACAGAACATCCAGAGCCTTTTTCCGCAGCCAGAACCCAGAACCTAGGTAGCCACACAGCGAGAATACTGCTCACCGCGCAATCAGAGCCTTCGTTGCCGCGCAACAAGAATATTCAGGCCTCAGACGTTCGAGTCGCAACTGTCCAAGCTACTCCTACAGCGTCACCTTGGCTCACTCTCGTCCCCATCGCCCAATCGATGCTTGACTAGTCGCCTAGCAGTCGACGGCGAGCTCTCACCGGGAGAGCTCAGATATTTTTCGAAATCAACATGCGCTTTCGGGCACATCACGAGCTTCGAAACAATCTCACCGTCTGTGGTTGCATATGTCAGAATTCGCTTGTGTGGGTTCGACGTTTATTTACATACCTTATTACGGGCAGCTAGCTCGGTGGGCCAGTCGGCATCGTCTTTGCCTCTTTGTCGGCAGGATCCCGGTTGGATTCACTGCGTGAGTCGGGATCGTCGAAGCTGCTACAGTAGTCGCGTCTTTGACCATTTCCTGCCCATGGCTGCTCTGGTTTCCTCTGAGACAGGAGGGAAACACTGGCGGATCCAAACAAACGTCCACCTCTAGACGTAACTAGTACTAGTTCCAGCTAGAAAACAGTCAACATCTTGGGCAATCGAACTTGTGCTATCCGTCTCACCTGGAACTATCGGAGTTTTGCTTTGAGTCCGCCTTTCGTGAGGTGGTCGAGATTGTGAGGAGGCGAGAGGGGGCACCCCGGTGCAGCTGAAGGTGGAGTTGCATGTCGAGGAAAGGAAATAAACGAGACAGACCACGGAATGTATAGATAGTGTTTGAGCACGCTAGCGTCTTAGCATCCGCGGCTAAATCTACGACTCTTCCTCTTCCACGTTCTCAGAGGAACAAAAGATTCTCGGAGATACTAAAAGAATTTTCTCGCCGGTTCGAGCTGTTCTTGCAATGGTGAACGCTCAAATATGGGAGTTCCGGGGATGACAACCACAGTACGGAGGACGGCACACCAAGTTCCGTCTCAAAAGTCGGTCTCCCATCATGACACACCCTCTGGTGCCCCCCTTTTTATTTATTCAATACTCGCATGCGACCTAGGGCGAGGTACACACTGTCCGGTTTTCCCGTCCGCAGTCCGCGCGCAGGTGGCACGTTGCAAGCTCCCCTTTGCCCTCCGCCCAGGGCTGTCCCAAGAAGATATGATACGCAACAGAGAAATTACAAAGGAAAGACAAAAGAAAGAACAAAAGAATCCGTGTCCTGCCCCCTACCCCTCTTCTGCAGACGCCGTGGAGGAGGGCGTGGGAGAAACAGCGGTTGTCCTCACCCTCGGCACCCAGCTCCTCGACCTCCACCCTCCTCTCCTCTTCCCTCTGCTCCCGGAGTTCCCACTCCGATGCCTCGCTTGGTGTGTCTTCCTCAGCCGGGGCTGGCACCAGCCTCCCACGTCCGTGGTGCAGAGGAAGTCTAGAATCGGCTGGCTGCACCGTTCGTCGGCAGAGAGGTCCCGGATATTGAACCGGTCCATACCTTTCCCTGTCTGTCTCCGCACTTCTGCCCACAAGATTTTCTGCTGGTGAACGGGCCTGCAAGGGCACCACCAGCACTTGATAGCGGTGGGATGCTTCTTCGTCCATGCGAGGTATTGGCCAGTGAGGCAGTGGCCCGTCTTCGACTTGCAGAACCTCGCAGTGAGCCGCTTGTTAGCGTTGGCTGGGCCCGAGTCCGGCTCAGCGGCATATGAATACGTACTGAACCATTAACACCACTAATCCTACTTAAGGCGAGTGATCGTTCGTGATACCGCTCGTATCCCGAGTCCGGCTCAGCGGCATATGAATACGTACTGAACCATTAATACCACTAATCCTACTTAAGGCGAGTGATCGTTCGTGATACCGCTCATATCACGAGAATGCTCATACAAAAACAACCCGGTCTCGGCCAGTTGGGATCCAAATGATTCCAGCAAGGGCTTAAATTGCCCCCACCTATAGGTCATTGCAGCTGTATGAGGATCCCCCGGCTACTAGATCTCTGTACCTATGTAGGAGCTTCGCTTCTGGGTGGATATCTTCCAAGTATGGTCATACAAATCCTCCCGTTCTCGGCCAGTTTCGATCCGAATGGCTCCAGCAACGGCTCAAATCCATTCCAAATATGGGCCACCGCAGCCGTACATGCGTTTCCTGGGTGCTAAGACTCTTTGAGAAAACTCTCGGTGAACAGAACACATGTGGACAGGCATAATCACACAGAAACCACCTGTTCTCGGTCAGTACTGATTTCAGCAAGAACACTAATTCACTCCTGAATATTCAACGGATGGAAGTTATGAAAGGTACATTTAATGGATTGATACAGGAAACAACTTTTGTAGATACTTAAGGTCGAAAGGAACGATGTGGCTTACACAGTCCATCTCCAACCCGATGTACTAGGAGTGAATGGGATGAAGTGTAGTTTCGATGGTTCTGTACTCTAAATGGCGGCATGGAAACGCTGCGTCTATGTAGTACGAACATGTTGTGGGGTGCGGCTAGGGTCTTTTTCAGGACCCTGCTCTATTGGAAGTTCTTCACGCTGCTATATTTCATGTATCGTAATTGCTTTCTTGTGGGCGGCGCGGCGCCGGCTAGAGTTGGGCGAGCACCCGATTGGACCGCCTGGAAACCCAGGGTTTCCTACTTTTGTGTGGTATTTAGATTGAAAATGCAGCTCGCAACCGAACAGGCCTTTTGTAGCATACAATTTGAATGGAAACAAGAATGGAAAAGAAGCATGGATTGATTCCGTGTCCAACCATATTACAATTTGTTTAGATTAGGTATTGATTCGGAAAAAGTGTACCCCCGGTCACGTTGTGATGTCCACCCTCACGTACATGTATCCTACTATCTGCACTTCTGGTGCCAACAGCTGGCTGCTTGTCTCGGGGGCGAATGTGCAGTGAACAGCCAGGTCTAGATTGCGGAAAAAGTTTACTATCTGTGGCGGGCAGGGATCTGATAGGGACCAGAACATGGGGGGAAAAAGTGGGGGTGGTTCGTCCCATCATCCAACTTTTGATTTCTCATTTGGGCCGTTTGGATGAGCCCACTTTTCAGTTCCAGTTTTAGAGGCAGGTTCAGCTCCCCGCCGGAGGACCGATTACTGCCCAGTTTCAGTTCCCAGAAACCTTGAGGTGAACAGAGTGTTTGGCAGTTCCCGGTATGCTCAGCCGTAGGTCTGGATAATAGGCTTCACTAGAATGTTAATTGTATGGGATTCCACGGTTGGAGTTAAAACGCGGTACTGAGTGGTGGTGAAGAAACCGACCTCCAGAGGTCAGTTCCTGTCTCGTCCCCGGAGCCGCACAGTTTCAGTTTTTCCCTCATTCTATTCGCTCGGTTTTTTTTCTCGAAACTGGGAGATTTAGCTAAACCTGAGCCTATCCAAACGGGCCCTTAACAATTCGAATGGATTCCCGGGAAATCGAAAACCCAGCGCTTCACGTGGTGATCCGAATGACCCGATTGAGTGAATTTAACGAATCATCGTGTAAGTTCATTTTATTGCTTGTTGACCTTGATCCACCCCCAGCCCTGGTTGTTTTTTTTTGCAACCACGAACCAGCCCCCGCCTATAACAGCCCCTTAACTACCGCCACCTCCGCGTTGAGGATACTACTTCCGGCCGCACCAATGATGGTGTTGTGGCTGAGCGCGACGAACTTGATGTCGAAAACGGGGTCCTCCCTGATCCTGCCCACGGTGACGGCATAGCCGCCCTCGGTCTCCCTATCCAGTCTCGGCTGAGGGCGGTCCTCCTCTTCCCTGACGTCAATGGCCTTCTTGGGTGCACTCGGGCAGCCGAGCATCTGGCTCTCGCTAACATACTCGCGCATCGCCCGCTTCACCTCCTCGACGGTGGGCTTCTTTCCGCCGCCGAACTTGAGCGAGACGCACTCGGTGTGACCGTCCATGACGGCTACGCGGTTGCACTGCGCCGACACCTTGGTCTCGTTCACGTGCACAAACGCCGTCGCCTCACCATTGACGCTCCCCAGGATCTTGCCGGTCTCCCACTCGATCTTCTCCTCCTCGCCGCCAATGAACGGGACGATGTTGTCGAGTATGTCCATGCTCGGCACGCCGGGGTAGCCTCCACCGCTGATCGCCTGCAACGTCGTCACCACGACGGCGTCGAGCGGTCCAAAGCGATCCTGCAGCGCCTTGAGCGGGACCACAAGGCCGGTAGTAGAGCAGTTGGCGTTGGTCACCATGAACCCTTTCTTGAGCCCCTTCTCACGGCGCTGGTGCGGGATGATGCTGAAATGGTCGGTGTTGACGAGCGGCACCATCAGCGGGGTGACGGGATCACGGCGGTAGTTCTTTGCGTTCGAGAACACGATCAAGTCGGCGGCGAGGAACTCGGCCTCGATGTCGCCGGCCACATCCGCATCCAACCCCGAGAAGACGATGTCGCAGTCAGCGAACTCAGAGGACTTGCACTCCCGCACCACCATGTTGGCCGCAGACGCCGGCATCGCCGCCGATTGCTTCCACCGCGCGGCGTCCTTGTAGGCCTTCCCAGCGCTGCGCGAGGACGCGCCGATGGCGTGCAGGGAGAAGTACGGATGTGATGAGAGGAGGAGGAGGAAGCGTTGGCCGACCGAGCCAGTGCAGCCGAGGACTCCTGCGGCGGGGTAGGGAGATGTCAGTATCGCGGGACGGCCACGGTGGGATGGGTATGTTTACCGCACTTCTTTGTGACAACCATTTTGATTTCGTGATCGTGACTTTGATGAACTCGTCTAGGGTGGAATTGAGCTGGCTGGAGGGAGCGGGGGCGTGATGGAGTTTGGAGATGGCCAGACTTTTATGGAGGGGCAGTCCATGCAGATTTTCGTTTGGTGGTAAATAGATGGATGAGTCAATTAGCTTGGCGGCGCCACCTAGAGCAGCATTGAAACTCACTCGTAGTTGTCTAAAGTCGTCGAATACACAGTGGTGTCGGTATTATTCAGAGTACACTTCCGCTGCCTCGATCCGTGTAGAATTCACTCCTTGCTTTCAGCTTTTTGCAATTCCCCCGCAATCGGGGAGGGCAAGTGGTTTGTTTGGTTGAATAAGTTACCCGGTTCTACATGTGCAGCACTTGACACCGCGAGGGCCCGAGACGACAACATCTATGATAGTACCAAACTACACCGACCGTTCAAGCATCACCACAATCACGAGGGATCTTCTCGTCCGGAGTGGAGCCGTGCCGAAGAGCGTGCAAAAGGCGAGCCTTACGCAGCAGCAGCACCATGGCCCGACCCTACGCGTCAGCGCCGACCAAGGACACGAAACCATGCAAGGAATGAGTTCGCCGGAAACAAGAATAACCAGCCTGGATCTTCAAAGCCGCACGATTGTGACTAATGGTTGTTGGTACAGATGGCCGGTCGTCCCTAGTTACAGACACGCCGACTCGCATCGAATCTTCCGGAACGAGATCGGAAGCGCTTCGCACTAAAGGCTCAGTCCAACGAGCTCACCGAACCTCCGAGAACTACGCCGGTACGTTTCCATGTCGTGCGTGAGCGGACATGGACAAGGCAAACCCGATAACCACAGCTGCCGTTGCCGTCGGACATGCGAGGCTGCGTCTGCTGGCTGCCTCCACCGTACTCAACGAGAGCCAGACGGTGGACATGTCGCCCATGCTGCTATCGTTGTTGTGTTGATCCCTAAGGTGCAAGGTTTGGCGGGGTGTGGTGCAATACAGACTACCGGGAGTGGCTAGTAGGAGGAACGTTGTGAGATGGTGGTTTACTGTCGATTGTGTAATTCTGTGGTGCGAGGTGATGGCTTAGTGCCAATTGCGTGATTGGTGCAGTTCTGGGACATGACTTCCATATTAGCAGTGATATGTACATAATATGATGGGCTTCCTCTCACCGTGTACCTGTGAGACTGGGCCGTCCGGTTACGACAGAGTCGGATAACATTGAACTTAGTCTGGGTTTCCGAGCGTCGGCTCAATCGGTCGACGGAAGGAAGCTGTAACGACACGGACCAGCGGGACTCTAGGGTGCGGACAGGACGAGTAGGTGAGCGAACGACGGGCACGCGAGCGGGCGAGCAAGAAGGCAAACGGGCAAGCGGCGAGCGACAGAGTCGACGCCGAGCTTCCTTCAGCGCCCGAGCCGACGCCCGAGACAATTCCGTCGAACCTGTCGTCAAAGCGCTCGACTGGATCTGTCTCCCAGAAACCAACTCGCAACTTACCTCTTCTCGGTCACGGCTCAACGATTGGCCCAAGATCCGGGGCCTCTCCCCGGACGAGCGGTGCAGCCAGGCGATACTGGACTTCCTCCAACCACATATGTGGGATGACGAATTCCGGACGGCTGAGGACCCCCAGAGCGAGGCATCGGCGTGGGAACTCAGAGGGCAGGGGAGGTGGGGGCAGAGGAACTAGGGGCTGAGGTGGAGGAACAATTACAGTTTTTCACCACAGCTGGTTCGCGAAGCCGCCGAGTGAGCATGGGCGTCCATTCCAGTGTCTTCTCGCAATTCCTTGCGTCAGGTGGATGATCTCAGTGCGATCCCTAACCACAGGGAACCGGAAACGTACCCCTACTCATCCTCTCAACGTGTGAGTGGCGTCGAACAGAACGGACCAGTGGACCGTTGGTTTTTTTTTCACCACCGACCGCAACATCCGCACGCAGCACACAGGCCACCGCACCTTCAGACCTCAGGTAGACAGTCTCAGAACTCCCCCCCCACATTTCCACCATGGCAGCAGCCTCACCGATCGGTTTCTTACATCCACGAGAATCCAGGAGCACAGATATCAGAACACCCCCACCGAGTGAAGTACCAGTGAGATCGAAGGTGGTTAGATTTGGAGAAATTACGGACACCGAATACGGCGGACAGGCGGAAAAGGTTGTTGAAAGCTCTATAGTTGCGGTTTTCGACATTTCTCCGTCTGCTTTTGATGATTTACGGTTACGATTGACGAGCTTTCTACGGTTACGGATGACGAAGGCTATATGGTTGCTTTTGGCGATGGCTCTACGGTTGCTCTTGATTTACGGTTGCTTTTGACAGTTCTAAAGTTACCTTGGGGCAATTCTACGGTTGTTTCGGCATTTTAATGAAAATGCGGTGAAGTCTGGGGGCGGTTGGTAGGACTGAGAAAAAAGGCGAAGCTGGCGAGAGGGGAGAAAATAACTTGGAGAAAACTGGAGTTGGTACAAAGAGGAAGAAGAATAACCGCCGGTGGACTCCAGAGGGAATAGAATGGACTGCTATCTGATGTTTCTCGAGACGGGAGAGAGGGGTTTTGTTTGGCCGTGGAGGTGAGCGGTGAAGTTGCATTGGCTGACGGAGGAAGATTTGTTTCCTGCGATTTCAGTTGACGAGGGGGCCCTCGTCTTAGAGAAAAGGAGGATAGATGAAGTCCAGACCCAAGACATGCCACCCACCTCCTAGGGTACAAAAAAGTGTGATGTGGTTATGGTAGGAGTTTATGGTGGCTCTGTAGATAGTCGGGTTATGGTGAGGGATCGTGCGACGTTAATTCTTTACCCCATAGCTGTGTAGTGGTAATGCTACAAGTGTGTCATCACACTGAGGGTCACACTGAGGTCTGAACCCAACCATACTAACACAATTCCTTCATCGCTCTGTTGTGAGGTCCACACAGCTCCGTAGTAGTATTCATGCCAAATGTTGCTTGACGATGGTTTACGGGAGGTTAGAAGGCCATACTCCCCACGACCGACAACCTCCGTAGGAGGCAGGCGGTAGTAATAACGCCATACCTACATATGTTGAAGGTCGGCGCCGCTGAAACGACGCTGCGTATGACAAGACCAACCGGAAATGTTCCTGAGAGTCTGGGTGTCACTTCGTCTGCGAGCTCCACATCCCAGGATAATGAGGGACGGAAGCCCGCCGTAAGGGGCTCGTTGCTTCCTGCCACTTGACCTCAGCGAGACGAGTGATAGCTAGCGACCCACGTCGAGAAGACGAGAGTGCGACCGACCACAGTTCGAGCACCAGAAACGGTAGACAGCAGGCCGCAAACCGATGTGCAAGCGCACCGCCCGCCAGTATATGCTTAGGCCGTGCTCCGCGAAGATTCATAACATGTCCTAACGGGCTAGGGATACTGCCCACTCGCGTCTGCCTGCGCCGAGGCTCTACACTGCTGTCGGCGACCTGACAGATCGTTTTTGGCTGCACGGCGGTACCCGGTTACCGGCGTGCAGTGAGACCATGGTGGTGTAGTACCCGCCCGCCGTGGCGGTCATCACAAGCGGAACGGTGGGGGAGGCATGCCCGCTCGCCGAAGACCAGCCTGGGCTCGATGCGGTCGTACAGTGCTCGTGCTCGCTGCAAGGAGCGATTCTCCAGGCCCGGGAGTGGATGGAGGCGGGGGCGAGGGAGCGGGGTCAAGCGAGGTGGGGCATGAGGCAGTACCAGCGACGAGAGAGTTGCAGAGAGAGCAGAGGGTGCAACGTGCACGACGGAAGAAGTGGCCGACAGCCAAATGCTGGTGGTGCCAATACCGGACTCAGACGGGAGCACCTCTTCAAGTGCTGCCCACACTGGAAGCGCCAGCAGGAGCTTCTGTGGGCTGAAGTGAGGAAGTAGACCTGGAAAACACCGGCCTAAGATCCGAGACCTCTTTGCGGACGAGCTCTGCAGCCAAGCGATCTTGGACTTTCTTTCGGCTACGGATGTGGGACGAAGGGTGGCGATGGAGAGCGCTGAGGAGGATGCCATGAGCGAGACGCCGGAGCCGCAGCCCCGGAAGCGGGAGTATGAGACAGAGGAGAGGACGAATCCCACAGCCCACAGGGCAGGCATGGATGGCCGGCAGAATGAGGTCTGCAGGGGTTCGTTGATTGCGAGGAGTAGAAATTGTGATGGTGGGGTGGACTGCATGGCTTCACGCACGAGCGGTGGCAGCAGGGGCACTGCAGAACAGCAACAATAGAGGAGGAAGGAAGGAAGGAAGAGAAGTGTACGAGCGAGAGGGGGGTTTATACTCTTGGCAATCTGCAAGCCGATGGATTAGGGCTGCAATGGACGGGATGGATGAGCGGAGTGATCGAGGCGGTGAGGCCAGGGATGGGATGGACGGGTGGAAAGATCGAGAGGAGACGGCAATCGGGTGGGCTCCTTTGGGCGACGGGATGAAGCTGCGGGCGCCCGAGCGGCACATCGGTCCATTGCGGCAGACGATCGCCGGCACGGCACCAGCCATCCCACCTCGGATTGCTGTTACTGTACGACATTGGTTGGGCTGTGGAGTTTGGTGGACGGCGGATGGTGTCGGACGGCACGCGGCCCGCTACAGTGGAGGCAATCCTACCTAGTGACCGACAGGACTGGCTCTCCTGTGGCTGGGGGAGCACCCTCCCGCTCCGACCAACGACACCGGGGGCAGGAGCAGCGAGCGGGAAGCAATCGCGTCTAGCACCTCGGCCGATGCCCTGCCGCCTCCCCTTCCCCAGACGGCAAGCTGAAGTGCCGGGCGCAGTCAAATACGACTCACCGCCACAGCAAGCGCCGTCACAGCGAGGTGCGTGTCCCGTGTGAGGGCGGGATAAAGGGCCCGAAGGGGGCTGGAGGCGCCAATGCCCCTCCATGCCGTCCGCCGACAACTGCTGCCCCGTCTCCTGCTCCTCCACCTCTCTCGGCCAGGTGCGCCGCTCATCCGCGAACAGGTCCCAGATCTTGAACCGGTCCTTCCTCGAGCACCAGACATCGCCTGAGTCTGAGCAGGAATGCCGACCCACTCCGGACCCTGCCGAAGGTGGCCAGTTCCACCACTTCCCTGCGGGATTCGTGGTTCGAGCATGAGCCGGCGGGCGACACTTTCCCCCGATCTTGGACCGTCGTGTCGCTCATTTCTTCCGCTTGTCGACGGCTCGCTCGCGGGATTGCTTGCCGGATTGCCCGTCGGACCGCTCGCCGGATCCCTCGCCGTGCCGCCCAAGCTATAGAGATGCCGCAGACTGGATAGAGAAGTTAGCAAGTAGCTGAAGACGTTGTTAGCAATCGTAAATACACAAAAGAAAATTACGCTAGGCAGGAGAGTGACGATGCACCGGAACAGCGATGACGCAACAGCAAACGATGGGGGATAGGAGACGGGCCGAATGGCGTGTGGCGAGCAACGATCGCATGGGCGGCGAGCAACGAACGAGCGAATAGCCGAATGCTGAGCGCTCGAGCGACGAGCGGCGTGCAGCAAGTCCAAGGACGATTCAGCGGACAAGACTGAGGACAAGACTGAGGACAAGACTGAGGATGACTGAGAATAAGACAGAGGTCGCAGCAGGAAAGAGGGCAGGGCATGGCAAGACGACGGCAACCGCGGTATTGCTTGGCTAGACCTACAAGTTGTCGAAGTGTGGCACGCTCCAAATCCGTCGCCCCGCGCTAACAACGCTTACTCATCCACCCCGGCGGCGCGCGTCCCGCATTTCGTCTTATGTACCGCATTCACGAGCCAAGCCGACGCCGCGCTTCCCCCGTCTCTCCGTCCGTTTGGGGTACTGACTCGTCTTCAGCTGGTAGAACCTCGAGGCGAGCCGCTTATTCGCGCTAACTGGTATCGAGTCCCGTTTCCGACGCGACTTGCAGCCGTATCGATACTGCTTGCGGAAGACTTTCACGTCTGCTCATGCCTTCGTTTCCTTCCTTGATCTCGATGATTAGAGCGTTTCAGGTGGGAGAGATCTGGGGGGAGGCATCTGCTCTCGTACCAGTCTCCATAGCCGAGGAATATTCACTCCATGCCACGATAGACTTGAGCAGTGATGATGATGATGAGTCATCGGTCGTGTGCGACCCTATCGGATGATGGCCCGTTCGCCGTCCACCCCGATCCCGGTCAGCGCGTGGTAACTCCCCCTGCCCCCGCCTGGCCTGTCACCGCTTGAAAGATATAAGGAAAGACAAATGAAATCGCCCCCATCCCTTACTCCTCCCCTCTCCCAGCTCGTCTCCGTCCTCGCTCCTCCGCGAACAAGTCCCGGATCTTGAAGAGGTCCGTCCCCTTCCCATCTCCCTTCGCACCTCCGCCCACGGGGTCTTCTGTTGCGGTTTCGCGGCCGTGGGCGGTAAAGGCGGCTGAATGAGTGAAGTGGTCATTTCGAGTGATAGCTTGTGGATTGAGCGGACGGGCCGCGTCTTGTGGTCCAGGAGGGGGAGCAGGAGGGGAAAGCAGCACTGATCGGGCCTTCGGTTTTGCGGTTCACTCCCGTGGCTTCGATTTGGGATGTAGCAGATGGGGGTAAAGAGTTCAGCTGGCATGCTCGAGACAACTCTAGATGCTATCTAGGTACACCATTTCGTGCCACCGGCCACTACGCCGCCCAAAAACAACGCCCGTTCCCTACTCGAAGCAGCCACTCGTGCCGCCGCGAGACACTGCCACTGCACTGGGCTCGTACTCGCTCATGGATGTGCACTCGTGGGCTTAGTAAGCACATCATGCAGGCTCGAGTCCATCCCGATCAGGGCGTCATGAGTGAGAAAGCGGAGGGCTGGTTGTTTCCACAGCGACACCCTTTGGAGACCCGAATGGCGCGCCCGCAGCCCTCTATACCGGAGAGTTTATGAGGAGATTTCAGAAAGGAGGCAACGGAGGCGGGATTCATATACACTCACTCGGAAGTTCCTTAGGGCCGGCGTGGGGGTGTGGGGGACGCATGCAGCATCCGGATAAAGAAGGGGTATCGTACGGAAGCTCGGAGCACAGTATACTTCTAATCTGTTGGAGCATCGTGCTCCCGATTTTATATCAGCTCCCATACTTCCGGTGTAAGACGGAACCCTGGAAAGAATCATAAACTGTTTGCGAGACATACAGGGGGGAATGGAGGCCACAAACTTCCATATTGCGGCAATCCCACTAGTACCCAGTAACAGCGAGTGATGATATATGAACAGAAGGTGGGATAACTGTTTGGCTCTTTGCTATGTGTAAACAACCCAAATAAGAGAATACATTACCCGTTAACGTATTGCAGTACTGTAGCATGCTTCCGTCAGACGGCCATCGATCATTTGGCCGGGGCCGTGCTACCATATCAATTATTCCAGTGTTATGATTGCACTCTTCAATCGTTTCCACGAACTCAACTCTAGATAAAGATAGGAAAGGCTTATAGAGAGTACGAAGACCTCTCAACGCTGGGTCGAAAAGTTGGCTGGCTGGAAGTAGAGACAGGCTCGCGTTTGTCTTTGCCAATCATGATTGGTTTCAACTTTCAACTCGAGTTAGTGTGGGTTGCTGTCGAGGGAGAGATTATTCTCCTTACAGCTCTTCATTTTTCTCGTGTACCGCATGGAGTCGTGATCGAGAGAGACAAAACTCTGTTGTTCCTCGGTTTTGCTGAGGTTCTCGTCGGTTGTCATTGGTGACGGAAATAAGATGAGGAATTATTATGTGAAGATCCACCGGATTAAGTGGGAAAGAAACGTTCAGATTGTTCTGGGTTGGCGAAGAGCGTGGCGCAGGCAGCGACCGTCGTTGGAAGCCTACATGCGGCGTCATTGTGGGTATGGGCCGGGCCCCCATCCAGTTCGCCCGGGGAGGTTCCCTATGGTGGAAACTTCTGAACTGCTCAGGCATGAGGAGGGGAGGATAATCTTGTTGTCGTAGGCTATGTGCGGCAGCGGCAGAGTCACGGCGCCGATCCCCCAGAAATGGAGCCACCTCCACGACGAAGTTCCGCAATACCACAGATCTTCAATTTCGGGCTCGTCTGCGAGTGAAGCGTAGAGTGTGGCAGACTATTCCGGGAAGTTTCGCGACACTTTCCTCCACAAATACAGCAAGTTGTCGAGTCACATTAATAGGAGAGAACGAGATCCTCATGTCTTGTTAGGCAGCTTTCCCAGTGCCGTCGTTTTTCCAAGTCCGTTGCTTCCGTAGGGCCGATCCCCGTACTCGCGGTATGTTTCAGGAGATCGTGGGTGGAGTGGTGGTGTTTATGCTCCTCCCCGTACGACCGATGATACAGCATCACCACCTATACCGGGATGGCATTCACGTTGGTCTGCTCGATCTGGGAACCTGGGAATCAGCCGGAATGCCGGCGAATTGTGACTGAAGCGTCATCGGGATCGAAGAGTGGTCGACGTCGGGTTCGCTCGAGGTGTTCAAACTCCGAATATCGTCGCTCAACATGCAGAACTGTTTGCCAACCGCTTCACGCACTGCAAACTTCTCCTCTGGCTCGCCGCGAAATCGGGATCTGTCGTTCCAGTGCCATCCCCTCTCTCCACGCCGGATGGTGGGCTGTTTCCACTTGGCCATGCTCAGGCACAGCTGGCAGCCCCAATCATCACCTTTCAGCCCGAAACAGCGTTGTAGAGTTATGGTGTGTGAGGCCTAAAGTGGACGGTGAGGTCGAGCCGATGAGCCCTGTTGAAGACACTGCATATTCGTTTGTCTCATCCGTCTTCTTCTCTACTCTGCCTTTTAAACCTCTTCCTCCCCTCTTCCT
>Ga0307512_10004225_pt1 | contig 15869 bp, 10 predicted proteins | sample 14_EM_MG_FD_200267 | JGI IMG/M metagenome (GOLD analysis project Ga0307512, IMG submission 200267) | Populus trichocarpa ectomycorrhiza microbial communities from riparian zone in the Pacific Northwest, United States - 14_EM | ecosystem: Host-associated > Plants > Roots > Unclassified | place... | reverse complement strand
GAGATGGGGGATGAAGATGAGAACGATGAGGAAGATATGTGTGGATATGAGAAATCATGGGTACAACTAACCTGATTGGGGTAGGAAGACCTCATATTGGTGTTATTACATGCCGGATCGGGACTCGTACCTGCCGTATTGGGGATGGTAAATCGACTCGCACACCACATTTGTTTATGTTCCAGTTTCTCATGATGATTTGTCCCATCTCCTCTCATCTGTCTGTTTCTTGTCCTCAACTCTACCATCACCTAAGAATACAAAGTTAAGTCATCCCTCTCTATCTCTGCATGCCATGATTAAGAGTTAACACTGAGTACAGCATACACCGAGTTCATCATACACTGCATACCGCATCATCCCAGGATCGACTGTCTCCTGCTCGCAGCCTGTCTCTCATCTCGCGGTACACAATCTTGTACTCAAATGTCAACATTCCCACAATGACGAGTTAACCAATAAATAGAGTCTCAGCTGCTATCACGCCTCCCTCCTGAATGTGCGCCACAAGATTGACCACCACCAAGTACTCCTCCAATCTCAATCGATCATGGTCTGCAAGCACATCTCCAACGGCACTCAATCACAGCCTTGAAGTGTATTACCTGAATCGATTGATCATGGCCTTCAAGTGTATCTCCAAACTCAATCAATTACGGCCTCCCAGTTTGCACCTTCACGGCCTCCATGTGCATCTCCAAACTCGCACAATCAAGGCCTCTAAGTGGATCATAAAACTCGCTGGAACACTGCCTCCAAGTGTATCTCCAACCTCGCACAATTACAACCTCCAAGTTTGCTCAATTACGGCCTCCAAGTGCTTCTCCAAACACGCTCAATCATGGCCTTGGAGTGCATCTCTCAGTTTACCCGATCACGATGTGGTGAAACGGTGGAACTGGAAGGCAGATACCGCATCATCAGCAATCCGCTGCACCTCGCATGGTATCCGAAGGGAATTTTTGAGAAAGAGCCACTCTGGCTCGAGGAGTGTAGGAAGAGGGTGAGAGGATATGAAGGGATACCTGGCCATGATGAACCACACAAATCATGTGGATCTATTCAAGCTTGGCAAGACTGCATGAGGAACCACACAAATTGAGTGGATCCATGAAAGGTCGGCAAGACTGCCTGAGGAACCACACACATTGCGTGGATCTATAAAAGGTCGGCAAGAGTGCGTGAGGAACCACATGAATGGCGTGGATCTATGAACGCTTGGCAACAGTGCGTGAGACCAACAGCTGGGAAAGATAGAGTATGTAATTCGAATAATGTGATGATGTCTATCTACTCTGGGGTCTCCCAAATATATACTCCCTGTTGCTGAGCCCATCTCCAGTATCCCTGTATCTCTGTATGTATGTATATAGAAGGACTTAGATAATACATGCCATAATATGATGTAGCAAATCGTGTGACTGGAACAAAGACGAATATGATAAACAAAATCTCTTGTGGTTGTGGAACCCTAAGAACCACTGCTGTGAGAATATGGTACCATGTCTCCCGCAGAGCTTGTGCAGAGGTCTCAGCTGCTCCCAAAGTCTCCCGCCAACCTGCGCTGAGGTTACACGTACTTTTGAAGTCTCACACTGACCTGCGCAGAGGTCTCAGGAGCTCTCAAATTTGGCTATTCTAATCGTCATATCCTGTACCATCCTGAATGCACCTCCATAACTGCAGGCGCTTTCTGGAGCACCTGAGATTGCTCTTGCAGAGTCTGAGAGCACATTGCAAAGCTCCAGGGGGGCCTGGGAGTATTTGAAAGTACTTAGAAGCACTGGTGAGGGCTACTGGAGTGACTGGGAGGTTTGCATGTGGCTCCCACACCAATTAACATTTTGCTGCTGAAGCCTGACTAATGATCGAATATAGTACACTATTGTAATTGTCGTGGTCAGATGTAGGTAATTTTAGTAAAGAAAATGAAAGATCGAGACAAGACCAAGTACTCCAAGCGCATCTCAAGAACACACGACACCGGATGAGTTGAAGCTGTTTCATAGTCGGCTGTTGCTTTGCTGTACAAGAGAACATATAAAGAAAAAACAAAACGAAATCCACCAACACCAGTAGCTTCTCTTCATATACAGTAGTCTACCCTCCTCAAGTCATTCATTATGATGCCACATACCCTCAGAATTCTCACTCGTGATCGTACAAAACACCACCAAACCTCTTATCGGCCCAACCACGCCACCATGCCTGAAATCATGACACCTAAACCGGCTTCCTTATTATCACAAGTAACCCTGCCATGATTAAACTACATTCTCATGCCACTCCCACATCCCTCAATATCTCCATGCTTCCATAACAGCAACCCCTTCCCATAACATGTGCAAGCATACAAATCCTAATCACATATCATCACACACCAACCTAAGCCATGACAGTATCCCCCTCTGTAATTTGACGTCCTCCAACAACATTTTCCAATGGTCCAGGCTTCGCAGGATAGCATTGATTCATACTCTCCCGCCATCTGCAACTTATCTCCGAACTTGGCCAGCACCCACATCGAGAAATCATAACCTCTCCATCTGTAACACCGGGCGATTCACCCTAGGTTCTAATCAATAACAGCCCCTAATGAGTCCCGAATTGATGAAGAAGAAGGTGAATAAGGCTTCACTCACAATGAGTAATAGGATTAACACCCAAAGAATACAAGGTAACTGTTCGGTTCTCTGTTCCTGATAGATAGTATCGACTAAAGAGTATCATCTTAAGCTATCAGTACACTGATGTACACAACTTTAGGAGAGCCTGAATGATGTATCCTCTGAACCACCACACTATCGTGATGACTCTAGGACTTCTAATCAATCCTGAAGTATCGTCCCAGCAACTGGCTCTTATACTCGAGGACTGTCTGTCCAAGAATGCAATGACTCTAAGTATCGACTTGTCTATAAGAAACAGTAAAGTAGTTTCACCTCAGCTGAAGGAGTAGTGCCAACTCAGGAGTATTCTACAAGAAGTGTCCTCTGAACCACCACGCTATCAAGTTGGTCCTCGGACTTCCTTCGGACTCCAAAGTGTCGTCTTGCTCACTTCCCAATCAATGACTTGCCTTGACGAAGGTACTAAGAATCACGAAGTAAAAGATAGTGATAGATCCATCCGTGATATAGAACTGAATAATGAATATACAACTCTGGATTTCAAGGGAGAAGTATCCTTGTCGACTTCAATGAAGAACTAATAGATAATACACGGAAATAAAGTTTAGGCTTAACCTCCAGGTCGAGAAGGTCAATAGGTATCCATGGATAGATCTTATTGTAGATGTTGTTTTTGATGTCCTTCCTCCATGTCGGTATTGCTGAATAGATATCAGACAATCCACACCCTTAACAATCCTAAGACTCCGAAAGCCTGCATTGGAGTTCACATACATAACTGCCTCATCCTCCTTTGCCTCTACCTTTGATAGTCGAGTTCTAACTCCCAGGAGTATTAACTACATCATCAAGGTAATGTGCTCGTATTGCAACACAATTGCTATTGGCGATACCTTGAATGGATACAAGCTTATCTGAAGCCAATTATCAACAAATTGGTTCGTGTCACTGAGAGCCTGTGAGAGTGCCCTCTCATATACCCACGAGGTACTTAACGGTTTAACAATTGCGGCAAACGACAGAACACATAATTTGACTACACTTTACTGGAGCCAAATGTACAGTGATGTGCAACTGAGTAGTTTTGCCATATATCGAACGGAGTGCATCCTGCCTCACTCGGGACATATGAATTTGAAGTCCTATTCACCCAAACACAGACAGTGTGGTCAAACTAAGGGTTGATTCATATAAGTCCATTCGGTCGACAGGACTCCGATAAATTGATTACTTGTTAATGATGTATCTCTTGTATTACCCTCCATATCTCGAGATGCCATGGTAGTCTGATATTGACGACAGCTCTTCTCCCTAGAAATGAACCATTGGAGCAAGACTGAATAGTCATGTGGTCGGCGACCAGGAATATGCTTTCCTGCTGATTAGGAGTAACCATTGGGAATAGAGAAGTTGCGACCAGTACTGATCCAAAGATGATACACATCGTATTCGCGCTTGGCTGGACCGTTTTCATGGATCAGTTGATACAAAAGTTGGGTAATAGAGATATGACTAATTGGTGAACACATCCAGATGGTTGATCACGGAAATATAACTGTAACACCAAACGAGTAACACCATCGGATAAAATACCAAAGTTGATTCCGATTAATTAGACTATCTTCAACACTCGAAACCTAATACTCCTCCTCACCATCTACCTCCTCTGGGAGTGGAGGGTCAATCTGTTGGCCAACTGGATCATCCATCATGGCATCTAACAATGACACAGATTGTATTCAGTGAATTTCTATTGATGCTGGGAGATATAAGTCATACACTTATGGGGAAACGCATCGCAATACTGTCTAAGGTCACAGTCGTTTCCACTGATATTTGAACATAGGTCTTGTTGTTCGAATGTGTCGAGCATCCAACCTGACCTGGGAGCCCTTCTGTATAATTGGAGCTGGTAACTGTAATTGATTCGCATTCTCCTCCCGAATCACCTTAGTACAACACATTTCCACATGGAGGTAGTGCTGAATCTGCTGCGTCATGGACAGTACCACATCGGCATCCACCCATCACTGATTAGAGTCCCACATATGCCCTGCCTGAAACGTTATCAGCAGGTCTACGGCATGAACTGCAATCATCGGAGTACACATTGTCAAGTCTGAAATATTGTTATCCACAGCAACGTCGGCCATTGGTAGCCATTTCACCTAATCATCCTGTTGAAGACTAAGGAACTCACATATATACAGTTCTATACTCGCATTCATCCGTGCCGTTTGCCTGGCAGTTCGTGGATGACACGCCATTGACATCTTTTATTCAATACACAGACAGGTGTACAAATGACCCCACAATGTTGAGGCAAACTGAGGTCCTCAGTTGGAGGCAATCGTTGCTGGCAGTGCATGAAGGCATACCAACCCTTGCAATACCAAGTCAGCCAGCCCATGGGCATCCATGGTTGAATTGCAAGGGACAGAATGACGCATCTTTGAAAGCCTATTGACCATGATTCCAAATGCATCAACCTCTTTACATTCCAGGAATGCTACTACATCATCCATCGAAATGTCTTCACAATGTCTCTCTGGTACTCATAATGGTCGATGTATCCCAAATATCAAGTGTCCTGTACTCAGGGACCTCTGGCAGCTGTGGTAATTCCACGCTTACTGATTAACCTGGTTCCACATATCCTTCAAGTCATGCTGTTTGTCCAAGTGTTTGATGGATATTGCTTGTCCCAGATGTCCTGCAAGTACCATACCCAAATGCCTCTGGTTCAGGGGCAACTGTAACACATCACTCTCTGGTACTTACAATTTCCCTTGGTACCGTATGCACTGCTCCTCCTCCATACATTTGGACACTGTAATTTCATTCAGTCCACTATTTGTTCAAATTGTTTCCAGTATCTTCGCTGGTAGTGGATCAATCACACCAGGTTCTGTAAAAATATTGGAGATAATATAACAGCCCTCAACAGGTGGACTGTCCACCAACAAACTCAATTGTTCCAGTAGGTTCTGCGGCTTTAGAACCAGCTGTTTCATATTGTTTAATCTTTCATCACCCCCCTCAGGAAGGTCTCCTGGCCTTCTTGTCAAAGCATCCATTTTCCATTTGATTCCCCTGGTCTATACACAATTCTATAATCAAATGGAGATAAATATTCAGACCAAGTAGCTTGTCATCAATTCAACAATGTGGGTGTCATGAAATACTTGAGGATCTTATGATTCATTAATAACTAAAGGGGTTGTAGTGCCCCTTCACATTCTGGACTCTATTCCTCAATGGCCTCAATAATAGTCACCAGTTCCTTATTCCACATAGTGTAGTTACATTCTGCCAGTGTATGTGTCTTCAAGAAATATGCTACTGAATGTGGAACTCTCTGATTATCCTGCTGGGCAGGCACTCCTGATGAAACATAATCTGAAGCATCTGTCTGCATAACTACTTCCCTATGGTGATCAAAGTGATGAAGTATTGTAGCTGTCGTGACCACTGTAACAATTACTTTATGCCCTGATTGTTGCTCAGATTCCCATCTGAATGGTTGATCCTTCTTTGTAAGTCTTGTAAGTGGGTCTGCATTCATGGAATGAGTAGGGATAAATTGCCGATAATAATTGCAATAATCGAGGAACTGTTGAACTTCAAATATGTTATTTCATATTCCATTTGGTGTTTTCTTCTCATGGTTCCAGTTTATTACAGTTTCAACCTCATCCAGGTTGATCGAAATGCCCTTGGTTGAGTGTATCAATCCCAAATATATTACTGTTTCCTTACGACATTCTCATTTCTCTGGCTTTATAATGTAATATAGTTTCGGAGCAACCACCTTTAACCCATTCAACATGGTCGACATAGTTTTCCTTCTAGTTTCAGTACAGAAGAATAGAATGCAGGTATGCTGAAGTGGAATTGTCCAGGGCTTTTTGAATAACATGATTAATACCACTTTGCAAATCCAGAGGTTCATTTGACATTCTGAACTGTATAACCGTAGGTTCAAACAGGCCATGTCTGGTTAGATCAGCTAACTCAAGATCATCCCCTTTGACTCATACTAAATCATAAGCCCCTCGCATGCCCAGCGTAGTATATATCGTTGCCTCACTAAGGTGGTTCGATGTCTGTCATATTAAGGGGACCGGATACTGATCTGTAATCATTTTACCATTGATATCCCAATAGTCAATTCAGAACTGGAGTCCCCCATCTGCAATCTTTGCCAACCAAACTGGTGCTGCAACAGGGGATGGTGACTGGCAGATCAAACCCTTGAACATTAACGCGTTCAACCATGCCTGCAGGACAATTCATTCTGCACTGGACCTCGAGTCCCATGGTCATCTAGTTGGTGTTGTTGATTTTCTCAAGCAGACCTCATGGTCGATGCCGGGTTGATGTGTGGGGAGCCAATCCCCAATATCTCGCTAAACAGTAGTAACAACTCATGTCGATTTTTGGTAACAATCTTCTCCAGGGGTTGTTCCTTCAGATCCTTCGCTGCAATCCCCTTATTATCATTCTATAGTGATGCTTCATTCACTGTCAATTTTCCCATTTTTACCATCCTGCAAAGGATGACACATTAAGCATTGGAATGATTTATCTAAATGGTCTCTGTGGTTGAATTTTTGGTTCAAACACCTTCCGATTGATGGGGTAAACTGGTTCTAGTGGTTTCTCTCTGACTCCTTGTGCTGTAACTGGTGCATTATGACAATGTGTAATAAAGTACAGTAATCTGAAAGTAAGTGAATTTAATGCAACACAAACTGCAAAATTGTGTTGCTGTAGCCAACCAATTCCAGGAACAATGGAATAATATCCCAGTGTTATAACAAACATCGGTAACTGTTCATTATGATCTTGAATTTCCATTCCTACTTTGGTGATATGTGTATTGTCACCTATTTCAATGCAGCTTCTGTTGATGATGTCAACCTGTCATTTTTCTCTTAATTGTTTTGAAGGTATCTGATCATGGCAAGTACAGGCTTGATCCATAAACCCAATACCTATAGCACTGCAATTGATCAGCGCATGTGTTGTTATATGTTGGTTATTGGAGGTCAAGGTACAGATTACAACTACATTGTTTGCCTCCATCAATCATTGCACTGCCTCCACCTTGCTCACTGAACCACCCAAAATTCCAATACACTTTAAATCATCTAAAGCAAAATGTTGGCTGTCAACCAGAGAGCCATCAATCACTGGCTGATCTAATCTTGTCCCGATACCATGACACCCTCACTTGATCCTACATTCTGAACCTCTTCTCCAGCATCCTTGAATGTCTGAGCCTTTGTTCTGGCTGCACATCCTGTGGCCAAGTGGTTAAACTCACCACAGCACAATTACTTTCTGTCCATAATTATTTTAGCTCTCTCCTTCACCTAGATGCTGCCTATTCCCATACTAAGATCCATGGAAGCTGTTTGTGTATATCCAGATGTTATCCTAGCCAGTTCTACTGCAGCATTGTTCAGAGGCGCCAGGGTTTGGGGTAGCACGTGAAACCTATCCATCCTGTGGTCATTTGGACAGCTTTATCCACCCAATGTTGCCCAATCTGGTATTCTCGCTTCTGTTACATCGCCATGGACACAGGATGTTCTTTCAGCATATTGTTATACTGGATGATATCCTATTTATCATCCAATAATCTCATTTTCTGGGCGTTGTTAACAGCCAAAGCATTCAACATAAGTTCAGCAGTCATTAGTTGGAACACAGCTAAATAGTGCCATAATTGATGGTTGATTGGGTTAATTTCACGGATATTTTGTTCCACTTTTGTAACCCTGTTGGGGACCACAAATGCTGCTTCCAGGAGTTGTATATAAGCTGGTATGCCTCGCAGCCCAATTGTTCTGTCCTCTCAGATATGTGGCAAGATCTGGGCAGAGGCTACTGCCCTCAGCCGGGTGAATGCATAAAGCATTTCACCTGTGTGTCAGGGAAGCTGCCAGGCTTGTGTCGAATTACCATCGGAAGGTGTGCGATTCAGCCTCTGAACTGTGTCAGATCTGAGCGCAAAATCTGCAGGAAGTGGGCAAATTTCTGTCCTTTGTCCTCAGCCCCTTGGGGAGCAGCCGGAGCAGCTCTGACTGCCAGATTAAGGGTATTGGCTAAGTGAGTGCTTAAAATGTGAAACTGTTTTCCAGATTCTCATGTGTCACCTGTTGTTGCATCCGATTCAGCTTGTCGTTCATCGAACATTCTAGTGACTGCCGGCCTCCCCTTGGCTTGCATTCGTTTTGTTGCGAGCATCTGCATCCTGGAATCCCTCTTTGAATGGTTGCACATCTGAGGTAAAAAGTGCTGGGCCTTCAGGTCCATTACTTCTTTCTGCTGGTCGATGATTTTAGCCAGGTGATCACACACCCTCTGTATTAATTCCATAGGTTCTGTGTACCAAGCCACCTTCAACAACTCTTCCTCACATTCTGGCAGCTTCTCCTGGGATTCATTGAACAAAATGCTGCCTCTTTGTATGTCCAGGAGTACATGTATTGTTTCCGGCTCCTCCCTCTACACCCAAGCTACTCACTCTTGCTTTCAGATCCTGATGCCACAGCAGAAGAAGCACATCTACCAGTGTCAATTGTATGAATCAATATCGGAATGGGTCACAGTTTGGGGTACAACTACGATCAGCAGAATACCGAGAGACTTAGCTATCGCTGTAGCTGCTGCATGTTGTGTTGTCCAATATGTTCCAGTATTGTTGTATCCTTTACAATCGCGTGGTTCCTCCAGATTGCAGGGCAACCAACTATGACCTCCTAAATAATTAGTGCAGTATGGTTCAAACACTGGGTCGTTAATATCCTATCCTCTGCCTTCTCTGGCTGTGTCAGTGCAGTATACATTCCAAGGGGAGGGAACAGTTGACTGTTCCCAAAAATAAACCTCCAATGGATCATCTTTGAAGGAAGCAGCAATAATATTCTCAATGCTTTGAAAATCATTTAAAGGTTCAGGTTCAAAAACAAGACAAGGGGTTTTGGCAAGGTCAAACCAAGACATTCAGGATGAACAGTTACTGTTGTACTTTTGCATCTGAATAAGGTGATCAATGAATGTATTGACATATGACAAATCTGGTAAAGTGTAACTGGATATCGAGGAAATAGTCACATATCTGGATCCACGATAGGTTCGGCGCTTAATGTACCCAACAGGAAACAGAGCAAGAATCAGAATAACGCTCCCACCCAGTCCAGGGGTAGAGGCACATTCCATACTAGGTTCATGATGTGGAGACTCGTTCCAGTGTAATAGATGGGGTAGGATATAGGTAATATTTGGAACAAAAATGTAAGATCTAGAAAAGTCCAATAACTCCAAGTTCATTTCAAGGAAACAAGACAAGACAAGAGTCAAAGGTGTTTCAGAGTTATCTATTGCTTTGCTATACAACAGAATGAGTACAGAGAGAACACAAGAAATTCCTTCAACACCAACAACCTCTCTTTGAATATCACTCATCTGCCCCCCATTAATCATTCCTTAAGTTCCAATGTACCCTCAGAATCCTCTTTCATGATCTTACACAGGACTGATTAAACTCTGGGCAACCCAACCATGGTATTTTGCTTGATGTCGCAATACCTCAAACCACTTCCTTGTTATCCAAAATCATCCTGCCACGATTTTACTACAATCTCATGCCATTCCCACATCCTTCAAAGTCTTTGCTCTTCTGTTACACCGACTCCTTCCCGTAACTTCCGCAAGCACTCCCACCCTGATCACATATAATCGCTCATCAACCCAAGCTGTAACCACAATTTTGCTTTCCGTTATGCAGAAATTGAGCCACAGCAAGTTCCTGTTGGTATACATTCAGCCACACAGGTATACTTTTCCAATCTTGGTTAGCCTTGTCTACTATATCCACCATGTTCACATGGAGATATTCAATTTCAACCCCTGATTTCTTGCTTTTATATATGTCTCTGAATCCAAAATTTAAAACTGACCATTTGATCCATTGCCAATCATACCCTGGCACATCACTGAAGATCTTGGCCTGTTTGTAACACCTACGCAATCTTCATGCAACCATTCTGTCTTGTCTTCCCAGACTTGAGAATTATCAAATGCACCTCCAACTTCAATTGACATCTCTTCTGCAAAGCTTATATTGTTCTACTTGTGGTCAATACTCCATTTTTGTTTCACCAGGTACTATATCATGTGTTGATAAGTTTATATTTCAACCGAATATTGGAAGTTATGTACTTACTACCTGGCACTGCTTATTATCCTCATCAAGAATAAACTTGTACTCCTCGACATATACTTTAATACTCTGTCCCTGCAATAGTTTCAGTATTGTTATTCTACCAATATCTTCAAGTCCAGCCTCCAATTGAATTAGTGCTAGAGACAAATGCCATACACTGCAATACTGATTGGTAGTTGCAGAGAGATGATTCTGCTCTATGTTGGATACAACATGTGGTGGACTACCATATGTATCTGAGTTTGTACATTTTGCACTTATTAACTCTAGTTTCTGTGTTTCCCCCTCCTCCTCACCTTTGAAATCCTGCTGCTGTTATATCTCAGCTGTATGCTCCGCACACAGACTATCATGCTGCACATCAATCCCTGCTAAGAACTCAGCACTCTCAGTACAACTCTCTGTTGCCAATGGCTTATTAAGCTCAACTTGTGCTGCCACTTTGCAGTTGCCTTCTTAAGAGCATGCTTGTAGAGAATCCCAGAATTCTACTTGTGAACACCTAAGCTTGGAGCAGGTGTTTGAAATGATGGTAGGTTGATGCCAAGTTGGGGATGATAGAGTACTACAATTCCAGTATGATGGCAGGGTGTGATTTCTGATCTGAAACTGACTTCAATATTGACCATCCAAAATTGTAAACTCATAAAGCCTCTTCTTGTTTGCTGGTTACTGATATTGTCAGTGGCAGTTTTAATGCAGGCACTGTAGCAAAGATAGAGGACATTTGAGTGGACAGGGGATGTCTGCTTGGGTGTATACATTAGTACCTGGTGTAGGCTGTTGTGTATATGATGTACCAAGCCTTGGTAATTCGGTGAGTAGATGCAACAGTAGATACATAAGAGTACAAGGAAGAAGACAAGGGTGATACAGACTACATGGCTGATAATCACTCATAACACCAAGGTGGTTTTTGCTGTAATTACACATATACATTCTAAATAAGCTCTAATTTTATCATCCTTGAACTATTTCACCATCAAAATGTTATGCACAATTCTACTTGAATCATTATTACTCAATTAGACCAGTAGTTCACCTAATACTTAATTTTCTACGATCTCAGTTATGTAACTGTGTTCCTCAATCCTCATCTGGATTGAAATTCGAAGTCGTAGCTAACTGAAAGTAATTACATACTATTAAAGAGTACATCTATTTCAACAAACTACAATATAACTACATAGAAATATTTGATATAGTAATCAGATGCATTTTTGTATTCTGTTGTATGATGACTGTGGGTAAAGTTGTAATTATTGTACAAGAAAAAATTCTTTACTAACTATCTATATATGAATGTAAAAAACAAGAATTAAATAAGAACAAGATATTTCCAAATTATGCACCAAAAATACTAAATAACCAAAGTTAAAAGATCTACATTAGGATAATACAATGACATCACCAAGTGACTCCAATAGCAACTGAGAGCAATTACAATATAATATTACAAGTTGCATATTGTAAATGTTATTAAACCCAGACGGAAAGATCCATAAGTACATGGAACACCCTGGAAGCTGTAATGAGATATTTGGAAATACTGGAAAGTAATATTAATTCATTTCTGAAATACAAAGATACAACGAAAGGATATCAGCAGTCACAGCAATATGAATCGAGTATGTATTTGGAGTTATTTCAAACTTTTTAAGTAACATACTGTAGATTAAATTGTATTACAAATATAATGTATGTAATATTTAATAGATATTAATTATGTCCATTTATTGCCTATCTGGTAATAATAATATAATCAAGTATAATAATTTCAATAAAATATACTTATTAGCAATCAATCTGCTGTCTTATAGGCATGAGAATGAATATAAGAAATATTATTGGAATTTTGCAATAACAAGTTGGTATATCTGAAAGAAATATAAACTATTATGTTATACAGTATGTTAACCCCACCAATCTGTATTAATATAATATATTCAATAGAAGCTACATGATTCTAGTTAGATCTATCAGTAATAATAAGCACATTAGTAGCCATATTACCAGAATCAACGAATGCAAAAACTAAAATCTATTTTGCCACACACAATATCTGCAGATTGTCTATCAATATTTGAAAAATATGTACTTTTCATGGTGGAAACTATGAATTCTAGTTGTATATCGTTCTTTTTGGGATATTGATCAGTAAATATAGAAGTATAGCATACAGCAAACAGAATTTTTACAATATTTTAAATACTACTACAAAGGAGTTACATCTTATAGCATAGAGAAATACGAAATGGCAAAATATCTATTTCAAGACATACAAATGGAGGTGGAGAATAGAGGAGTGCTACACATATACAGCCAGACCTGACAAAATACTGCAGTTTCTAAGAGCAGAGAAGTAGTATATTAGATGGTTGGAATTTAGGTACACAGATCTGGATGCATAATTAACAAACTACTTTCTCAAATAACAATTACAGCAGAACAAAAAGCTCACACAGTGGACAATGTCACCCATGACAAGCAGGTGAAAGTTTATATCTATTTACGAATGTGGAGACTGGAGGCATACTCCAAAGAAATGTTGATAAGCAGCCAATTAGTGACCATCTGGAGAGAGAGATCAGTGGCATACTGTCCAACGCATCAAAGAATATTATGAATGAATTCTATATCCTCTTAATTATATTTGGATATCTCTGGTACACAATCAGTATTTAGGTGCTCTTGAATACAATTGAAGAGCTCATAATAGATTTTGGATATTCTAAGTTGTATTCTGTATCTGGTAAGTGATCTACCTGAGGTAATTCGGTATCTGGGTACTGATGACAATTGTACAAACACTGTATCTGAATTACTATTGATTTGCTATGTGAAATATTTTTTCTAATCTAGCAATAAATTCAATTAGATTCTACAGATACTGACATATAATGAGAGGTGTATCAGTCTTGACTATATAATGGAGATGTTGTCCTCCCTTGTGCCTCAAGGCTGGTACAATATTGACTGCAAATATTTGCAACTTACTGTCACCTATTAATAAATAATATAATACAGGCAGAGCCCATCTTTTCAATCTTCAGCATCATCTGGAATTGTATTCTTGCTACCCTGGATCACGATAGATACATTATTTGAGAGAAATGCGGGTTTGTGGAGTATTAAAGGTTTCAAATTAATTTGACTCAGACATGCATTAGTACAAGATGGAATGTCAAATATTGGGCAGGTATTAGTGGACATTTCTCAACAGGACAGGGGAATCAGAATTGAACAATTGGTGCTAGTACATGAGAAGAATATACTCATAAACGGTATATTTATTATACTTCAGAATGCGTTGGTGTACAACTATTAACTATTCACCAGGGTGACCTGCATTGATCATTAAAAATCTTACTGGGTTATATAATGTCACAGTGCAAAGCAAATAATCAGCATTGCTAATCATAACTTCCAGGAAAATATATGATTGTTAAATCAAATGACCTTAATAACAGCTTCCAAGAACAAGGGATATCATTTCCGGCTTTGAAGTTCAGCTGGACTTGACAAAATCAGCACCTCCAAGTTCTGAAGCTCATGCTAGTTAGAAGAATGACATTAACCCTTTCTAAAACATACAAGAAGACTCAACAATTGGTATTACATTTTCAAGCGTAAGAATATATGGTGGTGACTTGAATACATAATTAAGATCATCACTGTTGGGCTGATAGCATAGATGGGATAATTTGAAATAACAAAGAGATCCATATGATAAATAATGTACTAATTGGAATAATAATTTGACTGGAAAAGTTGGTGTGAGAGAACAAAGCAATGGGCAGAATGAATAATATATCACTTGCAAATGATCTGATAGATTCAGACACAATCAGCATGTTATATCAATGAGATGGTGTAAATCTGATGCACTGTAGTAATTCAATTTGCAGACTCATACTATATGATATAAACAGTATTAAATTTCTACTGCATTGTATGGCACTAGATTCAAAATATACTGGTATAAGTATGAATACAACTGTACTATTCCCTGTAGCTTAGAAATATTTGTAATCTGCAGGCCTGATTTTTGCTTTCTGAAGGGGACTTCATAGCATTCAGAACATTCATGAATTCTGTTCCATAACCTCAGATGTCTTGAACACCTTATTGGAATGGTCTCAGAGGACCTCATTGCACTGAGTGTTGTATTCAGATACTATTGGTCCATCTGGAAGGATTAGGAAGTATCAGGGTGGCTGTTATGAAAGCTGAATCTATCTGTTATTACTGCTGAACCATATAGCATTTTGCTGATAACATAAAGTTTGAAGTAAAATCCATTATGGTCTCCAAGAACAACTCAGAGTTCATTTGAACACCATCTCCAAGTACACAGCAAATCATATTCAAGCACCTACAGTTCTGAGTTCAGATAGACTGTATATAGATTATTAGCTATATCGATACATACAGACAAAATAATATTGGTAAGTCTATATTACTATCGACTGAATACATTCATTTTAAAATTGTATGACAATGAGTAGTAACTTGGATTTTCAGGGGCACCTACAGCATTCCAAACGAATATGTTATACTATGCTGACTACCAAACAGTATTTCAATTGGGAGTGGACCCGTAGTGTAGTGGTATGGTCTTGCCAACACTATGCTGCATTTCACGGGTTCGAATCCCGCCACTCCCCCCACTGCACCGATGCAGCCGATCGAAAGCGGACTCCCTGTAAAGTGCAGGTTGATGTCGCACAAAACCGAGCTCCCTGTGTCAAACTCGCCATAGGTTGAGCATACGAAGAGATTAAGTAATTGGGGTGGGCTAGGTGGAGTTTCAATGGCCTTGTGCCCTCCACCGGGTAGCGGGAAGTGGGAGGAAACGACTTTGCCTGAGTCAGAAGTAGGTGCTGCGTGAGCTAGTTTGGCCATAGTTTAGCCGATGGATGGACAGGAAGTTTCCGATGGACAGGGGTATAAAAATATGTTAATTAAATGCCATGACCACCAGTGGTCGGCCGGCTTGTGGT
>Ga0307512_10004224_pt1 | contig 15869 bp, 21 predicted proteins | sample 14_EM_MG_FD_200267 | JGI IMG/M metagenome (GOLD analysis project Ga0307512, IMG submission 200267) | Populus trichocarpa ectomycorrhiza microbial communities from riparian zone in the Pacific Northwest, United States - 14_EM | ecosystem: Host-associated > Plants > Roots > Unclassified | place... | reverse complement strand
TCCTCTGGATGGGACACCAGCCGGCGTCCCACCGCGATCGCTTGCAGATATGTCAGAGAACTGTCTCACCCTTAATGTATTCAGGCCTTCCGGTGTTGAAATTGACTCCTCTTTTCCCGTCATGGTCTGGATTCATGGGGGAGGATTCTTATGTGCGTGGCAAATATCACCATTTTTCGGGTAAACTCATGCCTTTCCACAGATGGTGCTTCTTTCATCTACGACGGAACGCCTCTTGTCAAGCAATCTGTGGATCATGTACGTACCCTATCGCACAAATTACGAGTCTTATTGAGAGACGTCACTCACAGGGAACCCCGGTCCTGTACGTGTCTATCAACTATCGTATCGGACCCCTCGGCTTCCCTCAAGGACCCGAGGCGGCGAAGTGAGCCCTCAATCTCGGCCTGCACGACCAACAGGTTGCAGAAGAACATCGCATCGTTTGGTGGAGATCCCCGCAAGGTATGTCCACATACAGTTGCCCTCTTGCCATAGCTGGTATCACGGACCATGATAGGTCACCGTCTTCGGAGAGAGCGCAGAGGCGATGTCTACATCCTTTCACTACCTCAACGACTATTTTTCCACTGTTGCTCGAGCTGCTGCACGCCCTCGTCTCTTTCGCATCGATAAGATATCTCGTTTCAGAATGACACATTTCACAGATCTTAGAGTCAGGAACCGCATTCGTCCTTGTTAACTTCAACGCCAGCCGGAACTTCTCCTCTTGGATGCTCTTCGCAGCCAATGTACCATCTTGTGTCACCGCATCGCCAGACAACACGTTCGCTTGCCTCATGTCTGCCAGCGAGTCTGACATTGTCGCTGCCATTAACCCCAGTTTGGCTATTGACCCTTTCCCTTTCCTCCCAGCCCTTGATGGGCCGGGGGGAATTATTAGTGACTCCCCTGCGAAGCGACTATCACACGGGGCTGGCGGACGAGTGCCACTTATGGCTGGCACAAATCTCGATGAAGGTCTGTTCCTTCTAACTTGATAAATGCTGTACTCATGACATTTCAGGGACATTTTTCACTCCGCCTGACTTCCAGACTGAAGATATTTCGATATGGCTGAATGCAAATGCTACCCCATCTCCACTTGGCCCTGATGCCCTGAAAGCTGGGATGGACAAAGTGATGTCGCTCTATCCCGATGACCCCAGAGCGGGTTCACCATTTGGCACGTGCGTTATCATGCGCATCAATATTTTGATTGCTTCCTCTGACCCTGCCTTCAGGACCACATTGGGAGGCATATAAGGAAAAAAAGGTATCGGTCAATGCCTTCGTGTTTGAGAAGTACTAAACCTGGTATAGGAGGTGTTGGAACTTAGCAGCGACAGCGTGCGCATGAACACGGACAATTATCGAGCTACTGGTATCGACGCTATCATCGACTTGAGAGAGTTTTGGCCTGGTAACAGAAGCCAGCTTTGGAAGTCGCCGCAGACAAATACCTTTGCTTGTTATTCCTCAGGTATCTCTAGTATCAATGGAGTGTGTGTACGAAGAAGCAAGTCGTCGGTTTGCCTCGGAATAAACACCCCTTTCTCGCCATTCGACGCCTCTCGTGAACTCGACGACGTACGCTGTAACACGCCTGCGGCATGTGGAATGATAATAGTAAGGTTGGATAGACTGAAGCTTATTCCCTAAGAACTTCACACAACGGAACCGGCCCAAATCGCGGGTCTTTATTGTGAAAGTCAACGTAAGGGTAGTGTTGTCTGCCCTTTCCTTAAGGGAGGGACAGACTTTATATACAGGAACTATTTGTACAATATTTACATCGTATCTACTCTCTTTATTCGTCCGATGAACGCTTGTTGCGACCGATCGGACGCAGCGTAACAGCGTTGACATCCGCGCTCCGCGATTCGATCTTTGAGTAATCAATGAATCATTGACTTCTCGTGATATGAGTGCTGCGCACGTAGATTACATGGCGCGACCGATACCGGATCGATCGCACATGTCGTGCGCGATGGCCCATATGGTTAGTTCGCCACCTTACATACGCGTACACTGGCATGGTCCCGCTTAAAGCTCAAACTGGTCGCCATCATAGCAATCCTGATGGGAGCGGGTCCGGTTACAACCATTGAACGTCACTTCTTTTAAAATCTAAACAGTAGCCCTCAACGTCTGAAGGAGAGAAACGACCGAGTAACAATGGGGCATGCTGTACGGTCTTTAATTTCATCATCCTGTCCTTACACTACTGTAGCTGGCTATTATTGAAAGGAAATGTACTCAGATAGTACTATTCTAAGCAATCAATGTTTCCTTAATACACATTTTGAGCTGAGCTCCGTTTTAAATGCCCCAAGTCCCTGAAAAGTAAGAGGATTATTTTCACACTTTATCGATTTTTTTGTTAATAAGTACTAAAAACGTATGTAAATGTACGTAAAAAGTACACATGACGTTTTTCTGATGGCCTGATGCTGATGCCCCCCAACCCCCACCCGCGGCCCCAGTTTCCGAGAATACATAACACACCTTAATGTTATCCTAGTTTGTTTCTGCTGGGCACAAATCGGACAGCCATTACGGACTTCTTGGAACTAAAATGTCTTGGCATTTCCCATCTTCGGGGCATGACTGCATGCAGTGGCGCTTTTTACTTTTTCAAGTTCTCTCCTTTGCTAAAACTTGAACGCTCTTGAACTCCCGAACGGCCTGTGACACGGAAGGTGTCTCTCCAGCAGAGGCGGCGACCTGGGGACAAAGTAACCTCTAATTCTGCTAAGTCTCTACAACTACATCACATCCCTTGCGTCTCGGCTGTAGTTCAATCGACCACGCGTCACCCTAACCCTGGACCTGGCATGTCGTGGGTCATGCATGGTTCGAAACCTTTGTATGCTGAGCCCGAAGAAAATGGAGCAAAGGACACACATCGCAATTTATCTGCAAAATAAAATTTTCGGGCAGCACAGGCCTTGAATACACACGTAACTGTGATTGACCGCAGTGCCGTGGATCAGAAAACTACTATATCGGAGACTTCCAAAAATGTTCCTACTGTGGTGCGAAATTTTTTGAGAAGGACAGGATGGGGTCGTTTCGTATATTAGACATCGACCACCCATTTGACTGCATACCACCCCCTCTGCGTGGCTTCATCATGTGGACATTCCTTCTCAACTCTCTCTTCTTGATTGCCTTGCTGACTGGGTGCCATGGTGACGGCCAGCCACGTGCGCAACTCGGAGGCACGACCCTCGTAGGAAAACTCCTCCAACCTTCTAACATGGAGTTTTTCGGAGGTACTTGTTCTCTAATCTCTACTCGATGTGCTCCTTACCACTCACTTTCAGGCATTCCTTTTGCGGAACCTCCAGTCGGCGGCCTCCGCTTTTCTCCTCCCCAGCCCAAGTATTCCCTCTCTCCGCTGCAGTCATTCGATGCTCGTAATTTCGGTTCCCCATGCCTTCAGCCTGTGAGCCCTCTAATCTCTCTCCAGTCTGGGAGCCCATCCTTCTTTCCCACAGCATCGGTTTCCTAATTTCTCAGAGGACTGTCTCACGCTTAACGTATTCAGGCCTTCCCGTATTGACGTTAACTCGTCTCTGCCTGTCATGGTCTGGATTCATGGAGGTGGATTCCAAAGTGCGTGGCGGACATCCCAATATTTCAGTAAACTTACGCCGTTTCGCAGATGGTTCTTCTTCCCTCTTCGACGGAACTCCTCTCGTCGACTACTCCGTCACCCGTGTATGGATGTCATCGTACTCTCACATGGTTCCCACTCGCTTAGTGATGGATTTTACTCACAGGGAACACCGATCTTGTTTGTATCTATCAACTACCGTCTTGGACCCCTCGGCTTCCCTCTAGGACCCAAGGCTGTAGAACGAGGTGCCCTTAACCTCGGCCTGCATGATCAACGTGTTGCTCTGCAGTGGGTGCAGGAGAACATCGCATCATTTGGTGGAGATCCCCGCAAGGTAGGTTCGTGCGTCTTCGTCCTCCTGCCATGGCCGGTATCACAGACCATGACAGGTCACCGTCTTCGGGGAGAGCGCAGGAGCAATGTCTGTGTCTTATCACTACCTCAACGACTATTTTCCCACCGTTGCTCGAGCTGCTGTACGTGCTTGTCTCTCGCACATCGACAAGGTGACTTATCTCATCATGACACATTTCATAGATCTTCGAATCAGGAACGGCCTCTAGTATGTCCAGCTTCAATGCGAACCGTGATCTTCCCTCTTGGATGCTCTTCGCAAACAACGTACCATCCTGTTCCACTGCATCCCCAAACAACACGCTCTCTTGCCTGATGTCTGCAAGCGAAGCCGATATCCTTGACGCTTTAAAGGCAAGTCAGGCCATAGAGTTATTCCCCTTCGTCCCCGTCCTTGATGGGGCCGGGGGTATTGTCAGTGACTATCCCGCGAAGCGATTATCTGGTGGGGCCGGTGGACGAGTACCGCTTATGGCTGGCACAAACCTCGATGAAGGTCCGTTCCATCTACCTTGACGAGTACGATGACTCATGCCTGCACAGGGACAGCCTTCACTCCGCGGGACTTCCCGACTGAAGACATTTCCATATGGCTATATGCAAACGCCACCCCATCTCCGCTTGGTGCTGAAGCCCTGAGGGTCGGGACAGAGAGAGTGATGTCACTCTATCCCGACATTCCCAGTGCGGGTTCGCCGTTTGGCACGGGAAATGAAACGTTCGGCACTGGACCCGGGTACAAGCGGCAAGCCGCGATCTGTATGTCATCGACGTCTTGTTAGCTCCGAGTCATTTTTTGTGTTGACGAGTTATTTCGGTTCAGTTGGGGATATACACTTCCAAGCGCCACGGCGGTTCTGGAGCCAAACGACACTCGCCCCGAACTATGTTTATCTGTTCACAGATCCCCAGCCGAGTGGTGACCCAGCGTTTGGAGTAGCCCATGGTGTGGAACGATCTTATCTCTTTAGAAATATAAGCACGACTGGGTCGCCAAAAGCTGCAAACCTGAGTCACAGAATGCTGGATTATTGGATCTCGTTTGCTGTCTCACTGACCCCGAACGACGGCAAGGGAACGAGCAGTGCGTTAGGATGCGCATCATAGGCGTGTTGTTTCCTCTGACCCTGCCTTTAGGACCTCATTGGGAGGCATACGAGAAAACCAAGGTATGGCGCAGTGCCCTCGTGATTGCGAAATACTCAACCTGGTATAGGGTGTATTGGAGCTTAACAGCCACAATGTGCGCATGATTCCGGACAAGTACCGAGCCACTTCCATCGACTTTATCATCAGGTCGAGAGAGATGTTTTCCTGGTGATCCGAAGCCAGTGCCGGAAGTCGTGGTAATGAGATATGTATGTGTATACAATATGGTCCCACCCGAGGGTCAAAATCGTCGCCACCATGGCGATATTGACGGAGGTGTGACTGGTGTGCCATCACCACAGGCATGCAGTTGATACCTTTTTAGATGATGCCCGGGTTGTATATTTTGATAGAGCAAGTAGATCCGACCTGTATATTATGTTGCGGCTGGGGCTCTCCGAGTGGTTGTACCGGGACTGAGATTGTCGACGTTGCCACATTTCGAGGGTGTAACGATCTAACGAAAAGGAAACATATGTGTGGCGCCTGCAGGAGCCTCCAAAGCGATGTCATTACTGTGCTTTATGCTACACCTTTTCATATGATTTGAACTCTGGCGGGCGGCGGGAGTTGCCTTTGCGAGATGAGATGCAGTGCAACGAGGGGTCGAAATGACGCGCCTGCCAAGGACTTGATACACACGTGACCGCGATATTGGCCCCTTTCGATGTGCTGCGCATCGGATATGGGTGGGTGCAGTCAGTCACGGTGCATGGAGAGGTGAGGCGCTCATAAATCTCACCGGGTGGTCACCCATTTCACTGCGCAACACCCATCCAGGAAGACGGCGTAGATGTGGTCACTCCTTCTCAGCTCGCTCCTCTTGACCGCCTTCCTGACTGGGTTCCATCATCGTGGAGGCAAGCCACGTGTACAACTCGGAGACACCAGTCTCATAGGAAAACGACTTCGACCTTCCAACTTGGAGTTCTTCGGAGGTTTGTCATCCCTTCTTTTACGACGCAATCTCTTCCTCATCCCTCACTTTTTAGGTATCCCTTTCGCGGAGCCTCCCATTGACAGTCTCCGCTTTTCTCCTCCCCGGCCGAAACATTCCCTCTCTCCCCTGCGATCGTTCGATGCTCGTAATTACGGTCTGCCATGCTTACAGCCTGTAATTCCTTCCACTCGCTACTCCGTCTGAGAATTCATTCGTTTCTGCAGCAATGGGGTGGGAATATGACAGAGGATTGTCTTACGCTTAACGTATTCAGACCTTCCGGTGTTGGCATTAGCTCCTCTTTACCTGTTATGGTCTGGATTTATGGAGGCGGTTTTATGAGTGCGTAGTAGATGTCTCTGCATTCTTGTAAGCTCATACCTTTCACAGCTGGCGCTTCTTCCATCTATGACGGAACTCCTCTTGTTGAACAATCCGTGGCTCGAGTACGCACCTCACCCCACACTCACAAGTTCCCAACTCTCTTAGTGATGTTTCTCCTAATGACAGGGAACCCCTATCCTGTACGTGTCCCTCAACTACCGCGTTGGACCTCTCGGCTTCCCTCAAGGACCCGAAGCTGTGGAACGTGCTTCCCTCAACCTCGGCCTGCGCGACCAATGGGCCGCGCTTGAGTGGGTGCAAACTAACATCGCGTCGTTTGGTGGAGACCCCCGCAAGGTATGTCCGCGGGTCCTTGTCATTGCCAGTATCACAAACCATGACAGGTCACTGTTTTTGGAGAGAGCGCTGGGGCATTGTCGACGTCCTATCACTACCTCAACGAGAATTTTTCAACTGTTGCCCGAGCTGCTGTACGCGCTCGCCACTCGCATATATTTGAGGCGCGTCATCTTATGTCCCCCAGATATTCCAATCCGGCACGGCCTCAACTCTTCCCATCTTCGATCCCTACCGCGGGATTCCCTCTTGGATGCTCTTTGCAAAGGCCACACAATCCTGTGCCACCGCATCGCCGAACAACACCTTCGCTTGTCTCATGTCCGTCAGCTCACCTGATATCCTTACCGCCATGACCGCCGGACTGGCCATCGAATTGTTTCCCTTTCGCGCCGTTCTTGATGGGCCCGAAGGCCTTATGAGTGACTACCCCTCGAAGCAACTATCGCGCGGCGCAGGGGGACGAGTTCCGTTTATGGCTGGCGCGGTTCTCGATGAAGGTCTGTTCCTTCTACGTTGACGGGCAACACGCTCAATAGCAGCACAGGGACTATCTTCGTTCCGCGGAGGTTTCAGACTGAAGATATTTCGACATGGCTGAGTGCCAATTATACTCCATCTCCTCTTGGTCCTGATGCCTTGAGTGCTGGGGTGGACAAAGTGATGTCGCTTTACCCCGATGACCCCAGTCTGGGTTCGCCGTTTGGCACGGGACATGAAACCTTTGGCGCTGGGCCTGGGTACAAGCGTGGATCCGCGGTCCGTACGTCATCATCATCTCACGCATACTTTGAGCCCAACTATGTATTGACGTTATCGCTGATTAGTTGGGGATGTGTTATTCCAAGCTCCGCGTCGGTTCTGGAGCCAAACGACTTTCGGACCATCCTATGCTTACATCTTTACAGACCCCCAACCGGGCGGTGATCCAGCAATCGGAGTATTCCATTCTGTCGAGTTAAATTATCTCTTTGGAGGTTTAGCCAAGAGTGGGCCATCAAAAGTTGCAAGATTGAGTCGTGCTATGCTAGATTATTGGATCTCTTTTGCCGTCTCACTGACTCCAAACGACGGCAAAGGGGCGAGCAGTGCGTCGTGATGTGCTTCGATATTTCTGTTACTTCCTCTGATCACCTGCTTTTAGGACCTTATTGGGAGATGTACGATGACACCAAGGTATGGCTCAATTCCCTCGCGATCCGGAAGTGCTCAAACCCGGAATAGGCTATATTGGAGCTTAATGGCAATGATGTACGCATGATCCCGGATGACTTCCGCGCTTCCTCCATGGATGCCATCATCGGGATGAGCGAAACGTTGTCCTGGTGACTGAAGCCAGCCCTAGAGGTCGTCGTTGAAGAGAACGGCATGCATATATGGTCCCACTTGACGGCCAAAAGTTGTCGCCCCATCATGGCGATCATGACGAACACGGTTTCCTTGAGCTACCGCGATGCATGCACAGTTGACACCAGACACGCAAATGGGTATCTTTTTAGATAACGCATTGTATCACATATTAGAACCGTGTATATTTTGATAGAGAAAGAAACTTTCGACATGTACAGTATTCTGCAGTCACAGCCGTGCGTGGCGGGGGCTCGAGTGTCGACTCATTTTCGAGGGCCACGATCACGAAAAGAAATAAAGTTGGAGATGGAGTATTTGGCCCTTGGCGCCGTACTCACAAGGTGAATGAGGTGAACGCGATGTCTTAAATCACCTGGTTATAACCCACCGCGATTCGATGGGCGCCCCAGAACTTGAAAGTACGACAAGTGGGCGAAATGCTGCCATTGCCAACAAAAGATGACGACACACCACCCACGTGACCCACCAGCGCTCAAGTGCGGGCCGGCGGTGGATCTGACCTAACTGGCGTCAACCGCCCTCACACGCATCCACTGGCAGTCACCCACTGGCAGCCCGACGATACGGTGGTGGTGACGAACAGAGATGGGAACAACATGTCACAGCCCTGCGGCGGAAGTGACAGACTCGGACACAGTCACTTTTACCCTGAACCTTGCACCAGTGCTTGACGATGCCAGTGAGAATGACCGTGACGGCGATGTGAGCAATCTGACTTGTAACGTTGTAAGTTCTTACTTGCTTTCTCCCACTGTGCTTTCTACTTTATTCTTAACCCCCTTTTACCCTTAGGCTTCATGGATTTAGGCTGTCACAGTGCGTTTTTATGTCGTCATCGACTAATGCAATCCCATCTTATTGTACCCTGAAAAGTGCCGATAACATTGGATCTTTTTATGACTACTTAAAGTCGCGCAGTTAACTTAACTAAATGCAACTTGCCGTTATTTGTCTAGACCCTTGGCTAAGCTCCAATTTGAGGGGTTGAGCCGCGGGGGGCCGGCTTTACACCCACCCATGACACGTCATGGGACGAATAATGAATTCCTCATGCTTCCCACTGTGACTTCTTTTCAAGATTCCAGTCATGCATTGGACCAACACGTACGTTAGTCAGCTGACTTCGTACGTATAAATAAAAGGAACAAAGAACTTCCTTGCAGTTGTACTTCCCCACACCATGTCCATCAACTGGCAATTCTCGACAACTGGCGTCTTGACTGGCGTTGTTGTTCTGATCCTGGCACTAATCCCGCTTTATCTGGCCTCAAAACGAGAACGCCTCTCGTTACCACCTGGACCAAATGGATGGCCTCTAATCGGAAACTTGCTTGACATACCCCGGTCCGGTTTTGCTAAGACCTACGCCGAATGGACCCGGAAATATGGTGCGTGGTTCCGTATATTATAATCATTGCGTTTACATGAGTGATCTAGAATAAATCCCAGGCAAGGTTGTATACCTAGATGCGGCCGGGCAGCCCATGATCGTTCTTAACGATATCGACGTTGCAAATGAGATACTCGATAAAAGGGGCGCAAACAATTCAGACAGGCCAGTCTTGAATATGGTTGGCGAACTCGCTGGATTCAAGGACTGGACCGTGCTTCTGAGGTATGGGCCCCGGTTGAAGGAATCACGCAAGTATATGCACCGCGCAATTGGAAACCGGGAGTCCCTCAGGAAGTTCGATGGTCTTTTTGATGCCGAGGTCCGAAAGTACTTGAAAGCCACCCTACATGATCCAGACAATGTGCTGGAACACATCCGTCGGTACATATCCGGATTCCTTATGTCTCTGAGACAAGGACTCAGCATAATATAGTTTTACAGGTGCAATCATCGTTCGCATCACTTATGGTTACGAAGTACAAGAGAAAGGGGACCCCATCATCGCTCTTGCAGAATCTGCCGTCGGCTATTTCTCGGATTTCAACAAACCGGGAGCATATCTAGTTGATTTTATTCCACTCTGTATGTCAATATCATATTCGTCATACCAATTTGAATATTCACCCACTGCCCAGTGAAGTACGTTCCGGAGTGGTTTCCTGGAGCAAATTTCCAAAAGGAGGCTTCCAAGGCAAGGAAGACCTTGAAAGACATGGTCGAGATTCCATTCAGATTTACTTTGGATCAAATGGTATTTGGACTTTTCCGATGACACTATGCAGTAAACACTAATTCGCTGTTCCAATTTGAGGCGACTGGGATGGCCCCACCTTCGTTTGTCACCAATAATATCCAGGATATCACGACTGAGGTCGGTCGAGAAAACTTGAAGTGGACTGCTTCATGTTTGTTCGCTGGTGCGTGGTTCCGTCTTGCCTTCGTAGTGACCTCTTATCAACCCTTCAATTGGAACATAGGAGGAGCAGATACTGTGGGTGTCACGATCTAAAGGAATCAATCTCCCACCTTAATGGCCCGGTGCACAGACGGTTTCGGTGTTATACACACTCTACCTTGTCATGACACTGTTCCCGGACATCCAAACCAGGGCCCAAGAGGAAATCGATCGTGTCGTCGGAAATGACAGGCTTCCTGTGCTGGCTGATCGCGACAGCTTGCCTTATCTTAGTGCTCTGCAAAGCGAGATCTATCGCTGGGGACCTGTTGTGCCAACTGGTTTGTCACAATGAGGCGCAATTCGGATGAAATATGACTAATGACTGTGCACCTTGTAGGGGTTCCTCGTAAGACTGCAAAGTCTGAAATACTTGGAGGATATCACATTCCGAAAGGCTCAATCATTGTTACGAACATATGGTGAGCTTCGGATGAGGTACGTGCTTAGCTCAACAACGCTGACAAGCCCAGGTACATGCTACATGATCCCGCAGTGTACTCCAATCCGGAGCTCTTTTTCCCAGGGCGCTTCCTGGAAACAGGTGATAAACCTGCGGAACGAGATCCTCGTACAAGTGCTTTCGGCTTTGGGCGTCGGTAAGCCTTCACTATCTGTGATTGTGCATCATGGGCTCTCATACACCCTCTATGCGAAGTATTTGTCCAGGTATGTCTACGTGATCGAGGGACAGCAATGGAGCAATGGTTCACCGACCATCCAACCCACACATAGGAATTCAATTCGCAGACACGACTGTGTGGCTTGCCATGGCCACGACGTTGGCTGTCTTCCGCATCTCGAAGGTTGTCGAAGGGGGTGTTGAGGTGACACCGGAGGTCAAGTACACGGATAACGCAGTCAGGTAAATCTGCCACCCTTTTTCATTCTCTCTTTACGTTGACGTTTGCATTACAGTCACCCGAATAGATTCAAATGTTGCATCAAGCCTCGGTCCGCACAGGCAGAAGCACTAATCCTCCAGACTTGATCTCTCAGTACACCAGTTGTATTGATGTCCTTGGACCAGAATCTCTGTAGATCATCATGTCTAAATGTATCTGGGGAATATCAGATCGGGTGACACAGCGTGAAGCGATGCCTAATTATACAGCACCGTTAGGGAGGGATGAACTTACATTTTGAAAGCTACAACGTGGTCCGTGGTGTATACGGAGTGCGAGAACCACGACGGGGTACTTTACGGCGACGCGGGGTGTGGCCGGGTTCGAGGTCGCGAAGCTCAATTTTCAGGGGTTCGACTTGATCATGCAGGTCATTAATCGTTTTGTCCGCGCCGCGTTCAAGGTCCTCGTTCTCGTTGCGCATACGGATGATCTCGTCGTCAGCGGAGGTGAGTCGGCGACGTGTGTTGTCAAGGTCCTCACTGACACGCGCAAAGTCTGCGCACATGGCGTCGAGTGAGCGGTGCAGAGATGCAATAGTCTGTTGCAGCAAATCGTTGTTCTGCTGCAACTTGGCATTTTCCGCGACGAGGCCGCCGCGAATGACGCTTTCACGCTGCGTCTCAGCATCGGTGAGGGAACGTTCGCCGTCCAATGCTGACGACGCATAATGAAGGACCCACGCGGTGCAGGTATTGCACGCGTGGGTCTTGTGGGAGACGATACGGAGCATGGTGTTATAACGCCATGGCCCAGTGTTTGTGATGCTCGCGTTAGGAGTGGACACAGGGATGCCCTGAGAAAGTGGTTGGAGTTTTTGGTTGAACGACACGTTTCGTAGGGGCGAGGTTGGAGTGCTGTGGTGTCGGCTCTCGGGCTGACTATAAGTCACGCAGCGCAAGAGAGATGAAATAAAATTAAAATAAATTTTTGTTGTGCGGCACGATCGATCGTGTAATTTGATCGTGCGTGCTGAGGCAGGTCTCCTAATTGGCAGCTGTGCTCGATTGGGATGAAACTTGGTCACCGGTCGTGTGTGATCGCACGAAGTGCCTCTCTGAGGCGGATCGGATCAGAAGATTCTTCGATGCTGAAAGATCATCCAGGGCCCGCAAATCCTTGCAGGCCTGATATGGTTCCCAAGTGGTATTGCCATGTTCCAGTGTATCTGGACCGATACTGGATACCTTCTACCAGCCACTCCTGGCCATCAGGAGCTCTGCAGTTGTAGAACATATGCGCTTCCGGGTGTGGGAAGAGCACGCCATCATTCGCATGATAAGGGCAAAGCTTGCTCCAGTGAAACCGATCATGCAGGTTCTGCGCTCGCAATTGGGTCGGAAGTTTGACCCTGTAGGTGGATGTGCCTGTTTGTGCATCAAGCACTTTGAATGGGGCAGACGTATTTCGGCAGCAATTTTGTCGCTCGTCCTTTTGGGAGCGACAAGTCCGCTATGGACGCATAAACGAGATCACCAGCTGCGAAGGTATCTGTAGAAAGCGTGAAAGATGTTGGGCCTCAGAACGTGGTAGACACGGGAACTGAGGGTATATTGAGGGTAATACTGCTACTCACCTCAGAACATGTGGTAGGGTACAAAAGTCAACTACCTACTATATAAAGAATGGCTACTGTAGTGTGTCCATAATATGAAATTCGCTAAGGAATGAAACGCGCGCCAAATGTAAGCCGCGGCTAACGAGTGTCAAGGTATATCTAATCGATCTGCTCCGCACGCCATATTCGGGCCGCCGCTACACCGTGACTCCCCCTCATTTTGCGGACTGCAGCGAAATGCCTCCTAGAAAAAAAGGGGGCACCATGAGTTTATTCAGCGGCTGTGCGTAAGGACGGCGCATGGGTCAGTAACTATCCATATATTCATAAATTACTGTACATATAAAAGACCTCTGTACACTGCGAAACAATATGTACTAACCTAGTACAGTCACGGTAAGCAGGAAGACGTATCGCCTGGGGTAGCTATAGCTTGGCCCGGCTCTGGACTGTTGTACCAAGTACTTCCGAGCCCTTTCACTTGGCACGGATTTAACTTACGTTCTGATCTGTACTATCATTATAAATCTTGGTCGTCATTTCGGTTGCCAGTTGTTGGAGAATTACAGTAACATCCGAGCCACGTATTGGGATGTCATCCGAGAGGTGGTTCATTTGCACTCGCTCAGACTATGCAGTGACTTCAACCATATTAGCGGGCTTTCTCCTACTCCCTCAACTGGAATGGTTAACAAACAGCGATTAATTGTACAGCACCTATTAGTGCAGTGGTAGCGGAACAGTATAGTAACCTGGCCGTTATCGGGTAGACTGCCATATACATTCTCTAACTGCAGTACCTGAACTGCTTCATTCAGGTCCATTCCCCAAAGAAAGAGCGAATCCGTCGTTCACTTGGAGAATCGGCATCCAACTCCCTAGTGAGACGTGGACCGCGCCGATCAATATGACATTGTGAGGAGTAATGTGGTGATCCGCGATAAGCCAGCGTTGGCTCAGGTCGTCATCATCGTGATAAGCATGGGACTTCGCTGTCTGGTTGGAATGTCCCTCACATCAGTTTCTCGGAGAAAGCCCAGGTAGCAGTACTGATATTACCTCCATGAACTTGCATACCCTTCCTGCGACATACTTCGCAAACTTCTCAAGCGAGATGGTTTCTCTTGGTGGTGATCCTTTTTGGGTCATAATTTGCTCGCTGCATTCGAGGTGTCGATAACCACGCCACTGAGAAAGCCATATTTCCCTGTCAGTCAGGCTCGCACTTGGGAAGTCAAAATGGAGCTCACGTTGATACGAATTTGGGCGTGTGAGCTCCGCCCGACACTAGCTACTTGCTCGGATGCACCACGAAGGCCCATGCAGTTGCCTGCCGCGGCGTCTCTCAAAGGTAAGCCGAGACTTTCACCGTCCCTCAGTACAAAGAAGATTGGGGGACGTAGTTGTTCATGGCGAACGTAACGCTGTGCATCGGACTGGTTTCGAGGAGCCCAGATTTGTTGCGGGATCACCACACCCGCATCCTTGATCGCATAGTCTATGGCCCAATCCTGGTTGGACTCCTGACCAGCTGGAGGTGCGGCAACAAAAATGCCTTCTGGGAGAGTGATGTGCCATTGTATGAGCTGTGAAGATCTCCTTCCCAACAGGGAGACGTGATATGTTTCGGCATCCCGAGGGCCAAACATGTGAGAAAGGTAGCCATCTATCAAGAGATCGTGGTGTTGAGAGTCCACCGGCATGTGTGATGTGCGGCGATGTAAGTGATATGAGAAAAGGTCCTTCTGGTACGCTTGTGGAATGGGAGAGACTGAGAGGAAAGAGCAGGAAAGAAGTCGTTTTTATGTGCTTCAGTACCATGCCAGAGCCCGTTCAAGTGGTAGTCATTGTTTCGTCCTGGAAAGTATCGCCCTGTGTTTTTCCTGCCTATAGTGGTCATGGCTGGATGGCGTCTGAAACGACGGAAATCGAATCCGAAATTATTTCTGCACATGTACGGAGCCTGGTCTCGGGCAAGTTACCCAAGGTTTGTGGAAATTCCTAGATGAACGACAGGCCAACAAAAACAGAAACACGAAAGTCTGTGAGCTGTGGTCCTAGCACGACGTATTCGTCGTGGGACACCCTATCACGTCCTGCAAATGTGCTCCAAAGCACCCACCGGAGAATGAATTATTTCGGAGCTAGAGGCAGCGACGGTACTGGAATACACCAACTTGCCGCCGAAGGGGGGTAATTGATCGCTGAGACTAAAGACTCCTTATGGTACATGCACTTTTCCGCCTAGCCGCTTCCGTCGACGTGAATGAGGTAGGCGATGTTTGGTAAGCGAATAAATTGTTGACACATCACCACTCCTTTTTTATTTCTTTTTCTTTTTCTTCCTTTTCTGGAAAACGCAGATCAATAGGGAGTGAAGACATGGTTGGCTGCAGGCCAGAAACGATGACATGGATTAATTGAACTGACAGATGTGGAACACGAGGGAATGTGCTTCTGCTTGGCTATGCCTCGGGCGAGACTGTCCACAAAAGCCGAGTCCACCGGGCTGAGGGAGATCTAAAGATTGGGAGATATCGCTGTTCCAGGAGATCGGAACGTGATGGGTAAGAACCTTCATGCATTATTTATGATCACTTACCCTCACATAATTAATTAAACAGGTCGTCGGACTATTAAACGAGGGCGGGAGCATACAGTAACACCATCTCTTGCCGCTATGATAAGGTGCCAAAATGCGAGGCGTGTGGTGTTGTAAAGTAGCGCGCGCTCATTATGGCCCGGTGTGAAGACCAAGCCGGCGGGCGGACGTGGTCACGGGGGTTTGCCGTATTCTAACTTGGGAGAAATGGAAAGGATGGGCGAAGACTACAATGCCGTATGTAGTACTGTACTTTCTGGATCCTGGCACACGATAAACGTGTACACACTGTAGGGGCGTACTGTATTAAGATTTAACTGCGCTGGCTTGGCGGCG
>Ga0307512_10004223_pt1 | contig 15869 bp, 18 predicted proteins | sample 14_EM_MG_FD_200267 | JGI IMG/M metagenome (GOLD analysis project Ga0307512, IMG submission 200267) | Populus trichocarpa ectomycorrhiza microbial communities from riparian zone in the Pacific Northwest, United States - 14_EM | ecosystem: Host-associated > Plants > Roots > Unclassified | place... | reverse complement strand
TCTGCTCTGCGGGACAGAAAGGGATCGTTCCTTGCGCGGTGGTCATTTGAGTATACCCGAGAAAAAAGAAAAGAAAAAAGCACATTACTGTATACCCGAGAGTTGTCAAATGAAACTTCGTTCGTTCAGCTGGACATTTCTTAGTTCACCATCTGCCATTTGGACGCACTGTGGAGAATGTGAGAAAATAGAGGGCCTAAAAGCCAGAAAAGGCTCAAGGTCGACAAGCGGTGCCGCGATCCGAGCCGAATGGTGGTTGTGCAAAAAATTTCGCTTCAGCCGAGGTCGTAGAAATGTGAGTGCGGAGCTTGGGGCTATTCCCAAGGTGCCGCGGAAACATCACGGACGGCAGTGAAAAAATCTATCGTATGATTCGTATCATCTTTTTTTTTTTGAATCCAGTGAATATACTGCCTGAGACTTGCATCAAGGCACTGCCTCCCATGTACTACAGATACATGAGATATTTGGGGTAACTTCTCATGTATCTGTAGTACACAGGGGACCGCGCCCTGACACCAGTCCCGGCCCCAAGCAGGTATTGTACAGTTATATAGTATCACCCGGAAACGAAACAGGAAGCCGGAGCAGCATTGGTCTGGGCCGTCCGGCCCGCACCGGAGACGCCCGGCTAATTTTTTTCATTCCGACATTCTGACAACGTCCACCCATTTGAGGATATACGCGATGTACCCCACGTCGACGCACCCTCGTGCGTTTGACTCTTAATACACCCACTTTTGGTCACATGAAATTCTCACACCTGACCCCTCCCTTTCCTATCGTCTTTGAATGATTCAATTCAAGTTGAGCTTGCCGCGCTAATTGGCCATGTTTCAAGCATATTTACTGCATCTCCTTTGTGCTAGGTAAGCTAGGTAGGTTATGACTGCTTCTATCCACATCTACCCTGCCCCAACGATGCGTCTGTAATTAAATTTCTCCATTCCTCTTTTTCCCTTCATGTAAAGGCTCTCACGCGGAACGCTTGTTACACCAGTCAGATTGGTGGGGTGGGCTACAATGACACCTACAAACCTGTGACAAGCTTACCTTCTCTCGCCTCCTCGCCATCATGGCCACGGTTGGTGACACTTTGCCACAGGTGCGTATATGTCATCGTAGTCCACCGCACACCAGGAAAACCCCACGGAACTTACCGGGTTTGTGACCCACTATAGCAATTTATTCCAGCGTCCGGAGAGCACACCGTGTCGGCCTTATCCTGGTTGTAAAGGGAAAATAAGTGGTTATAAGTGGTTAAAACTTTGGTAAGTTTTGTGGGGTTTTCCTGATGCCTCCGATCGGACTGAAGCTCTGCACGACTAAGCGGCCTTATAGCAAACAACATGTCCGGACACGCCCTTATTGGCAATAGATACGTTCCTCTGACACGATAATGTTGACACCAGGAGGAGCTTATGGCCTTGAGGGTGGCCAACTCTTACTGGAGGGCATTCTACCGAAGCGGCCATCAGGGCGGTGCTTGACCTCAGCAATGTATGCACGAGCTTCGATATCGACGATATCAACAGAAAATGCTGTCTCTGTACCTCCTAACCTCCCATTCACCTAGGAGTGTAACTTCGCATCTATCACTTACTTTTCTATCTTTCTGGTTTCTGGACCTGCAGGATGCCCAGAGAGCCAAGAGCAGTTGAAGTGGGACGCCCGTTTCCACGAGGAAAACCAGACCCATGTCTCTCTGTATCCCCCTGGTGATTCGGTTTCCTGTTCCGGCTCTCCGTACGAGAGCGCAAAAATCCTGAAAGCTGTACTATTTCTGTCTGCCGCAATACCTTTCTGGTACACCTTACAGGTTCTTTGTGTCCGAGACAGTTGTTTCAGCTCGCTAACATCACTTACCCTCGGTGATGAGATCATATCTGGTTTCAACCACGTCTTCGGACGTACAGTGAGCGTGCTGTCACTCCCGTCATGCTTTCCCATTCCTCCTTGGCGACAGTTTACGACACATAGTTTAGTCTGTCTGCTATCCCCTTGTTACGACCCACATCCGGTCGGTTCTTGCATTTCTCCGGTACATGTGACCATCCAGCATATCGACTCAGAAGCTCTCCGTCATTATCGAGGTAACGGTCAGAAGAAGGGCATACATAATACGAATCTGTCCCATGCCGTAGAATACGGAAGTCCGATATTCTAGGGTCCTGCGTACGTCTATTTACCATAGTCGTGCTGTGTGATGCCTCTTTATTTATGCAGGGCTGATGCCGAGCAGTCTGGTATGTACCTTATCTTCCTTGGCTTCAGCATCTAATAACGAGCAAGTCGCGCGCTCTTTAAATGACAACCACGACCAGCGTACTACATCAGCGCCAGCTTCTCTCTCGTTCTCAGGCACGAATAAAAACGAAGTATTCCACTCTGTTCAGACATCTCATATCACTCGACTGGCTCGGACAGTCTCGTTCCCTTGACGTTGACGTTGCCATAATTCACGTCCTCGGACCGCGGTCACCAGACTCGCCAACTCGGCTATTTCTCCCGTCTGGCGGTCTCAATACACTGAGCACCGGAAGTGATGTTTCCTCAAAGCTGCGGGCGAGAGTGGGCATCTACCACGACAACGCCTATTGCCCTGATGTATGAGAGCAGTGAGGGGGCCAGACAACCTTACCTCATATCGTCCCTAGTCGTTATTTTATTATCGTGCAGGACCACCCAGCATATCAACGCTATCATTGCCACATCCACCTCATTTCTAATTTAGCAGCTGTTGCTCATTTGAGGGGCGACATGATCAAGTCACCGTGTAACAAAAAATCGTCATGAAAGCATGAAACACTCCGATTCTGAATCCTGCTTCATTGTTTTCTCCCTTCCTCTTCCTCATCCTCGTAATCCACGTGAGCTCTTACCTTGCATTAGCAAAAAAACGTATATGTGCTACCAATAGGAGGCTGCGTATGACCCAACTGAAGAACGCCCGAGCTCGGTGAGCGTTATTAATTTCGGAACAAATTTATGCGCTTCCGCGCCAAGAGGGGATTCCTTAAACCTTAACTTTGCTGTGCTTCCGGGTTGCCGTCCAATCTTGTCTCCCTCCGTCCTTTTCAAAACATGGGAGCCGCACATCTGGGGAGATACTGCATTATAGGACCTGGTGACAACGAGCGCGTCAACCAATCATAAAGCCTTTCCTGACCCCATACCGACGACTGCGCACGAGAGAGATTGCCCCGGCACCGATAATCGTAAGAACACAAGAAAATATTGCTCGCTTACGATGGGCACATAAAGGCACAATGGAGGGGAGGTCAAACCGTTGCGAATTGTTCCACTGATTCAACATCAACGATTACCGCAACCTCCATCCACTCCAGCGATGAAATTTGCTCTTGCGCTCATCCTCGTCACCCTCTCCGTTCTTACTAATGCAAAGCACCATTCGAGGGGTTGGGTGCAGAATCCTAGTGGAAAGGCATCTTTCACTGCGTACAGCGGTTGTCAAGCTGCCTGTGAGTTATGCCCCCATCCTCGTGACTACCCCTGGGAGTCCACACTGAACGCGACCTCCCCTTGCAGCGTGCGGTCGAAGAGTGAACGGGTACTCCGCTGCGGTCAACCAGCTCGCATTCGGTGCAAACAGTGGCGCAGGTGGCGCTTGCGGACGCTGCTTCAAGATAACACCCACCTATGATCCATACACGCCTTCTTACAAGGGTCCGTTTGGGAACACGATTGTCGTAAAGGCCAACGACCTGTGCCCTGTTGGGAACTCGGACAATGAGTGGTGCGGTCAGACGGTCTCTAATCCACTCAACCGCCACGGTGTGTCCATGCAGTGCGTATTTGTCGCTCCCTCTCTTCTACGTCAGGACCCGTTATATGCTAAGCAAAAAGAATGATGGCAGCTTTGATCTGTGTATAGATTCGGGCGCACCAGCAGCGTTTTTCCCTGGTACACGTGGCGCGATGCTCGGTACATACAAAGAAGTTTCGTGCAGCGAGTGGCACGGTAGTGATGGTGCGACACTCTGGAACGGCTGGTGTATGGCTGGTGAAAAAGCTGGCTTCTGGCCGAAAGTTGGGTGTAGTAATATAGGTGCGATTCATCCACTTCGTTGCACTATGATACCGCTTTGGTTAATGCACATTCTAGGCACACCGCCCGCCTGAATAGTTCATGCAGAAAGCGGCACAACGAAATGACGGATTTGTTCTGCTGGACAGAAAGCGATCGTGCCGAGCGCAGAGGTTGGAGGAAGGAGGTGGACTAGCCATTTGAGTATACCCTAAAGGGAATGTCATCGTTTATTCGGCTGGCTACCTTGGTAGCGTCTATTAGCAACCTTCAGAACTCAACATCAGACGAATCACGACTAGGTTCATTTTCGGTGAGGCCCAGAATCAAATCAGAGTGCCAGACAGTCAGGACCGTCAAAACTCACCTTAAACAAGAAGTCCTGTGATCGATTCGGAACAGCAGCTGCACAAACACCGAGCGCCGATGTTCGCGCCAACTGAAGTGTTCAACGCAGCGTGAGTTGTCAAGCTTGGCCATTCCATTATGCGGTTGCGCTGGAATGCCACTGAGAGCAGAAGCGTCACGGTTGATAAATCATTGAAAGACACTCAGGCTGGCAACGGCCCGGGTGACAACTGAGAGCTGATCGTGGTCCGGGCCTCCGGGCCGCTGTCCTCGAGGAACCACCTTACTCATCTACTTTTTTTTTTAGCGAAAAAGGCACAAAAAGGCGCTCACAGGGTTTTCCCGATGACCAAAGCAAGACGTCCGTGTCACGGCGGATAACTCTCATGGGCCTTATCAGTGCTTCTGCTTCATCGGCCGCCTCCTTGTACGAAGGTGCAGGAATCGCGAAAATTGTGCTCTTTTCTACCTGCTGCGGGTCGCTTCCGGGAAACTTTAAACCTCCTCAGGGTTCGAAAAAAAACAGGCAGCTCAGTTCGCTAACGACACTCTTCGTTGATGAAATCCCGTAATCGACCTATGTAGCAACAGGGGTGGGGTTGTCGCCATCGTTCTCTTCCATTCTTGTATTCACCTGGGATCAAGTTTGGACAACCAGTATATGAGGGCTCCAGATCATGATCGAGCTGGCAATCAGCTGAAACATTCACAAGGCGAATCCAGGCAACCCTTAGAGAACGAAGGAGACAGTATTACTAGGGTCCTACCGATTCTTGCATACGAGTATTTACCTGTTTGACACAGAGCGATGCCGCAGTGGAGCAGTCTATGCGCCCTATCTTTCTTTGCCCTATCTTTCTTTGATTGGCGACGGCACTCAATGCAGAGTGAGTGAGACGCGAGCTCTTTGAATGGCGACGAAGACGAAGGACAACGGTACTATATCAACGCCGACTTCTCTCCTAACCCCAGACATGAGCCAAAACAAGGTTTTTGATGTCTGCCGTACCGCTGAGACACTTTCTGTTGGTCTACTTATTCGGAAGCCATCCTTAACAAATAAAAAGCTCCGCATCGAATGAGATTCTGTTGTTACCATGCACGTGAGTGAACCTGTGGACGAGTCTTGTTGTTCCCTTGACATTGCCATAATTCACACCCTCGGACCGCGGTTTTCCGCTAGCTAAATCAGTTATTCCGAGTCCTCCGTTCCAGTTCCAACACACAACACAGTACATTCGAAGTTTGGACCATCAGCCGCATTGCATGTAATATTTACCCCCAGGCGGCAGGTGAGAGAGGAACCAAGACCACACTCGTAGCTATGAAGGACAGTGAGGGGGTCAGATGACCTCACCTAATCGGACCCTTGCTTCATATCGTGCAGCATGCCTTTAATAAATCAATGTTATATCGTTGTCGCATCACCCTCACCTTTAACTTAATGGCCATCGCCTATTTGGGTTGCTACATATAAAATCACCGTGAAAAGCATCATCCAGTCAGAATCCTCAGTTGCTGAGCACTGAACCATACTGGTATTTATTTTTGTCTCATCCCTTCTCCGCATTCTAGTCTACCCGTGCTCTGCCCTTCAACAGCACCAGACGTATGTATGCTACAGATATATGATAGGAACTTGAAGCATATGCGTGAGAAGAGAGCGCCCTTGATCACTATCATTGCGCCACAAATGAATGTGCCTCCCCCATTCCCACCTCTCCTGGGAAGTCTATTGCAAGAATTAGATGAGACTGTATCACAAAATTTTAAGATGAAAAAGTCATTTTTTATATTCTATATTCATACGGCTGGCGCCAAGGGGAGTCCCCAAGATGTCTGTATACATGAAGGAAGTGGGGTTCGGGATACGGAACTACGAAGGTTGACATTTGGTTGTCTACGGTGGTTGGACAAAAGGGGTTCCACCAGCACAAAAGATCTTGCTGCGGGGCCCTCAGGGACTGCGCCGGCCCACGGCAGGCTTTGCAGAGTCTCCTGGGTTGAAGTTTTGGGCGGAGAGGTTGGGGCTTTGCGCTTGACTGAGCGAGGTGCCATTCAGTGACTCGGTGAAATCCGAGGGATGACTACTGGTCCACTGTGGACGCACTGTCAGTTAGGTGGCGCAGGGTAAGCCCCTTCCAGACAAAAAGAAATGTCTCACTTTTTTGTGGGATATGATGGATATTCTGTCAAGGCCCCCTGAGGAGTATTTGGAGCGATATAGAGAAGGGGTGCTGCAAACGAATTAGAAAGGTGAAGGGACTCCGAGTCCGACAGCAGCCCGGGGCCCGGACCGTCAGCTGAGGGATCCCCTCGTCGACATTCCGACCACCTACGGTACCGAAAAAAAATCCCAACTTACTCGGTGGCTTAGTGGCGTTCCAGTAGTAAAAACAGAAACTAAGCGAACAAGCCTGATTTGTAGATTTCAGGGTGAGAGGCGGCGGTTCAATCGAGGATCAAACTGAAATCTCTCTCATTAGTGGGGTGAATTGATAGTACCCTGCAACTTACGTGCTTCCGCGCCTACAAGAGACTTCTCAAATTTGTGGTGCTTCTGCCGTCCAATGTTGTTTCCATCCAATTTTGAAGCATGGTGACGGCAGCTGAAGAGACATTGTAGAACCTTGCCGTCACGATGATGGGTGCGGCGACGGCTAATTGCGCGACCCTCTCTGTGGCGACGACTTGAACTGCGCACGAGGGGGCTCCCCCGCCACAGATTATCCGCGGCGCCACCAAGGATATTGTTTTCGCTCACGATGAGCGTATAAAAGCGCAAGGGAGGGTAGGGAGGATGGACCAACACACCAACGAGCTACTCACCGCTGCCGCCAGACATCCCCAGAGATGAAATTTACTCTTGCTCTCGCCTTTGTCTCTCTCTCCGTTCTCACCTCTGCCAAGCTTGGCTTCGGACGTAAACACCCACACGGTTATGGAGACCCATACGACCACGATTGCGGGAACGGCACCACCTATCCTGGCAACGTCACCCTTCCAGGTAACACTACTCTTCCGATTCCAGGGAACAGCACCCTTCCGGGCAACACCACCGCTCCGGGCAACACCACCCTTCCAGCCAACACCACTGATCCAGGCACCCCTGCTGCCGGCCCCACCGATCCTGTCACCAAAAGGGAAGTCTCGGCCAGAGCCGGTGGCTGGGTGCAGAAACCTAGTGGAAAGGCGTCTTTCACCGCGTACGGCGGTTGCCAATCTGCCTGTAAGCGAATGCATCAGCTTTCATCATGGTTACTCCTCGCTGAGCGTGACGTCCTCCTGCTGCAGCGTGTGGCCAAAGGGTGACCGGGTACTCTGCAGCGGTCAACGAGCTCGCATTTGGTGCCAACCGCGCTGCCGGTGGCGCTTGCGGACGCTGCTTCAAGATAACCCCGACCTCTGATCCGTACTCGCCCTCTTGGACGGGCCCGTTCGGGAACACCATCGTCGTAAAGGTTAACGATTTGTGCCCCGTTGCCGGGAACAGTGTGTGGTGCGGCCAGACGGTCTCTCACCCACTCAACAGTTTCAACGAGCCCATGCAGTGCGTGTTTACCCGTTCTCCCACGTTTAGGGCCTGTGATATCCTGAATAAAAACGAACGATTGCAGCTTTGACCTGTGCACCGATTCCGGTGCCGCGGATGCGTTCTTCCCTGGCTCCCGTCGGGCGATGGTTGGAACGTACCAAGAAGTTCCGTGCAGCCAGTGGTCCGGTAGTGACGGTCAGGTACTCTGGAACGGCGCTTGCCTGGCTGGAGAGACTGCTCCTCTCTGGCCGGCAGCTGGCGGTTGCCCTAACACCGGTGCGTATCATTCAATTGCCTGTACTGTGGCGCATTTATTAATTGATGTGCATTCTAGGCACCCCACCCGCTTGAATGGTCCACGCAGAACACGGAACATGGGGGAGACGAAATTGTTCTATGGCACAGAAAGGGAATCCTCAGTTATGCGAATGCTGTAGACAGTATTTGGACTAATCGTTTGAGCGTAAGAGAATGTGATATGAAATTCCGTCCGTTAGATTATTTGGGCAATGTCTATGACTGGCCGTCAGACCCAAGCATGCGCCGAAGCATCGTTGGGTTCATTTTCGGCCACTGGTATACACTGTAAAGACTCAGCGGAAGATAACAGAACCAAGAAGCCAAACGACTGACCCTCGGCAAGGGGTTCCACGATCAAACAGCGGCTGTGCAAGTACCCCGCGCCAATTCTCGTGCCAACCGAGATCGTAGACGCGCTCCTCGATCGGGATTGGATAGATCCGATGTGTGTTGTAGCTCTGGGGACCGTTCCCCGACGCTGTAAGAATATCACGGTCACGGACAGCGGACGAGTTTGCAGACGACTCCGGTGTCTCCGAATACGGTATGCAAACGAACCGGCCAGTGGTCCGGGCCGACTGTCCCGCTCGCGGCACGCGGACGCGGACGCTGTCCAGCGTGCTCTGGCCTCTGGTCACATCAAAGGCAACGGCAACCGTCATGGCCTGCAACGGAAAGGCATCGGTTCAGGCGGTCATGGAACAAAGCATTTTCGACAAAATACGCACGACAGCGAATAGCCAGATCAGAGTTGCAGCAGCGACGAGGACCGCTAAGCGCGCGTGTGGCTGGGCCACGAGGTGACCACTCAGCCACGATGGCTCCGGGATGCGCTGCTCCCGTAGCACGCGAAAACCGAGTAGGATTCCGACGATCCAGCGTCCTGGAGGACCGCCACATAGTATCCAAGAGTAAGGGCGATTCCACCAGATATCCGTGGTCCAGGCGTCCGCGTGGGATGCTGCCAGCGCAGCAATGACGTGGGTCCTCAGGACTGGTAAGAGTGGCAGGCTAGCAAGAGGTACCGTGATGGACGTCAAGACGAGCAAGGTTAGGAAGGCTTTCAGTCGGCCGGTGGTGACGCAGTTTCCCAGCTGAGTTATTAAATGCGTCAATAGATAACAGCAAGGACTCGAACCGCTAGACTTCTCTTACCCAGTGACAGTGATGATCGAATCCGATACGGCATACGCCGCAAGTTGAGCAGTGGTGTGTCCTGGGTGGTTTCCATCGCATCTTACAATTGTCCTTGACACAAAAATTGAGATATCCATCGGAGCGACACTCGTAGGGTTCAGTAATTGATTGTGGCTCAGGGACAATGTAGTCAGGGACGCTATGAGTGGTGCGGCCGGAACAAGTGTATAAATATACAACAGCCAGGCACGGGAAGAGGAGTCCCCCCATCGCCATATAAACCACTGAATGCAAAGCAATTTACAAGGGGATGTGTCTTGGATGGAAGAGCTGACCTGCTGTAATGTGGCGTTTTTCATGGCGGGCCAGCCAACCAACTTTGGAGATGTAAGAGAAGAGACGTCTGTCCAGCTAGGTATCGAACGCACCGCCAACTTCCAATAAGGAAGTGTACCATCCGAAGCTTTTTGAGGGTTCGATACAACATGAGGGCGAGATTTCGGTTCGTGACCAGACAGCACACGCACCCGATCATGGCGATAACGAGGGCCTGGATACAGGACTCAATTACACGTGTCCCACATTTTCGAAGGTGAGAACTGTTATACTGTGGTTGCATTTGATCAAGGGGTGATTAAGGGTGATTGCGCCCAGGGCCTATCGAGGCCAGGGTGTTGATTAATTAATAAGAGAAGCTCATGGAGATGGACCCCAACTGACATGATGGTTGGAGAGGCTAGGCTGAGTTTGGCATGACTTGATTACGTCAGTAACCACCACACCCCGCCAAGACAAGCAAGGATACACACATTCGGAGGATTGAGTTTAGCGCAGTTCATCAAAAACTAACGCCCTGGAAACCTCGTTATGGATTCTCCTGACACCTTCCAATTGAGCCGCCCCTCTTAATCTTGACTCAAACCGCCAACGTCACTAGTTTCCCTCCCCCCTCCTAACATGCTCTCATACAACACCCCACCATGGCAAACATCCCTCCTCGCCGCTGCACAGCAACGCAGCGGACGACGACCGTCGCACGGTCGCACGGCTAGCGAGGTGCTGCCACGCTTGTTCCTCACAGACCTCTTCACTGCACGCGACGAGACACAGCTTTCCGAACTCGGGATCACCCACGTCGTCTCGGTCATGGAACATGCGCCAAAGTTCCCAGAGACACGGTCCCTACAGACGTTGCACATCCCACTATCGGACAGCTTCGACCAAGACGTCCTAGCACATCTCCCAGTCACCACGTCATTCATACGCGATGCGTTAGCGGAGAGCCCCGATTCCCGTGTCCTGGTGAGTGTCTGTCTCCGGTGTCCGTCGCGTCTCTCCCTTTGTTCTGAAACCGGACCTCCTTCCATTCTGCAGGTTCACTGTTTCATGGGTATTAGTCGGAGCGCTACCGTTATCTGTGGATATCTCATCGCCACCACGAGGGTGACACCTCACGAGGCGCTCGCCGCAGTCCGGGCAAAACGTGGGATCGTTTCGCCGAATTCCGGATTCTTACGACAGCTGGAAGAATACTACATCGCACAGGTGAAAGGGGGCGGGATGAGCAGGGCCGGTACACCACGCCCTCATAAAGTAGGGGATAACGTGGCGGGAACCATTCGCAGGTTGACGAGAAGCTCGCAGAAAGAGCTCATTCCGTACATCCCGATGACAGGGATTTCGCCATCTTCTTCAGCATTACCTTCATCAAGTTCAAGCCGATAGCATAGGATTGTGATCCAGAGTTGTTGTATACATAGCATACCGTCACGGGCTGACGTTGATACGTTGATGGGTCGCACTGGTCTTATCAAGCTGCATAAGGTTCTTCGTAATATTTGTCCTTCCGGAAAAGGATATGTTTTTTCCAAAGTCACTCGGTGTGACATCGGTTAAATGGGGAACGCGTCTACTTCTCTTTCCCCGCCTCGGAGTCATCATGACTCACTTCTCCGCTTCCACTTCTGACTCACTTTCCTATCGCACAGCTTGCTCCGTTACACTATCGTTCAGTGCCATCTGCCAATCTGTGGCCATGGCTAAATATAAAAGACTCGCCACAGAGTCACAGACCCCAATCCCGCACACCCTCCATGAACTTTGACGCGTCGTTCCCTCCCTACCTATATCAAGAAATCCTCCTATCCACCCCGCAACAACCCGAGATGAAACCCGATCGAAAGTCTCCATCCGCAAATAAACGGGTGGCCAGCAAGGTCGCGCCGCGCATCTACCTAACCTGTCTTGCCACTGCCAAAGACGTGAAGCAGCTTTCCCAACTCGGTATCACGCACGTCGTTTCCGCCATTGAGAACGCGCCGACGTTCCCATCGTCACATCCGCTGCGCACACTGCACATATCAATATCCGACTATGATAGAGAGGATATCCTGAGCCATCTCCCGGCCACAACGTCGTTCATCCGCGGCGCACTCGCGGAGAGCCCGACCAACCGCGTCCTGGTACGTACCACTTTGCCATAATACGGCCCGTACGGCGCGGCGTCGGACACTTCGGTGTAATCCTTACGACGAACTTTTGTTTTTTGTTGTTTTTTTTGGAAACAGGTCCACTGCTTCATGGGCATCAGCCGGAGCACAACTGTGGTACTCGCCTACCTCATCGCCACAACCAAAATGACGCCACGCGAGGCGCTCGCGGCGGTCCGGTCGAAGCGGACGATCGTGCGCCCCAATCGCGGCTTCATGTCCCAACTCGAGCAGTACTATTCGGCGCGTTCCCACTCTTTTCAGGCCAAGCTCGTCGATGAGCCAGCGCCTTCGCCCGACGACGAGAATAGCAGGCGGATAAACGAGAAGGTGCGGCGGCGGAGTAGTGCCAGTGCGCCGACGACTGATAGTGGCACCGTGACGTGGAGTGCCAGGAACACGGCCAAAAGCTATGTTCGCAGTGCTCTGACCGCAGCAACCGCCTTGCCCTCATTTTTTCCCCATCAAAGTGGAGGGAGAGAATGCTGGAAGTTTGAGAGTCGTATATCTTGATTTCTTTTTTTTTTTGGATGCGGATCTGTTATGGTATCACCTCGCAGCCCACGATGAAGCAGCGACCATGCGGGACTCGGATCTGCCACTGGCCCCGCTCGAATCGCGCCGCGTGGTGGCAGGGTGGATTCTTTATAACGAAACGAGCATGGGTATAATTCGGTAGAACACTTGAGCTCGATACCGATCCAGAAATAAATGGATCTTTGTTCCAGTACCATGTCAGGTTCGTACGTGTGCCTACTCGTTGGGACTCGGATGCGCAGTATAGTTTGTATCTCCCTTGGTTCTTCACGCTAGCTGAGTGATCCCGTAAATGTCTTGGGTAGCCACGACAGTGGCTCAAAATCTCGAATCGCGTAATGGGCATATGGTGTGCCCATGCCACCACACGGTGACGGGGCGACAACTCAGCTACAGTATCCGGGTGTTAGGGGCTAGAGTCGGCCCATCGGCAACATATATACGCTGAAAAGAGGTCGCGAATGAGTATCTATCGAATTACAGTCACGTTTCTGTGCGTTCGCCCCAACCAGTTGAAACCACATGAGAATCAGATCGAGGATGATGACGATACAAACAGCATCGCGCAATGCGGATACTATATGATGATGGTTGTTGCGGTTGCAGTTGTGACTTGATAAGTACAGGACGGCTCATCAGCCTCACGAATACCCCGAAGAGGGCGATAGTGAGCCCATCACCACCGACAAGACTACTCTGGTGAAAGCGTATTCGTTGACCGTCCTCACAATATCGCGCGTCTTGAGGAACCGGTGCTCTTAAGAATTAAGAAAGATAGCCTCGCTGGCCCGAACGCATGGTCGGGTTCTGCATCCGAGTCTCTCGGTATTCTCCCAGTATTTTATCTGCGTCTTCCCGTCGTACTGTATCATTCTCGCATTCAAAGGGGCGAATGTCAGGGTCATGCCGTGAGCAGACCCACTGCAATCAAAACACTCACAACATCAACTTTGGCGCCCGTCCGTTTCGGGACGTCTGAGTCCCTGGCAACCACCAACTCTCCGACTGTTCCTTCCTCACCACAAACCACTCTCCTTTCCACCACATCTTCCCTACCTGTGTGATATAGGTTCGAATTTTGTTCGAGTCTGCCTTGCAAGACTACAAAAAGCAGACGGGCATAACATTAACTTGCCACCAACTCGCCGAACAGCTCTAAAATTGTGACTCAGTTGAGTCCGTTATCGCCGTGCTTCAAGGCCAAGCAGAATAACCCTGTGAATTTCGAGGGAGCGATGACAGAATTACGAAGTCACTCAGGTGTATCGTATCCATTCTGATACGCTCTCTACCAGCACCACCCTCGGCGAGGTTATTGGCTTGGTACGTTTGGGTGCAGCGTTGAATGATCCATTTCTCCGACAGATTTTCTTTCAGCCATCCCCTCGGCCCCGCACCTCCACGCACCAACCACCCGAAATGGCACTATTCGCTGGCTTCGCCATCCTTCTCACTGTACGGGCCATTGTCGGTTCCCTCCGTGCATATCCGTGTGACATCTAAGTCTGTTAGGCGGGCAAGGATGACAGTTCAAGCTACGACACACTTGTTGACTTGGTTGGATCGATCGAACGCTTCGTGGGTCGCCTCGATGTTTGTACCAGAGTTTCACCGACTGGTGCCATGGCCGAAACTATCGCAAAAATAATGGTGGAACTGCTTTCAACCCTTGCCCTAGCGACGAAACAGATCAAACAAAAGGAGCCGAGTAAGTCCGTCCTCTCTGATTCGCCACTTGACTGAGCGCAACGCAGTGAAATTCATGAAGAAACTCTTCGGAGTGAATGGCGTCGAGGCAGTGTTGCAGAGGTTAGATCGACTCACCCTGGATGAGGCTCAGACGACCGCAGCACAGGCTCTAGAAGTGGTTTACGGTCTCGTTCAGAATCTGAGGGTGGTCACGGAGGGTGAGTGATCGTTTATGTAACGCGCACTCCTTGGTTGCTGCGCTGCGCTGTGACAGAATCAATGCTGATGCGGCCACTCAGCATAGAAGGTCACGAAATCGCACACTCATCCAGTCTATGCCTGTTCCAGATCAGCGCAATTGTGTAACACGGAACACTGACATTTCGCTCACTTATCCGTGGTGTGGCATGTTCAGCGTTTCAGCTTCGCTTCCATGCGCCTTCGTTCCCACCGCCAGCATTAGATTCACACAACCATTGATAGAATCGATGGTTGAAACACCACACCGCTTAAATCCAACAACGTGGGCATATGCGTATCATGTCACAGTGCCTGAGGGCTCAGGAAAACCCGTCATGTTCAGAACTGCCCTGACCATCGTCCTCGAACTCGAAGTCAAAGTGTACCGTTTTACTGTTCTCACCAACGATGCACAACCATTAACAAGCTTATATTGTGACAAGAACTACAAAGTAAAGACTTCCGACCACTGGTGTCTAAAACAGAGGGTCCCATTTTCCAAGTCACACGGCGCGCCCCATGTCCTCATGATTACAGCCCAATCCGTTCAGTATCCCATGCATCTTCTCAACTGTGCTATTGCACGAGTCGCCGTCTCTGGTCCGCAATGTCTCATGCTGTTCGGTGAAAGTGTGTACCACTACCTCCATTCGATTCATCGGTATTGATCCAGCGCTGATCTGCTCGGTCCCTTGAACTGGAGGACTGCTGTTCTGTACTAGATCCCCTTGTGTGCTGAATTGAATTGACAGCAATGAGTAGAAACCGTAAGGGAGTTGAGAACGTCATACCCATCGGCAGAACCGGAGACAAAGTCTGTCAGAGAGCGGTGCATCCGTGTTGCAGCGATAGCAATCGTGATCCAAGTCAACAGCAGGGACACTTGCATCTGCATAGAACAAAGTAAGAAGACTATCCCCGGGGCAAGCGGTGACAAACTAAAACATACGATGTCGAACAAAGCTAATGTCTCCAAGGGGGATGGCATTCAGTGGACGTTCGCCATAAGCCAGACTGAGAAGAGATACCATTCAAATCTAAAATCACGAATACCTGGGACATAAAAACGGAGATAAACGAAAAGGATATGAGTGAGACATTCGTCGGACTTACCACTGGCGGAACATCGGCCATAATAGTAAGCAAGAGGCAAATCACACCCTGACGAAACGAAAATATCAGTGGATTTCAGGAACCACAACCAACAAGAACCTGTATCACACCTGTTTCCATAGAACTTGGACCAACGTGCCACTCCCGTGACGGCGCAGGCGAAACAAGCCAACAAGCATGATGAGGAGCAGGGCAATGTCATTAATGAGTCTGGCAATGAGATTGGGTGCACTGCTCTCGATGTTGGAAGTTACGCAGGTCTGTTGGGCAGGGGAGGATGCAGCGCGAAGCTAGGGGTGGGATAAGGATACGATTTCAAATATTGGGAATTGAATACCCACACGTGCAACCACTGTATTCATCCATGTTGATGTGGGGTTTAGTTCCGATCACCTACGGGAGGGGGAGAAGTAATTTACATTGGACGAGGAGC